>Ga0105356_10000436_pt1 | contig 39401 bp, 29 predicted proteins | sample GOMGulsemesocosm_3_FD_83502 | JGI IMG/M metagenome (GOLD analysis project Ga0105356, IMG submission 83502) | Methane-oxidizing microbial communities from mesocosms in the Gulf of Mexico - GOM9D Gulf of Mexico | ecosystem: Environmental > Aquatic > Marine > Cold seeps | place: Gulf of Mexico...
AAAATTGATGTCGATGATATCTGGCTTTGATTTTTCAACAATCTCAATTGTTTGCAACATAGACTCCAAATTGGCTCCGAAAATTTGAATTCCAACAGGACGTTCTTTTTCGTAAATATCTAATTTCTTAATACTTTTCGCTGCATCACGAATCAAGCCTTCTGATGAAATAAATTCTGTATATACCACATCTGCTCCTTGTTCTTTACACAAAGCTCTAAACGGTGGGTCGCTTACATCTTCCATCGGTGCTAACAACAATGGAAAGTCATTCAATTCTATATCGCCAATTTTAACCAAAATAATCTAAATTTTAAAAATGCAAAGATACGGTTTATTTCATATTTGAAATAATTGAAAATAAGATCAACTTTACGGTTCTTAAATTTAGGAATGCTCAAAAAAAATTTAATCCATCAATTCTATTGCCAGTTTTCTTATCTCTTTATCGTCATCATGAGAAGACACGTACCTTAAAACACTTTTTGAAGTTAATTTTTTAACAGCCATCCATCTTACTTCTTTGTCTTTTTCATGAAATGCCACATGTCTTAAACTAATCTGACCTCTTAGCTTAGCGACTGCAATTTTTCTTATCTCTACATTGTCATCATGATAAGCAACATGACTCAAACCACTCTGACTTCTTAACTTGGCTACTGCAATTTTTCTTATCTCTGTATTGCTGTCTTGAAATGCAACATGACTCAAACTACTCTGACTCTTAGTTCTCATTCTTACCACAATACTGGAACCATTTATAGTCACTTTTCTTCTTAATTCCACTTTACAAGAACTGCTAAAAGCGAGGACAAGAACAACTGTTATTAATTTTACTACAATTTTCATGTTTTTATAATAAATATCTTAGTACATGACAAAAATTATTGTTTACATTCCAAAATGTCAAGTCGAGCGGAGTCGAGACCTCATTTTTATTGATGATTTCGATATATAACCTCTCGACTCCGCTCGAGAAGACATTTTAATAATTTATGATATCTCCTGTTTTACGGTTTGTTAAAAACGTAAAATATTTTTTGTCATGTACTAAAAATAAATATTAATTTGTAATTAATAATTTCTTTTGCTCTGTTGTATAAGTTCTAAAAGACAACCCTAACTTAGATTCTAACTGCGTCTTGATCTGCCCCCAATCCTTTCCTTTTAAATTCAAGTTTATCCTTTTGAGACTCTTTTTCTCCAAGAACAAAAACTTTCTTATATTTTTCACCCATACAGGTCATAATATCTTCTATCAACATATTTGTAAACTCCATATGAATGTGTGAGATTTTAGATATCGTTTTTATAGTATCGGACACTACTATATTTGCATGTTTCATAAATTTATTTTTGGAGTGCATAGCAACAACTGTAGTGTCTATTTTGAATATTTTTTCTTCAATCTTAAGTCCTAATGCTTTCACAATAATTCTTTTCACCTTGCTTTCTTGCACGCTATCAATATAATTTTGACTTATAAAAACACTATAATATTGATCGTCTAAATTCTTATTCTTCATTATTACTGGAACCGCATCCATACTTTTTAATCTTCCAATAAATTCTTCCAATGATATACACTCAGCATTCATTGCAAGAAAAGGCGATGTAGTAAAACTATTTGTGAATTTTGAAAAATCATTTCTGTTCACTTTCTTTATTTCAATCTTGTAAGCATCGTTTTCAATATTTAGGATACTCGTATTAGTATTCTGAGATTTACATGACATAAATAGTAGCATACAAACGATTACTAGCTTTAATTCTCTCATAACATTCATTTAAAAATGTTTATAAATTTTTTTTTTCTAATTGGTCAGATTTCTTTAAAACCTCTTTTAGTTTGAAGCTAAAATTATACATAGGGAAATCATCATTTAAAACCTCTCCATTTTTAGCGATGACCACATATCTTGGAATACCATTAAATTTGAATAATTGACGTAAATAGTTGTAATCATCTAATGGCAATCTATATATATTTTTAAGTTCTTGCTTTTGTACAAAATCGTTATACCTACCAATCGGTGAAGAACGTTCGTCGGTTATAAAAACAAATACAAAATCTTTATTTCCTTTGTGTTTTTTTCGTATTTCTTTCATTCTCTCTATACCTCCAACGCAAGGACCACATGAAGTTGCCCAAAAATCTACAAACAAAACTTTCCCTTTAAAAGGAGCAATTATTTCTTTAAAAACGGACGCAGCTTTTGTATTTGGTAATTTATAAGAAAGCACTTTTTCTACTGGGTGAATTTTATGTAAAATCCGTGTCCCTTCTTCCTTTAAAAAAGGATTGTTAATATTTGTTTTTAAACGATTCCAATAATTTTCCGCCTGTCCTATATTTGAATTCTTGATATCATGTTGTAACATTCTAACTTTTGCAATATTATATACTAAACTTTTTTCCAAACCTAGTTTATTGGTTAAAACAGAGTCTCGTAACTTCCATTTCTCCATCGAAATCTCTTTTGACTCAAGCCATTTACTTTGTTCTTTATAATAATATGTATCCATATATTTTTTCCATCCCTTAGTATACTTTTTATAGAATTTTTTCAATTCTTCTTTATTATTCTTATAAAATTCTTGATCGTTATCATTATTATTAATCACAACTTGTAATTTTATTTCTTCTTTAGTCAACTTGGCATTTATCTCTTTTAAATAATCTAAAAAAGATTTTTCAGCCTTAAACAATCTTCTTGATAATTTAGGATAAATACTTAAAGGCGTAGAAAACTCAAATCGGTTAATAAATGAGCCAAATTCATTTGAAACCAATAGACTTTGATCGTTCAATGGCATTTTCTTCAAAAAATCATAATATGAAATTTCTTCTTTCACTTTTAAAACAACATTTGTAGTATCTCTACGAGCTTCATTGCCTCTATTCATAATAAAGTCAAACATTCTTGTTGCACTTTGTAATAAAATTTTATTCCGAATAATTACAAGAGATTTGGGGCTAAGAACAGTAGCAGTTGCTTTGACTTGTTTTTCTAGGTTTCCGAAAACTCGTTTTTGAACCTTTAGATGGCTATTTATATACTCTGTTTTATAATGTAATAGTGCTTCTAAATTTTCTTGTAGCACTATTTGTTCCTCTCTTTTAAATTCTTCGGGCAATTGTGTTTTTAAATTTTTACGATCATACACTCTATGATCTATCTTAGTGCTAAACCCCAATAAATCTTTATTTACACCTGCCAATTGCCCCTCAAATTCTAAGTTTTTTAATTTATTCTCAAAGGAAGCTATCCTATCAATTTGCATCAATTCAAACAGATCTAATGTAATAGACAAAGTTTGTCCGGGTTCTAAGTAAAACGGAATCCATTTACCCTTAATTACAAAATGAGAATACAAAGGGATGTTGATTGGCAAATCAGCCTCAAAACGCCCATCTGGATGAATTTGTATTACTATCGGAAAATCTTCATTCGTAATGTCATTTCCCATATATATTATCCCTGTTGCAAAGTCCAAACTAGCATCATAGCCCTTTAAGTAACCAATCAATTTGGCATTTTCTTTCTTAAAAAAATCATCAGATTTAAAATCTTGCAAAGGTTTTTCAGTCACTTTAGCAAGCTCTTCATCTATCCAATTGCTTACTTTTTTTGGCACTAAGACAGCATTTTTTTTACTAGACAAATACCTCTTACCGTTAATGGAAGTCGCGTATTCAGAAAAGTTTTTTATACGTCCATTCGGGTACGCTTTATTCGCTTTGTACAAATCACCCATTTCACCATTAAAACCGACTTGTAAATAAGAGTCAGTCCAATTTTTAAAATAGAACATCCAATATGTTTTTTTATTTTTTACAACAAATCGATATTCATCTTTCCCATTGGATTTAAAATCAACAATTTCCTCAATTTTATAGGTTATATTTCGAAATTTAAACTTTTTAGCACTCAGGTGAAATTCAAGTGTATTGCTACCATTTGTTTTAAACCATTTTTTCTTAAACAGCTCAGGAACTTCCTTTAAACTTACATGTTTGCTGCCTTTGGGTTCCTTTCGTAACGAATACGTTTTAAAGCTTTCGTTGCCTCTTCTTAATTGAATTGAATTCTTCGACACAATACGAATCTCACCATCTAAGCTATTTCCTTTCATGTCTGTTGCAGAAAAAGTATAGGAAGTATCTGTATTCCTTTTTATTTTCTGGTACATATAGGCGCGGTAACCGTACTCTATAAAATCTTGGTGTATCAACAATCCTTTGTACTCTCCAGTTCCAGATTCACTGTACCATTCACCAACCACACTCGTTGGCAAAACTACCGGTGGGTTTTTAAGCCTCTTTGCAAACAAAGTACCTGTAAACAACAAACACAGAAACAAACTAGAAATTTTTGCAATCTTTTTCATAACATATTTCATTTAACTATTAAGCCACTCCTGTCTTTTAAATACAGAAAAAAACAATAAATCCCTCTACAAATTGGCATTCGCTATCTACTATAAATCTACTGGTAATCAATATGATTCCATTTAAAACATTGACAAACGCCTCCTTTTTAATTTTTTAGGAATCTCTTCTTCAAAAAAATGTACTACTCCTTAGGAGTTTTTAAATATTCTTCAAATAATTCTTTAAAACTATTCACAGAAGAAGCAAAATACACTTTGTTTTTTGCTACTTTTCCTTTTTTATCTATCAAGGTATAGTGCGGAATTCCTGTTATTTTAAATTTTGATTTTAAGTAATTCCATTCGTCTTGAGACACTCTATAATGTTCTCCCTTTATAGTAGGAATCATATTGTTATAAGCCGTTTCTGGCGAGCTTTGATTCGTGATATACACAAACACAATATCCTCATCTTTCAATTCTTCTTTTAAGGGTTTCATTTTTTTCATTCCAGAACGACAAGGTCCACACCAAGTTGCCCAAAAATCTACAAACACTACTTTGCCTTTGTATTTCGATATAATAGCATCAAAAACTTTATCTGCTTCTGTTTTTGGCGTTTCATTTACAACATAGCCAGTATTGTTCTTATTCGCTTCAATTTGTGCAATCGCTTTTTTATTCTCGTATTTTAAATAATTTGCTACAAATGGATTTTTAATATCTTTTAAGGTTATCTCTATCGCATCATTAGAAAGTGGTGATAATTGCTCGCTAATTGGCCCTGATACTCCTTGTATAATAAGCAAATCTGACATCCATGTTCCTTTACCTTCAAAAAACTTAAGAGTATTCTCGCTTCCTATTCTACGAAACTGCCCCTGAAAATAAGCATTCAATTCTCGTTTGTGTTTATTGAAAAAAGCTTGGTCTCGTTTATTTTGCTCTTCATTTTGAAATGCAGTTATTTTATCTTGTTCTTCCTTAGTCCACAATTTTCTAGAAGCTCTCTGAATTGCTATTTCTTCTTTCGAAAATATAATTTTTAATGGTTTAGCAAAAGCAACTACACTGTCTATAAAAAACTCTTTAATACTAAAAAGATTCTTACGTTCATCTCCCGACAATTTTCTGTATAAATTTGAAAACTTTTTATTATAACTACTAAGTATATACTCATTTTTCTTATTGAATACTTTTTGTTTATTTAAGGCTATTGCATTTTCTTTTTTATATTCTCTATGCAATTCAATCAATTCTTCTTCTTCAGCATCAAGAGCAACTCTCTTCTTTTTAAGTATCTCCGAAAATTCTACAACTCCTGGCCGGTTAATACTAATTGATTTTCTTATTGCACCATTAAAACGCAACCTATTCACGAAACTAGAATAACTACTAGTCAGAGTCGCTAGTTTGTTATTAAAAATTTCTGGCGTTAAAAAAGTCATATAAGTACTATCTATTTTTTTTCCTTCTTTATCACGACTATACATGTCATAACTTAAAAGATTTTCATAAAGACCGTACTCCAATTCTAGCTTTGCAATTTGATATGCTTTATTACTTAAAGCTTTTACTGCAACGATCTTATTTAATTTTAAAACTCTTTTTTCATGAATCTCAAAACACTTCTTTTTATACTCAGATAAAGAATACTCTTTTATATTTTTTTGAATTGTATAGTAGCTATAATTTCTGTCAGAAGTAAGAACCTTTAACCTAGCCAAGTCCGAATTTACTTGGGCACAATCGCCTCCAAAAAAAACATCATCACGTTTTCCGGAATTTATCAATTGCCAAGTTTTCTTACCAGGAGCTACAAAAACAGCTGCATAATAATTCGGTAACTTCACATAAACCTTTTGTGGATAATAGAGTGGGAATTTAACAGAAAAACTACCATCTTCTTTAATCTTTACTAAATAAGAATCTTGATTTCCTGTAAAAATATTATTTACTGATATATTTCCTGTTTTTTGTTTACTCTTTTTACTATAGTTTTTTATCACACCAGAATATGTAGTAGAATCTAGCTTAAAAATATCCGATTCTTTATAGGGGGCATCATCAAATTTATATGCATTTTTAACAATTGATTGATTTGTACTAAAAACAGAAAGTTTCCTTTTGTTCATACCAAATCGAACCGTATTATCTTTATTTACTTTTGCATAAACTACTTTTTCTCGCCCATTATTTTCTAAAGTAATTACAAATAATTTTCTTTTTTGCTCAATAGATTTATAGCTCCAAATAGTTTTATCAAAAATAGCTTTATCATAATAAAAACCATATTCCCATGAATCGTTTCCTTCTACGGACAACCAATTCCCTCTTAATTCTTTTGGAACTTTCGAATTCAAATACACTAACGCATTCTCAATTCTCCAATTCGGATATCCTTGGTTAGCTTTATACAAATCTCCCATTTTACCATGAAAGCCGACTTGTAAATAATCTTCAGACCAATTCTTAAAATAGAACATCCAATATTCATTTTTATTTTTCACCAAAAAACGGTATTCACTATTTCCATTAGATTTAAAATCTATTATTTCTTCTATTTGATAAATTTTATTTCTAAAAGTCAAGCTTTTATTTTTTAAATAGAATTCAAGATTGTCTTTTTTATCTGTTGTAAACCACTTCTTTTTTAGAATTTTTGGAATTTCTTCTATAGATATTCGCTTGCTATCTTTTGGAGCTTTTCTTGAAGTATATACCATTAATGGCATATCTCCTCTCTTTAATTCTATGGAAGTTTTTGACAAAATATTAATTTCACAATCAATTGTATTTCCTTGGATATCTTTAGCTGAAAAAGCATAAGATGAAGAACCCGTTTTCTCTATCTCTTGGTACATAAATGCTCGATAGCCGAACTCTATAAAATCTTTATGTATTAGCAATCCATTGTATTCTCTCTTTCCTTTTTCACTATACCATTCTCCTTCAACAGTTTTTGGCAGCGCAACAGGGTTGATTTTATACTCTTTAGCAGAAATTTCACCTATTAAAAACAGGCATAACAATAAATTTGTAACTTTTGTAATCTTTTTCATAATCTTCGTTTTTTAACATAAATTATCTTTCTTGTGAGATAAATATGGTCTTTTATTTGTTAGCAATTCATTTCAAATATATTGGTAATCAGCTTATTTTTAGTGTACTTTTTCATTTATAAAGTAGACAAATTCACGTTTTCCAACTTTCCTTCTATAGATTTCATTTATTCTTCTAATCACTTTATGAACCAATCCAATCTTTCATTACTGTATTGTAACTTCTTCCAGAAACAATACTTGTTTTTTCTTGATTATTTAAAGTAACTACAAACCTGCTATTAAAATACTTTTGAACTTCCTGAACATAGTCTGTATTCACAATCGAAGCTCTGTGAATTCTTAAAAAATTAGCAGGCAGCTTTTTCTCTAATTGAGACAGCGGTTCATCACTCAAGTAATTTCCATTTTTAGAGTGCACTGAAACATAGCGCTCGTCTGCACTAAAATGACTCACCTCATCTAATTTTATAAACACCAGTTTATCCTCTTTTTTCACTGTAATCGATGTCATTTTTTTTATTTCTTTCTCTAATGACAACTTTTTTATGAGTTCTAGAATATTTTGAGAAGAGGAACTCTTGCTAAATAATTGCAACTTGTTTACGGATTGTTGCAATCGCTCTAAACGTACCGGTTTTAATAGGTAATCAATACTGTTTGTTTCAAAAGCCTTTAAAGAATATTGATCGTAAGCGGTACAAAAAACAACAATTGGGATACTTGTCAATTGCTCCAAAACCTCAAATCCTGTCAGTTCTGGCATTTCAATATCTAAAAAAATCAAATCGGGTTTTAAGCTTTTAATTTTTTCAACCGCAATCAATCCGTTTTCTGCCTCTCCGATAATTTCAAATACCTCTTTAAAATTATCGAGTAATTTTCTCAATCTTTTTCTTGCTGGCGGTTCGTCATCAATAATTAGGGTCGTATATCTAGTAGTCATAACTCTTATTTATTTTTATTGTTATTGCAAGGGACGAAGCAATCTTTTTTAATATACGCAATGAATTTAACAGATTGCTTCAGTCGGTACCTTCGTCGCAATGACATTAATCCTTTTTAATTGTAATTTTAATACTTTTTTCTGGAGTATTCTCCCAAAACAAGGAGGCTTTATCTCCATAACTCAAACGTAACAAATCGTATACGGTTTGCAAACCGTGTCCGCTTACCAAACCTTTTGGGAAATCGGGGCCATTATCGCTAACAGTTATTAAAATATTGCTTTTGTCTTTTTTTATTTCTAAACCAACTTTTGCTTCTCCTCCAATTTTTGAAACCCCATGTTTTATTGCATTCTCTATCAAAGGCTGCAACATAAACATGGGAATTTTCTCCTCTTTCATAAGCTCTTCTACTGATAATGAAAAAATCAAACGCTCTCCAAAACGAATTTTTTCAATATCTAAATAATTTTGTACCATAGTCACCTCTTCATTAACCGAACTCATTTTTTCTTCTTTTTTGTTAATAGAATACCTAAATAAATCAGATAATGACAAAGCCATTTTTTCCGTCTTATCCGCATCATCATGTGCCAAACCTGCTATGGAATTTAGTGCGTTATATAAAACATGTGGATTGATATGCGATTGTAATAATTTTAATTCTGATTGTGCATTGACTTCTTTTAAATGACTTAATTCAACATCTTTTTCTTTTACTAAAAATTCTGAGAAATGATTTAGGTAAATTAATAATCCTATAGCTAATGTTATGAAAAACATAAAACTTAAAAAAAAGAAATTAACCCCTTCTCTTTTATGTCCATCAAAGAAGAACAAAGCTGTAACTGGAGCAATAAAAGCTAGGAACGTGTAAACTGTTTTTAGTATTAATTTTAAACTTAAATTATTATTTCCTTTAATCAAAAAAAAATCCAAGAACCATAATATAAAAGCACTTGTTAATGATAAAACAGGGACAACAACTAAACCAAACACTACAATTTCATACCAATACACAACAATATTTACCTCTGTTAAGTATCTATATATAAAAATCGAATTTAAAAAACACAACCAAACACAAAAAATCGGTAGAAAGTAATTTAAATAAGAATACTTAAATAATTTGTTTTGAAACAACCCAAAAATTAATATAAAAAAGATTAACCCTATTACTCCAATAATCAATATGGCATTTAGCCTAGCCAAGTCATTATTAATAATTGAGGTTGTATGCCTCCAACCGTACACTTTATACATATAAGATTTAAATTCTTTATTAAAATCTGGACTGTAAAACTTTTGCAATACTAATTTATCTGATTTGTTAATCACAGAATTAATATAATCGTCCGAAATATAAAAACTATCACAGGACAGAATTTTAAATATTACATTTTCTAAAACTCTTCTTCTTTCTTCAAACGAATTATTTGTATAAAATCTAAAATAAATTTGGGGATTTAAATATCCGGCTATCACTTTTGTTTGTGGACTATCACTTAATTCATTAAAATGACCAAAAGCATTTCTATCATCAACTGAAATATTCTTTTTCATTAATTTTTTTTTTTCATCCACATGCTCTTCAATAAAATTTAATCTAATAGTATGTATATTCAAATATGACAACGAATAACCATTAATTAAAGGTTTCTTTTCAATTTCGTGTCTTGGTTTTCCTGAATTGGATACTATAAATTCATTGGCACTCATTATTTCAACTGCGCTCATCTTGTGCCCCGTATAATCATTAAAATAATTTACCTCTTCACTAGACAATAATGTTTTTAATTCGATTAGTATTTCATAAAATGCTAAACTATCTTTGGTTGTTGCATTATTAAGAGCAAACAAAATTGGCCCTTTATACCTAAACACAGGAGAATTATTCTTATTTGCTCTTAGAAAAACTTGAACTTTAATACGCTCCCATAACTCATCTTTAGAAACTTTAACTTCATCTATTAAAATCGAATCCCTAAAAACAATTATTATATCTGCAATGACTAAAATAAAAACAAGTAGAATTATTTTTTTCATTATGATATATATTTATATAACAAAATAACTTTAATATGTTCATTGTTAAAAATCATTTCGGTTGAACTGCATGATACAAGTATAAACTGCATTTTTTTTATATTAATCTTGATTTTAATAATTGTGTCAAATAAAATCATCCATCCACTTGTTAAATTCTTCTTTATTACTTTTTCTCATTAACATACTTCTCTATTTACGGTTTTCAATACAACAATATACCTGCTTTTTAAATATTTTTGAGTTTCTTTCACATAAATTGCGCTATTAATACATCACAAAAAAAAAGTATTAATGTTTCTTAATAAAGGTTTTTCTGACAAACTGCACTAAATAGAATTAAGCTGCAAAATTTCAATTATATCAATCACTATTTTATCTCTTTTATTCTAGCATTTAATACTCTTAATCTTCCTTTCAATTCTTTTAGCTCTTTAATACAAATATTTCTTAAATTCAACAACGCTACATCACTTGCTGTATCTAGTTTACCACCCCCTTTTAACGAAATATTTATTAGATATGATCGCAATTATATATCCATTCAATTTTTCACTTTATTCACATAAATCACTAAGATCAACACAAGGGAAATTAACTTTTTCATAGTTGTAAATTTAATATTTTATGTCACAAATAAATAACAATTCATTGCCTCAAAAAATTATTATCATGTGAGTGGCATAATAATCTTGTGAATTGCACAAAAGAGAAAAATAAAACATAATGGAATATCTACTTTGAAAATATAGTAGTAATTTCATCTATCATAATAATTTTGAAAAGATTTACTTCATGACAAAACAAAAAACATACAACTGGGCAATTTTAGGCTGTGGAAAAATTGCAAAAAAATTCTCTACTGATTTAAAACTTCTTTCCAATGCCAACCTTTATGCAACGGCCTCTCGAAGCCTTGTAAAAGCACAAGAATTCGCAGACGAGTATGGTTTTAAAAAAGCCTATGGATCTTATGAAGAAATGCTTAATGACCCTAAGGTTGATATCGTATATATAGCGACTCCACATTCCCATCACAAAGAACATGCTTTGTTATGTCTTAACAATAAAAAAGCAGTTTTATGTGAAAAAGCATTTGGAATCAATGCGAAAGAAGTCAAACAAATGATTGCTGCCTCCAAAGAAAACAAGACTTTTTTAATGGAAGCGTTTTGGACACAATTCAACCCTACTTTTTTAAAGGTTTTAGAAATCATAAAATCGAATGAACTGGGAAGTTTGAAATTTGTGAAATCTGATTTTATGTTCAACGGTCCTTACGACCCAAAAAACAGACTCTACAACAACGACCTCGGTGGAGGTTCTCTATTAGATATTGGAATTTACCCAGTTTATACCGCACTTGCTACTTTAGGAACTCCTAAAGAAATAAAAACAATTGCTCATTTTAGTCCGACTGGTTCTGAAGAAAGTATTTCTATTTTATTCGGATATTCAAATGGAGCAACCGCCCTATTATCTTCTAGTTTTGCCTGTAACTCAGCAAATGAAACTGAGTTTTGTTTTGAGAATGGTTTTATAAAAATGGACAAAGACCAAACAAAACCGATTTCAATTCAAAAAGAAGGAAACTCCTCTGAACTTTTGGTAGACAATGGAAATGGTATGGGCTACCAATTTGAAGCTGCACATGTAATGGAATGTTTAGATCAACAACTTACAGAAAGTAAAATACTTCCTTTATCTTTTAGTCTAAATTTAATTGAAACACTGGATAGAATTAGAAAAGAAGCGAGCATTGTGTATCCCAATCATGATTAAATTTTGATACCTAAAGAAATCCGATACAAGTGTTATTAATTGTAAACTTACTGTTTTATACAAAAAATTGTTACAAATAGACCTGTTTAAACTTCCTTATTAAATTTAAGGTAACAGTTGTAGGTAGACATAGAAAAACTAGACTCACTAGTGAGTTAAATTTCAATCCAATTTTTAAGTACTTCTTTATAACTTCTACCAGTTGTAATGGTTGCTTTATTTTTGTTTTTCAAAACGATGATATAGCGATTGTTAAAATATTTTTGAAATTCTTTAATGCAATCGGTATTTACAATAATACTTCTATGCACTCTTAAAAAATTTGCTGGAAGGTTTTCTTCTAATGCAGTCAATGAATATTCTATCAATTCTTCTCCCTTATCTGTATAAAGGGTAACGTATTTGTCTGTTGCTTTAAAATGACTCACGGCATTTAGTTTTACCAAAACTATTTTATCGCTTTTCTTAACCGCGATGGTGGTCATTTTTTTTCGCTCCTTTTTCTGAATGTCGATTTCATCAATCACCTTTAACATTTTTTCTGATGACAGGGTATGCTTTAAATTCAATATTTTATCAACCGTTTGTTGCAGTCTTTCTAGTTTTACTGGTTTTACCAAATAATCGATGCTGTTGGTATCAAAAGCTTTTAATGAATATTCTTCAAAAGCAGTGCAAAAAACCACCATCGGGACTTTCTCTAATTTCTGCAACAATTCAAAACCTGTTTGCTTTGGCATTTCGATGTCTAAAAAAATAATATCTGGCTGTAAATCTATAATGAATTCTTCTGCCTCTAGTCCGTTTTTTGCTTCACCGACAATAGTAAATACTTCTGAAAAATTCGCTAGTAATTTTCGCAACCGTACTCTTGCCAGTCGCTCATCATCTATAATTAAAGTGGAATATTGTTTTGCCATGATTAAATATTTGATGAGATTGAAATTGCAATTCTTTTTTCTGGAATATTTTCCCAATTCATCGTTGCCAACTCACCATAACTCAAGCGTAACAAATCATAAACTGATTGCAAACCGTGCCCACATAACAATCCATCTGGAAAACCGGGACCATTATCACTCACTATAATTAGCAATGTATCTCCCTCTTTTTTTAAGATCAACTCAATTTTTCCATCTTCGTCTATTTTAGAAATTCCATGTTTTATGGCGTTTTCAATCAAAGGCTGTAAAACATACATCGGTATTTCTTTTTCTAACAATCCTTCTTCTACATGTATTCCAAAGCTCAATCGTTCTTCAAAACGGATTTTTTCAATTTTTAAATAATTTTCTACCATCTCCACTTCATTGACAATGGTGCTCATTTTCTCGCCTTTTCTGTTGATGGAGTATTTAAACAAATCGGATAATGAAATTGTCATCTCTTCTGTCTTTTTAGGATTTTCATATACCAAACTTGCAATAGAATTTAAGGCATTGTATAAAAAATGTGGATTGACATGTGCATGGAGTGATTTCAATTCATTTTGGGCATTGAGTTCTTTTAAACGGCTTAGTTCAACGTCTTTTTCTTTTATTAGGGAGGCCGAAAAATATTCAATATATAAAATAACTCCTCTCCCTAAAGACAATATAAGTGCCAATAATAAATACGGATTTAATTGCAGCCAAGCTTCATTATTATTATTCTCTGCAAGAATTACGATTATTACTGGAGTCATAAAAATTAGATATGTAAAGCTCATTTTCAATACTAGTTGTAACGTAAAATTCTTATCATTCTTAGCAAAATATTTATCAAACAACATTAAAAACAAAGCAATACATAAAGCAGCTATTATAACAATTAAATGAATACTAATATATTGCTTCCAATGTTCAAAGTTGTAAGGTAGTGTCATGTAAGTATATAATTTATACACGTAAAGAATCCCCAATAAAGTTACCAAAACAGGAATAAAATAATTTAAATATTGCCATTTAAATTCCCTTTTATAAAAAGTACCAAATCCCAAAATAAAAATCACAATTGTTAATATAATACAAGTCCAAAGAGCAAGTACTCCTGTTTTTTGCTGATTGAAAAAGTTACTTGCATAATTCCAAGGATAAGTTTTATACATATAACGTTTAAACTCCTTCAAAAAAATGGGTGAATACACTTTTTGTAATAAAAACCTATCTAACGATGTGAATTTTGAGTTTTCTGGCTTGTACTGAACTTCATTAAAAATTGGATTTTCATTTTTCCCCATTATTCTTTCCTTAAAAGGAATACCTGCTCTAGGATATACTTTTAATAATTTTCGAAGAACCCCATATTCTATGCATTCTTTCCTTTCATTAAAGGGCGCTTTTTTATAAAGTGAAAAGTACAATTCCGGTTTCTCAGGTCCTGTTAAGTCACTCGTGTTGCTAGAAAAATAACCGTTTTCAGAGTAACTTATATGGTTTCCATTCTTTAACTTAATTGAAGTTCCACCTGGAATTTCTCCATAAACATAAAAATTACCATCAGCAGGAATAACTATAGTATCTCCTATAAACTTGAAAGGTTTTCTTTTGGGGTTCCTGTTAGAAAAATGCAATTGTATAATATGCCTTTCTAAATCTTTATATTTATACCCCTTTATTATACTTTCTTTCGAAAATGTATTTAAATCACTCCTTATAAAAGTGTTAAGATAACCAATCTCTTTACTTGGTAATAATATTTTCAGCTCGTCAAGTAAATTATTTACAACTAAACTGTCCTCTTTAGATGCATTTTTAAGTTTAAAGAAAATAGGGCCTTTAAATAACTTATTGTTGATTTCTATATGATGGGTTGCTATTCTATCCTTAACATATTCCCAGTTTTCATCTTTGGGTAAATCTGGGTAATTATCAACATAAGCCTGATAATCTTTATCAGAATCTGTTATTATTATTGATGGTATTCCTATTACAATCAAAAACAACAAAGCAATTTTAAAAACATCTTTTTTCATAACATCAAATCTAATTATTTACACCACAAAGAAAGACCTGTACCCCAAACTTTAAAATGTTTTTCCGACGAATGGCATTTTTCCATTAATAAGACAGGTTGCTTCTCCTCCTCCGTCGGATCGCAAAGACGACATATAAATAACTAAACATTCACCCAAGCCTTTATAATTTCGTTATAACTTCTGCCTGAGGTTACACTTGTCTTCATTTTATCATTTAGTGTAATTATATAGCGACTGTTAAAATACTTCTGAATGTCATTGACATAGTCTTTATTGATAATTATTCCTCTATGGATTCGTAAAAAATTATCAGGCAATTTGTGTTCTAAAGCACTTATAGGTTCTGTACTAAGGTAATCGTTCAATTCTGAATGCACAGTTGTATAGCTTTTATCCGCTTCAAAAAAAGAGACTTCGTTTAATTTTATAAAAATGAGTTTATCATTTTTCTTTACGGTAATAGAAGTCATTTTTTTGATTTCTTTTTTATTCGCAACCTCTTTTAAAAGATTTACAATTTGTTCAGAGGAAACACCTCTTTCAAACGATTTTAATTTTTTAACGGTTTTTTCAATCCTTTCTAATTTTACAGGTTTCACCAGATAGTCAATACTGTTCGTTTCAAAAGCTTCTAAAGAAAACTGATCGTAAGCGGTACAAAAAACAACAATAGGAATCGTAGTTAATTTTTCTAACAATTCAAAACCAGTACATTCGGGCATTTCTATATCTAAGAAAATAATATCAGGCTTTAAACGCTCTATTTTTCCTTGTGCTTCCATACCATTTTGAGCGGAATCAATAATATGAAACGTTTTAGGAAATTCTTTTAATAAATTTTTCAAACCTTCTCTTGCCGGAGCTTCATCGTCAATGATAATCGTTGTATAGGATTTGTTCATCTTATAAGTTTTTAGGAATTGTAATCGTTATCATTTTTTCTGGCAAATTCGTCCAGTTTAAAGAAGCTTTGTCCTCATAGCTCAATCGCAACAAATCGTAAACTGTCTGCAAACCATGTCCGCTGACCAGCCCTTTTGGAAAATGAAGTCCACTATCTGAAACAGTAATTACAAGTTCGTTTTCTTGTGTTTCAATTTTTAAAACAATTTTTCCATTTCCTGCAAGTTTAGAAATACCATGTTTTACAGCATTTTCTACCAAAGGCTGAATTAAAAATAGAGGGATTTGATAATTCTCAATAGTTTTATCAACTTCAACAATAAATTTTAAACGCTCTCCAAATCTAATTTTTTCTATGTTCAAATAGGTTTTCACCATGTCTATCTCTTCTTTAACAGTACTCATCTTTTTTCCTTTTCTGTTTATCGAGTATTTAAACAAGTCAGATAATGAATGCGCCATTTCTTGTGTTTTCTTTGCATCTACGGGTGCTAAACTCGCTATAGAATTTAATGAATTGTATAAAAAATGTGGATTGATTTGAGATTGCAAGGATTTTAATTCTGCCTTTGCATTTAGCTCTCTTAAGTTCGAAAGTTTTTTTTCGTTTTCTACTATCAAACTACGTTCTTTAAAAACAAAATAACCTATAAACGCTCTTATTGAGGCAATAATCATTAAAGACAGAAATACTTGAGACAAAAAATAGAAATTATCATTTCTCAAACCTCGGGAAGAAGTAGTAAATGCAATTAATAAGAAAACAATAAAAGGTAAAAATCCTGTTGATAAAAATATTAATGTTGTTTTTACCAAAATACTTTTTTGAATTTTTTGAATTTTAAACTCAATAAAACGAAACAAATAAAGCAAAGGGAATGAGACTAATAACACTATCGTAGTTGTTAAAACAGTATCCATTCTTATTACAGATACCTTTCTATAATCATCTGGAATCGTTAAAAAATCATAAAAGGATACACAAAACACAATTAGTATATCAATAAAAAATAATGCGATAAAAGATATCACTCCAAAGCGAAGCCATTTTTTCTTTACTCTCACTGATAATAAATAATTTATTTTTTTAATCAAAAAGACAAAAATTAATAATAAAAATATAGTTGGAAAAAGAAGAATAACTATAGGGTTTTTCACCCACCAAATTGATTTTTTCCGCTTTGAAATTTCTTCATTTCTAATGTTTTCAACAATATGACTAAATTGTTTTTCCGCTATTTTTAAACGAGCTTCGAAACCTTTTCTATACACTTCTTTTATAACAGCAATATCCTTTTGATTTAATGAAACAGTATTATTATTAAATGCCGCCATAGGATTAAAAATGCTGTTTCTTTTTTTATTTTTAAAAGGATATCTAAAATTACCCCCCACCAACACCCCGGCTATCCTTGACTCTAAAGTCTCATAAACTTCTTCATCTGTCTTGTCTATTTTATAAACATAAAGTTCTGCACCAATATAAGCACCATTGTCACTATCATAACTAGCATTTATAGTACTGTTATAATTACCACTAGACCTAACAAGCGTGTCTAAAAATTTCATTTTAAAATTTGAATCTTCTATGTTTGAAAACCTAATGGATATGGTTTCGGTTAAAGCTTCTAATTTTTTTACAATTTCAATAACAATTAAAGAATCTGCCTTGGTATAAAGACCTTCTAACCCAACATTTATATCATTAGCCCATTTTGTAACAGGTGTATATTTATGCGCATTCATTTCAACTATTTCTTCCCAAGGATGCTTTTGTAATTTTTCACTCTCTTGTGCAAAGGAATTAAATCCTATAAATAGTAATAAAACACAGTAGTACAATTTTTTCATATCGGTAAATTTAAATATTTATACAGCAAAAGAACTTTAAAAGCGGTATTACTTAAACCGTTTTCTTCCCAACTGCAAATTTCAGAAACGAACTACATGAATTTGATTCTTTTAGTTGCCAAAATCACAAACATATTTAACTATCTTTGCAAACCACTAGAAGTAAAGACAAGACACGAATGAAACATATACGGAATTTTTGCATCATTGCCCACATCGACCACGGTAAAAGTACATTGGCCGATAGGCTTTTAGAATATACCGGTGCGGTAACAGATAGAGAAAAGAAAGATCAATTGTTAGACAACATGGATCTAGAACGTGAACGTGGTATTACCATTAAAAGTCACGCTATCCAAATGGAGTACACACATGAAGGTCAAGAATATGTTCTGAACCTAATTGATACTCCTGGACATGTAGATTTCTCTTATGAAGTATCCAGATCTATTGCTGCCTGTGAAGGTGCGCTTTTAATCGTAGATGCTGCACAAAGTATACAGGCGCAAACTATTTCTAATCTTTATCTGGCCTTAGAAAACGATTTGGAAATTATTCCGATTCTTAACAAAGTTGATTTACCTAGTGCCAACCCAGAAGAAGTTACAGATGATATTGTAGACCTTTTAGGATGTGATGCAGAAGAAGTAATCCATGCCAGTGGAAAAACTGGTTTTGGTGTAGACAATATATTAGAAGCAATTATTCAAAGAATACCTGCTCCGAAGGGAGACCCAGACGCTCCTCTACAAGCCTTGATTTTTGATTCTGTTTACAATTCTTACAGAGGAATTGAAACTTATTTCCGTGTCATGAATGGGGAAATAAAAAAAGGACAACGCATCAAGTTTTTGGCCACCAACAATGAATATTTTGCAGATGAAGTTGGTACCTTAAAACTTACTCAAGTTGTAAGAAAATCAGTAAAAACTGGAGATGTAGGGTATTTAATTACAGGGATTAAAACAGCGAAAGAGGTAAAAGTTGGTGATACTATTACAGATGCTGCCGTTCCTACAACAGAAATTATTGATGGTTTTGAAGATGTAAAACCAATGGTATTTGCTGGGATTTATCCTGTAGACACAGAAGATTATGAAGAATTGCGTTACTCAATGGAAAAATTACAATTGAACGATGCTTCTCTTGTTTTTGCTCCTGAAAGTTCTGCAGCCTTAGGTTTTGGGTTCCGTTGTGGATTCTTAGGAATGTTGCACATGGAAATCATCCAAGAACGTTTGGAACGTGAATTTAACATGACTGTTATCACTACAGTTCCCAATGTATCTTACCATGCATATAAAAAGAAAAACCCGAATGAAATAATTCATTTGAACAACCCAACAGACTTACCAGACCCCTCTGGCTTGGATCGTGTTGAGGAACCGTATATCAAAGCTTCGATCATTACAAAATCTGATTTTGTAGGACAAGTAATGGGGCTATGTATTGAAAAAAGAGGGATTATTGTAAATCAATCTTATTTGACAACACAGCGCGTTGAATTGATTTTTGAAATGCCATTGGCTGAAATTGTTTTTGATTTTTACGATCGTTTGAAAACCGTTTCTAAAGGATACGCTTCTTTCGATTACCATCCAATTGGAATGAAAGTTTCTAAATTGGTACGTGTTGATATTTTATTAAACGGACAACCTGTTGATGCTTTGTCTGCTTTATTACATGCTGATAATGCTTATTCGATAGGTAAAAAGATGTGTGAAAAATTAAAAGAACTGATTCCTCGTCAACAATTTGATATTCCAATTCAAGCAGCTATTGGTGCAAAAATCATTTCTAGAGAAACAACAAAAGCTTTGCGTAAAGATGTAACCGCTAAATGTTATGGTGGAGATATTTCTCGTAAACGTAAATTGCTTGAGAAACAGAAAAAAGGAAAAAAACGTATGCGCCAAGTTGGTAATGTAGAGATTCCTCAAGAAGCTTTTATGGCCGTTTTAAAATTAAACGATTAGTAACAACTGATCTAAACCATATTATTTTTAGAACCTTAAGTATTTTGAACAAATGTTTAAGGTTTTTTAAGTTGAACGATTAAAACATAAATTTAATATCAATTTTTAAAATAATTGGGTACTATTTTGGTAAAATACTCTTCCTTAAGTTCTGAGCAAAAGTCAGGTACAAAAACTGAACGAACTTCCAGGTTACTATTCGCTATAAAAACAATCGGATGCTCATTTATTTCTTCGGAAAAACCAGCATCCATACAATAGACACTTTCTCCAATAAACGATAAACCTTTAACATATTTTTCAAAATTCTTCTTCTCCTTAAAGTTTCCCATAAGAAGTAATCTTCTCTTTCCGATAACCAAACTAAGTTGCTCCATATAATTAAGCATTTCTTGAACACAACTCCCACAATTCCCCTCCGAAAAATATAACACTACCTTATCTTCGTTTAAGACTGATTTTACTTCAGTATTTTTTGACTCTAACTTCAAGGAATAATTATACAGTAATGTTTTTTTTAAATTACTAATATATGTTTTATTACTAGACACCATTTCTTTACTTACTTTTTCAATATCACCTAATTGATTATTAAAATCAAATAATTTAATTACCATAAAAAGATTAAAAAAAAACAGTAAAATACATAAATATTTCATACTTAAAATAAATTTTTATTTAAATCATAACGCCTAACAACTCCATCTTCAGACAAACTACTCGTATACATAAACTTACCTGATTTATCAACGTCATAAAAAACAAAATGACTATCCAATTTATACTTTACGATTGGTTTTCCAAACCAGTCAAAAACATGAATTTCTGGAATAAAAGACTCCGACGGACCTTTAGATCCTGATATTTTATGAAAAAAATCATTATAAACGGATACAAAAATGTAATTCTCACTTGCTCTAACTCCCCAAGAAAAAACTTTTTGTTCCTTCCCTCCCTTAACTTTTCTAGAAAACCTATCAATCTTTAAGTTCTCTGACACAGAAGGAAAATCTTTATACTCCAAAACAACAGGGCTAAGTTCATTTTTACCTATATCAAATATCTCTATTTTACCAATATTAGCATAAGTTCTTACAAATTTAGAATTGTCTGGTTTGACCGCCATATAGCAACCATATACACTTCTCTTCTGTTCTGCATCTATTAAAGGAAAATCACCTGGATACTCGACGTATTTCTCCAAATTTTTATTCTTTGTACTAAATTTAAAAAGGTCAATATTGTCCCCACCATATGGAGCTCCAAATATTAAAGAATCACCAATGTATGACATCGCTCTAAAACCATTTAATTTAACTGGCAAACGAACTTTTTTATATGGCACAGAAATATTACTCTTTAAGTTTCCAATATTGTAATACTGTACATTATTCATCCTATTTCCTATAGCAAAAGAACTACTTCCTGTATACACCTTATTAAAGGTACTTGCAAATGACATATTAAATTCATTAGGCCCATTACCTTTTGTTCCGAAACTATGAAAATGCTTGAAATCCGGCAATTTAAAAATACTAAATAAAGTATCCTTTCTTCTATTTTGACTAATAACTAAAAAGGAGTCTACAACAATTAATCTATTTATATTTAATAATATTGATGAAATTTGAATCTTTTCTGATGAAATTTCCAATTCTTTTGGAAAGTCACTTATAATAAAATTAGAATTTTTCCCCGAACTACAGCTGACAATTGTATATAAACAAATTGCGATACAAACTATTTTTTTCATTTTTTTTTATCAAAACGCTTATCACTCCATATTACATTTATAAAAACTGAAAGCATCAAATTAAACTTACTTTAAAGACTATACAAAAAAAAACAGTAATAAATAATTATTAAAGGATTAATCTGTTTTCCTAATATTTATTAATGATATACTTTTTCATCCCCCTTCCATATGACACCCCTGAAGGACTGGACCACATTCATATGTATCAGAAAAGATATAAGGTTTATAATCGTCAGCATAACAACAAGGAAGACACGCTAAGGTCCTAGATCCTAAATTATAAACACCAGTAAAATAACACTTAAATTTGGATCCTGTTCCCCATTCTGCATTAGCTGTATTAACATTCTCTAAAATAAGATTAACTATAACATCAGAATAATTCTTAGACTTATTCAATACTATTAAATTTGCTACTACAATAAAAACAATTGTAACACATAATAAAACATTTTTTTTCATATCAATTAATTTTACAAAAAATTCAATTAACAATCGTCACAATAATAAGATGACAATCTCTTTTTTAAACAATAAATTTTATTTTGAACTCAATCTTAAGAACACCTTCACCAACCAAAGAATAAAGTTCTTTGCAAGTAATTGATTTTATGAACAATCACTAAAACTTCCGGTACATTTCCCTCCCCCCAAACCACTACTGTTATAATCCGCTTTATAACAACATGGTGTATTACATTCCAAGACTCGACCTCCATTAACATAGCTCATTGTAGTATAACATGTAAAAGAAGTTCCTGTAGCTTCTGCGTTCGCTACGTTTATTATGTTGTCCAACATCAGATCAACCACAGCCGATGAATTAGACTTATAAGATAATCCTACGTTAATAAATACCAGACATGTAACAATTGAAAATAATAAGATACTTTTTTTCATAATTTTTTGAATTATATATTAATTAATAATTTCCCACTAGACAAACTAACAACAACAATAATATAACTCATTAGTTTCCATAGCAATACAAACATACAAAAATAAATACTCGTTTTTGATCTTTGTTTTTATTTAACAAAAAATTAACAAAACTTACAAACTAAACCACCACACAAGTTCTGCTCAGGCAAATTACATCTTCTCTTTCTAGCTCCTTTATAACCAACTCTCAACTATATTTTTATGATATTCACTCTTAAACTTGATTTTTTCTAGTAGTGAAACTAGACAAAAACATTTCTATAATCATCTTTTTTACAAAAAAACTAATTGGACTTCTTACACTTTCTTTTATCATAACTTCACCTAAAGAATTAATTCCACGTCAACAATTTGATATTCCAATTCAAACAGCTATTGGTGCAAAAATCATTTCTAGAGAAACAACAAAAGCTTTGCGTAAAGATGTAACCGCTAAATGTTATGGTTGAGATATTTCTCGTAAACGTAAATTGCTTGAGAAACAGAAAAAAGGAAAAAAACGTATGCGCCAAGTTGGTAATGTAGAGATTCCTCAAGAAGCTTTTATGGCTGTATTAAAACTGAATGACTGATTTTTATACCTTATAAATAATTTAAAAAACACTTTTGAAAAGACTTCTTTTCAAAAGTGTTTTTTTTACAATAAAACTGTGATTTTATTTTTAAAGTCCTCTATTCTACAAAGGCATTGCATTAAAAAAACTCAAAAGAATGTGACTGTATATTTAGTCCGTTTCATTTCGAATTTGCTCCAAATAGGTAAAGAATAATAAAAACAATTCAGATTGACCGAGTTTAGTTCTTAGTATTTTCATTGCCTTGGTCATGTGCGCTTCAACTGTTTTAATTGAGATTCCTTTAGCCTCGGATATTTCTTTATACCTCAACCCTTCATACTTATTCAAAATAAATATTTCTTTACACTTTTCTGGTAAATTTTCAATTTCGAAACGTACTTTAACCAAAACATCTGCTAGTATATCAGGTTTTTCTTCTATAAAATAATCTAAATACTCTGCTTTCAAATCTATAAAAAAACTTTCTTCTCTTTTTCTTTTATTATAAAAACGCACAAATTCATTGTAACTAGCTTTATAAAGATAACTTCTTAATGACGTTTTTATAGACAGTGTAGAACGGTTTTTCCAAATGTTTAGCATTACGTTTTGAACAATATCTTCTGCTTGTCCAAAATTATTGTTCAAACTACATATATAAGTGGCCAATTCATTAAAATAAGTAGCATACAGGTGTTCATACATTTGTATGTTCCCTTTCATTAATTCTTTAATTTCGAACTGCTTTTCTATATGAATTTGACTTTTATTCAACATTGGCATCGAAAATACAAAATCTTTTATTCAGAAAATCAATGTTTGAGTTTAATTTCACTTTTGCTATTTTTTCTATCGTATTGCAATAAAAACAGGCCTAATCGACTACCTCGGTGCAAGCACACGAGGTATGAAAAAAACCTTTAGCATTTCGATGCAAGCATCGGGGAATTAAACCCACTGGTGGGATTAACAATTTTAGATAAGTGAATTTATAATTATTTCAACTTTTCATTAGGGTATTTACTTTTCCATGTGTCGTTGTATATAGAAGACGTCTTTATATTAACAAACTCTTATTTAAATGTTAAGCAATCAAAAAAAAGATTTAAAAAAAATTATGGCTTTTCTCAACGGAGAAATGTCTGATAAAGAAATTGTACTATTTAAAAAATGGTTAGAGGCTCTACCAAATCTTTCAACATTTAATGAGTACTCCACTTTAAACCATAAGGTAAAGTTGTATGTCGAAGGTGTTGTTCTATAAATATAATTCTTATTTAAATGTCAAATAATCAAAAAAAAGATTTAAAAAAAATCATGGCTTTTCTCAATGGAGAGATGTCTGATAAAAAAACTGCACTATTTAAAAAATGGTTAGAAATCCCAAGTAACCTTTCAATATTTAAAGAGTACGCAATTCTAAACCATAAGATTGAATTAACAGCTAATAGATTTGATGCTGCTAAGAACTTTAAAAGATTTCTAAAAACTACTCAGCAAGAAAAATCAAAAGTTATAAAACTGAACCGCTTAAAATTCTTAAAATACGTCGCAGTCTTTGCAGGTTTGAGCTTTGGAATAGCCTTTTTTGTCAATCAACAACAAAAGGCATCAACCAACGGTAATGAAATAACATTAGAGATCCGTAGTAAAACAAAAAGCAATCTACATATTTTAGAGAAAGAAGAAAAATTAGTCAATACATCAGGTGAAACGATTGCCTCCAAGAAAGAGAATCAATTGATTTACAATTCTCCAGAAAAGGAATTGGCTGATGACCTAGCGGAAGTAAATATTCTGACAGTTCCTTATGGAAAAAAAATTCAATTAACCCTAGCTGACGGTACCGTAGTAGACTTAAATTCTGGTTCAATTCTCACATACCCATCTCATTTTAAAAACACCAACATAAGAGAAGTTACTTTGGAAGGTGAAGGTCATTTTACGGTAACAACAAATAAAGAAAAACCTTTTATAGTAAATACAAACGCCATTAGAACCAAAGTATTCGGAACAAAATTTAACATCTCTCATTATACAAATGATCCTTTTTCTGAAGTTGTTTTAGTAGAGGGAAGTGTAGGTGTAACGGCAATAAACAACACATCAGAAGATTCGAAAAATATCATAATGCTAAAACCGAATCAAAAATTACAATACTTAAAAGAACAACAATCAATGAAGGTCACAGATGTAGAGGTGTATCCATACATCTCTTGGATTAATGAAGTTATGATCTTCAAGAACGAACCTTTCGATAATATCATAAGGAAACTAGAAAGACGTTTCAATCTACAAATTGAAATAAAAAACAAAGCCTTTACAACAGAACGTTTTACTGGGAATTTTGATATAGAAAGTATTGAAACTATTATGAATACATTTTTAGAAGACACAACATTAAACTATACAATAGACAACGGAAAATTAACCATAAACTAACTATCAAATGAAAAAAAATACGTGAAACAGAAATTAGGTATAGACCTTAAAGCGAAAGAACCCATATCAATTAAATTAACTAATAATTAAAATGAAAAACAATACAAAAAGGATTTCTATATCAAGAAATGACTTTAAAAAGAGAATAAAGATTCAACTGAGTTTTATATTTTTACTTTTAACTATATTTCAAGTAAAAGCCAATTCTTATTCTCAAAACATTAAAATATCTATAAGTGTTACTGATATTTCAGTAGCAGAAGTACTTGAATTAATCGAAGAGAAAACAAAATATAAAATTTTTTATAAAAATTCTGTATTAAAATCAGACAGAAAAGTATCCCTCCATGTAATAAACGAAAAGCTAGAAAATGTTTTAAAACAAATTTTCCTGAATAGAAATGTTGTTTATAGATTTTCAGACGAACTAATCATATTATCACTTAAGAATGATTCTGAAAATGATCAAATTCAAAAAAAAATAACGATATCAGGTACTATTACTGATAAAAATGAGCTACCAATACCTGGTGTAAATATTTTTATCAAAAACACATCTAAAGGTGTAACAACTGATTTTGATGGGAATTTTAACATTCAGGTATTAGCAGGAAGCATCCTGACTTTCAAAAACATTGGATTTAAAGAAGTGGAAATAAAAGTTTCTGAATCTAAAATTCTAAACTTAAAACTTGAAGAATCTGTCGAGTCACTAAAAGAAGTTGTTATTTCTACAGGATATGGTAAAGTATCTAAAAGAACATTTACAGGGGCCAGCACCACTGTAAACATAGAAGAAATGAAGATTGAAGGAATTACCGATGCTACAAGAATGTTGGAAGGACGTGTTGCAGGGGTAAACATTCAAAATGTAACTGGTACTTTTGGAGCCGCTCCAAAAATCACAGTACGTGGATCCTCTTCCGTTTTTGGAAACAATTCCCCTTTATATGTAATTGACGGAGTTGTTCAAGAAGACGTTATAAATGTAGATGTAAATGCATTAACATCAGGTAATGCAGAAACCTTGATCAGCTCTTCTATTGCAGGAATTGACGCCAATAGTATCAAATCAGTTGAAATACTAAAAGATGCTTCCGCAACCTCTTTATACGGAGCAAGAGCAAGAAACGGTGTTGTAGTAATTACAACAAAAAGTGGTAAGCGTTCTTCTCCATTAGTAGTCAACTACTCCCTAGACCAAAGTGTTAGAGATATTCCAAATTATAAAAATTACGACATACTCGATTCAAAAGAAACAATAAGTATCTATAATGAATTAGAAAGTAAAGGTTTTTTAGAACTACCTAAAATTGCACAAGCAAGATATGGAGGATTGTATTATATAATGGCAGATAGATCTAACAGAATCAATCCTGAGACAGATCAATTTTACTTACAAAGTACTCCAGAAGCTAGAAATCAATTTTTAAAAAAGTATGAATTGGCAAATACAGATTGGTTCAATACTTTATTTAACAGATCTATGACACAAACACATTCTGTGAGCTTGTCTGGAGGAGGAGAAAACAATGCTATCTACGGATCGATTGGTTATTTTACAGACCCTGGGTGGTCTATTGCAGATAAAGTAAATAGAATCGCAACCAATTTAAAAGGAACATTTTATTTATCAGATAAGTTTAAACTAACCCTATCGAGTATCGCATCTATCAGAAAACAAAAAGCACCAGGTTCTTTCGATAGTAAATCTGACATTGTGAATGGAGCTGTAACTCGAGATTTTGATATCAATCCTTTTAGTTACACTTTGAATACTTCTAGAGCACTAAGACCAAAAGATGAATTTGGAAACTTAGAATATTCTCGTAATAACTGGGCTCCATTTAATATTTTAAATGAGATAGAAAACAACACTTTAGATTTATCCGTAATAGACATACGCTTCCAAGCAGATGGAGAATACAAACTATCAGACAATTTAAAGTATAATTTCTCACTATCAAACCGATCAGTAAACAGCACTTTTGAGCATAAAGTAATGGAAAACTCAAATGTTGTTGGAGCTTACAATTCAGCAGAAACAACAATTGTTAGAAATGCCAATATTTTCTTATACAATGACCCTAATAACCCAACAGCCCCTGCGGTACCAGTATTACCTGCCGGTGGAATATATAATAAGACAGATTATTATTTAACATCGTATTATCTTCGAAATAGTATAAACTACAATAATACATTTAATGATGTACATGAATTCAGTGGACTTTTAGGTCAAGAGATGAGATTCGTAAATAGAAATAGAAATACTTTTAGAGGTTACGGATTACAATATGATAGCGGACTAGTGCCATTTACAGATCCTAGAATCTTAGAAAAATTAATCAGTGATGGTAATGATTATTTTACAATCTCAGAAGAAAAGGAACGTACAGTAGCATTTTACCTTCAAGGAAATTATACATACGACAGAAAATTTACACTTTCATTCACAGGCCGTTATGATGGATCTAACAGACAAGGTCGTAGTGACAGTTCACGTTGGCTACCTACTGGAACTATTAGTGGAAAATGGAACGTTTCTGAACATGATTTTATGGAGGATGTAGAAGCTATAAATAGTTTGCAGTTTAGAGCTTCCTATGGCTTGGTAGCAAACCCTGGTTCAGCAACAAACTCTTTAGCTATTATTAAGAGTTTAAAAACTGACAGAGATGCTGTATTGGACAGAGAAGCTTATTTAAACATTACAGAATTGCAAAATTCAGAATTGACATGGGAAAAACAATATGAAACCAATATTGGAGTGAACCTAAGAATGTTTAACAATAGAGTTGATATAACAGCAGATGTTTTTAAAAGAGATATTTTTGATAATATCGATTTTGTAAGAACAAGTGGTATTGGAGGTCAATCAATTAAAAGAGGAAACAACGCTACTGTTGATGTAAAAGGTTTGGAATTTTCCATATCTACAAAAAATATCACTAAAGGAGATTTTCAATGGAAAACAGATTTCAATTTTTCACACATCAAACAAAAAATCACCAAACTAGCAAACAAACCTTATGTATACGAATTGACACGCATGAATGGAGGGAATGTTGTTGGATATCCTATAAACTCTCTATTTTCTTTCGATTTCGAAGGACTAAATAACAGAGGTCTACCTACCTTTAATTTACCTGAAGACTCTACAAATCCTTACAATGAGGTGAATGGTGTAGATTTTCAAACTTCTGAAAATATTTTAGATTACCTAGTATACGAAGGATCAACTGACCCCACTTTTAATTCAGGCTTGACAAACTCTTTTAAATACAAAAACTGGAATTTAAATGTTTTTATCTCTGCTTCAGGAGGAAACAAAATCAGATTGAATGAAGCATTTAGTGCTGGTTATTCAGATTTGAATGTATTTACCAAAGATTTTAAAAACCGTTGGATATTAGCAGGAGACGAATTGAGAACAAACGTACCTGTAATTGCTAGTAAAAGTACATTAAGAGATATCCCTAAATTATCTAGAGCCTATAACGCATACAATAAATCAACAGTTCGAACAGCCGATGGATCTTTTATTCGTTTAAAAAACATCTCCTTAGGGTATACCTTTGATGCTGATATCACAAAAAAACTAGGGTTATCTAGTTTAAAAGTAAAGTTTTTAGCAACCAACTTATTGCTCTTATATTCAGATGATAAATTGAATGGACAAGATCCTGAATTCTTCAATACAGGAGGAGTTGCATTCCCTATCAAAAAACAATTTACATTTTCTTTAAATCTTTCAATATAGGTACCAATGAGAAAAATATTAAAATATAATTTTTTAGCAGTAATTTTTTTAAGCTTAACTACAGGTTGTAGTGATTACTTATCGGAATTACCAGATGGAAGAACACAAATAGACAGCCCAGAAAAAGTTACACAATTGATCACTGGAGCTTATCCTTTAGGAGGATACATGATGATGGCAGACTTAATGGGTGATAGTTTTGAGGACAAAGGAGTTATTAGTGCTACAAAAGACTTGGAGATAGACTTATTTCAATGGAAAGACGTAAATCTTCCTGACCGAGATGGACCAAATTTTTATTGGAATAGTTGTTACAAAGCCATTTCTCAAGCCAATCAAGCATTAGACGCCATTGAAAGCTTAGGAGGAGGTGAAGATATGAATGGCCAAAAAGGAGAAGCTTTAGTAGCAAGAGCGTATGCACATTTTATGTTGGTGAATTTCTGGGGGAAACATTACAACCCTACCTCTTCAGAAACAGACTTAGGAATCCCATACGTTACAGAGCCAGAAACAGTTTTAATAAAAAAATACAAAAGAAACACCGTAAAGGAAGTTTATGATTTTGTTGAAAAAGATCTTCTAGAAGGAATTGAATTGCTATCAGATCAAGAAAGTAAATCGATTTTTCATTTTACAAAAAAATCAGCTTTTGCATTTGCCGCTAGATACTATTTATACAAAGCTGAATGGCAAAAGGTAATTGATTATGCTTCTGAAGCATTACCTGGAAACCTAAATAACGCACTCCGTGATTACAACCTATATAGAGGGATGAGTTACAATGAGCAAAATTTAAGACATGCTGGAACCGCGGAAGGTGCAAATTTATTAGTCGTATCTACTTCATCAACTTATAGAAGATTTTTAAACTCAAGATTTGGTCTTTCCTATGAAAAAGTTGATAAATTATTTTTCAGAGGAAGTAAAAACCCCTTTCTAAAAGCGTGGGCATATTCCGTTTTTGGTGCTGCAGGAAGTTACAACCTGCCTAAGTTAAAAGAATACTTTAAGGTAACAAATGCAAGTGCTGGTACTGGTCAACCTTTTATAGGAATGGTCTTATTTAGTAACGATGAATTATTATTAAATAAAATGGAAGCCAATGTCATGTTAGGCAACTACAATACTGTCAATACCGATTTGGATATATATATTCCTAAAAAGACTTTAGCTTCTAGCTATAACGAACTCACAGAAGAACAAAAAAAAATAAGTTGGTGGTTTCAGAGTTTTCCAGACGCAATGTCAAGTTTATACTCAGTCACAAAAAACGAATTGACACCATTTTACACAATCGAGCCTGGGAAACAATCAAGCTATATCAAAATGCTACTTGAGCTTAGACAACGTGAGTTTTGTTTTGATGGTTTAAGATGGTTTGACTTAAGAAGACATAATATAGTAGTTAAACATAAAATGAAAAATGGATCCACTTTGGTTTTAAAGAAACAAGACCTAAGAAAACAGCTACAAATACCTGAAGCTGCTATTATTTCTGGTTTAGAACAGAATCCTAGATAATTTCAACATAAGTAATAAAAAAAATAAGATGCGTACATTAAAAAACACAATACTAATTATTTTTTCTTTTATCTCCTTCATTTCCTGTGACAACGAAGAAAGCTTAGGAGAAAGCAATTTAGATCAAACTACTCCAAAATTAACAGATTTGGACAAGTGGATACGAGATGAATATATCTACACCTTTAACATTGAAGTTTTATATAGATGGAGAGAAAGCGCAGTGGATATGAATAGGTATTTGTACCCTCCAAAAATCGAAAATATTCAACCTGCTCTAAAAGCCATTAAGAAAGTATGGATAGACAGTTATAATGAAGCAGCAAATAATGAATTGGTCAGAAGGATTGCTCCTAGACAAGTACTATTTGTAGGAGGAAAGAACTTAAACCCTTCTGGCACAAGAACATTAGGATCTGCTGAAGGAGGCAAAAGAATTACCTTTTATGAAACCGATTTGGTCAATTTAAAAGAGAAACCAAGTTTGCTATTATTCTTAGGCACAATGCAACATGAGTACTGCCATATCTTGAATCAAACACTCCCGTTTGACGAGCAAAAATATCAAAAAATTACTCCAGCCAATTACACCGCTCAATGGTTCAATGAATCTCTGAACGTAGCCAATGAATTAGGGTATATAACTCAGTACTCTAGAGCAAGTGTTATTGAAGACTTTGCAGAAATGGTAAGGATTATGCTATCTAAAACCAGACAACAATACGAAAGTAGATTGAAGTTAATTGAGAGGCGAATTGTTAATAAAGATGTGGCCAAAGCTATAGAAAACATAGCTCCAGGAACAACTCCTGCTCAAAAAAAAGCCATTATTGCCGCCGTCAAAGTAATCGCTACTGAAAAAGCAAAAAAATCTACAGCATTAATTAGAGCAAAAGAGAATTTGGTTGTAGAGTATTATAAAAGCAATTTGAATATCGATTTTTATGAACTACAAGCAATTGTTGCTAGAAATGTAGACGAAATAATAGAAGATAACAACTCAATTTAAACAAAAAATGATAGATAAAATTATAACCAAATTAAGAAAACCAACATTATATATGTTTGTTTTAGCATGTTTAGCGTCATGTGCAAAAGACATCGAGATAGATGATGTATTTGAAGAAGCTGCATCAGTAAGAGTCGGAAAAACCGCTAACGAACTAAGAAAAATATTAACATCTGCGCCAAACGGCTGGACAACAACATATTTCACTGACAATACCCAATTGGGGGGCTATTCTTTTATGATGGATTTTCAAGATGACAAAAATGTTAAAATGGTATCCGATATTCAAACAAGAGTTACAGAAAGTACAGGTGAGTACGATATTATTGTTGGAGCTACGTTAAAATTGAGTTTTGTTACAAAGAATGAAATTCACAAATTGTCAGATGCGGCTATATACCCCAAAGAAAATCTAAAAAGTTTGGGGTATTTGGGTGATTTTGAGTTTTTGTATTACGGAAAAGATGGTGAGGACTTGATCTTCAGAAGCAACAAAAAGTTTATAGAACTACGTTTCAAAAAGGCAACAACCGAAGACTGGGAAAAATTCCATCTAAGAAAAACAATGCAAAACAAGTTAAAACTAAGCCCTAGAATATCTGTTTTTAAAATATTTACTATAGGAGACAATCATTACCAATTCAATTATTCCAATATTACTCGATCTATGGAGGTCTGGAATAATGAAATCAATGAAGGAAACAAAATTACTTTCGGAATAGGTTTCTCTGCTAAAGGTCTAACTCTAAGCCCAGCTGTGGAAGTAAATGGCAAAAGAGTAAGTGAATTACTATATGATCAAGCAACAAAAGGTTTTTATGGAATTGTTGATGGTGAAGTATTGTGTTCAATTACTTATCCAAATGATCCAATAACTCCTTTTGATGGATATAAAAAATTAGATAATATTTCTTCCTTTGTTTATTTTTTAAGAGAAGACTGGACTACAAATACTAGTAGTCCCGCATTTAAAGATTCAATGATTGCATTAAGAGCATACTTCAAAAGAAGAGATGTCATTTTTGAAACTTTCTTTTTAGCAGAATTAGACAAAGACGTTCATTATTTGGTTTTTAGTATAAAGATAGACGGTAAAAGAACACAGTTATGGTACCAATTTACAAGAGAGGTAAAAGATAATAAATTGTACTTCAAAAAGAATGGATGGACTAATATCAACGAATCTTTCGAAGCAGCACTAAAGCCTTTGGCAGACCTGTTCTTTACACCAGAAGGAATGCATGTTCAGGATTCAGGTAAACTAGGAAGATTTCGAAATCAAACAATTAGACTTATTCCAGCGGACAATCCGAAATATGCTATTCTCTTATATGAAAAATAGGCAGTATTAAAAATTAATAACTTTAAAGAACTAAAAATGATTTTTATAAAAAAACAGTTATTCACTAGTACCATATTAGCAGCTCTTTTATCCTTTGTCAGTTGTACCGAAGATGAAATTGTTTCGACAAATCTTACTAAAACAAAAAATACAGCACTTAAAATCTCTGTTGAGAAATTATTTATTGAATTTGGAGAGGAGTTTGTTTTAAAGGCAACTAAAAACAATATAGATGTTACTTCTAGTTCGATCTTCTATATTGATAATGAAAAAATCGAAGGGAATAAATATCTTACTCAAAGCCCTGGCTCCTATAGAGCGCATGCTGAGTACGTATCAAATAATATAAAAACAAGTAGTCGAAAAATAGAATTAACGACCAAAAGACCTCCATCCAAAAAAGTCGTATTATTTAATGATGTGACTTTTTACCATGAATTTATTAAAAAAGTGACCACACCAGTACCTTCAGGAATGATTAGAATTCATAACACTGCATATGTAAAGAAACTAGGAGATGATGTTTTAGACCAGCTTGATGGGAATATGGAAATGCTGGTAACTTTAAATGTAGCCTGTGACAACTATGATCGTTTAGGATATGTCACTTTAGACATCGTTAAAAAAGGGAAGCCTCGAAACAAGATAAATCGCCTAGGTTTCTTTGAAATTGGTCGTATCGTTACTCCTTTTATGGACAAGAATAAAACTCCTGACTTCGTAGATTATCATTTTGATGTAAGTAATGTCTCCAAAATACTTAGCGATCCCGAAATGAGAAGTAAATATGATTTTTGGTTAGAATTTAAGGTTACAGGAAATACTTCTGCAGGACAAAAAGAAATAGCAGGCTGTGCTGGTAGCAAAGAAACTTTTTATGGTACGCTTAGTTTCATTGTTAAGAAATCACTTGAAGAAAAAAAACCTCAATACCTATACTCTCTTGGGAGAAGGTTAAGATTTAACAATTTCAATCCTAAAAACACTGATATTGTTGGACAAACAGTAAGAACATTTACAATTGAACTGGACAAAGCAATAAATGATGCTTCTCTTTACATAATTACCTCTAATCACGGAGCTAATCAAGGAGGTGAGGAATACAACAGAAGAGATCATTTCCTTTTCTTTGATAATAAACAAATAGCACAGTACAAGCCAGGAGGTCTTTCTTGTGAACCTTTTAGAAGAATAAATACTCAAGCAAATGGTATTTATAGCCAAAGGCCAAGAACTGATGAGCAATGGGCTTCATTTAGTAACTGGTGCCCTGGTGATAAAATACCCACAAGAGTATTTGAACTTGGAAACCTTACAAAAGGAACGCATACTTTTAAAATTAGTGTCCCTGATGCAGAATTTGTAGAAAAACAAGGAAACATTCCTCTTTCTGCATACGTACAAGGAAACCCTACAGAATAATAAATTCATTACTTACTTACAAAACACCCATTATAATTTATTTTAGTGGGTGTTTTCATTACACATATTTAAAACTATTGCTGTTATCGTAAACTTAAAACCATTGCCCAAAAAAACACTCAAGTTTTTATAGCCGTTTTAAAATTAAACGACTAAGAAAACAACATTTCAGAATCCTTAAGTTTTTATTCAAAACACTTAAGATTTTTTTGTTTTCAATAGCAAAACTTGCACTTAAACAAGCGCTAACCTCCTTTTATTACAGAGAAAACAAAAAAAAAGACTTTTTAATCTTTTATATTGATTTTAAGTATTAAAATCAATAACTTAGTACCACTCTAATGATTAAATTGTATCGCCATGGAAATCAAAAAAAACCCACAGGCTAGTCTAGAAAACTACAGCAAACAATTTTTACTACTTGGTCTGGTATTGACATTATTCAGTACCCATGTAGCACTTGAACACAAAACTTATGATGTGAAAATAGCAGATTTTGACACTGTTTCATTAACAGCGGATACCGAAGAAGAATTGGTTATAACAAAACGTGTGGATCCTGTAAAACCACCACCTCCTCCTCCTCCCAAAGTTTTAGAAATAATTGAAGTCGTTAAAGATGATGAATTGATCGAAGAAACAATTGTAGAATCAACCGAGACAGACGAAAATGATGCCGTTATTGTAGACATTGATGACATTCAAGAAGAAACAGAAGGTGAAGAGATTTTCGAGGATGTTCCTTTTGCTGTAATTGAAAATGCTCCGGTATTTCCTGGTTGTGAAAAAGGAAACAAAGAAGAACAAAGAGCGTGCTTTTCAAAAAAAGTAGATAGACACATCAAGAAAAAATTCAATTCAAATTTAGCGGGCGACTTAGGTCTTTCTTCTGGAAAAAAAAGAATCTTTGTAATGTTTACCATCGATAAACATGGTGGCATAGTAGACATTCAAGCAAGAGCTCCACACCCTAGATTACAAAAAGAAGCTGTAAGAGTTGTGAACACCTTGCCAAAAATGATTCCTGGAAAACAGCGAGGAATGCCTGTTAATGTAAAATACTCATTACCTATCTCTTTTATGGTGGTTGATAGATAGCACCAACTCTTTCAACAGTTTTAATTCTTAAAAATCAATTTCTCTAAACAAGATCTAGGAATTATGTGAAATTGTTTCATCGTTGAATTGTGTTAACCGAAATCAAATTCGTAGAGCATTGTTAATATTCGTGATGAAACAAATTCATTTCTAATACCTCATAATAACGACTCCAATCTCTCTTAAATTAAAAAAAAAAGGAGCCCAAAACTTATTTATTATACTTTCTAATAGTTCAAATTAAAATATATTTTATATATCCTACAAGTAAACTTAATAAAAACAACTGCTACACAATAAAAATAAACAACTGTAAAACAAATAATTAAGATTTAATCATTATGATTTAAAAACTCTTTATGTAAAAACAACAATAGATAAAAGGATTTTTTAAATATTTTCCGTAAGTTTAAACATCAAAAAAATTAGAATGAAAATAATTCATATTAGCGCCGAATGCTACCCAGTAGCAAAAGTAGGCGGATTGGCAGATGTCGTTGGAGCCCTCCCAAAATACCAAAACAAACTAGGAAAAAAAACAGGTGTTGTCATGCCATTTTACGACAACAAATTTACAAAAAGTCACAGCTTCAAAATTGACCACAGAAGTACAGTTTCTCTGGGGAATTTAAACTATGATGTGGAGGTTTTAATACTAGAGAATCAGGATTTGGGGTACCCCTTGTATGCTGTTAAAATTGCAGGACTGTTAGATCGTGAAAATGTTTACGGTTATGAAGACGACACGGAACGTTTTATTGCTTTTCAAAAAGCCGTATTGAATTGGATTTTACAGTTTCAAAACAAACCAGAAATCATACATTGTCATGATTATCATACAGGGTTGATTCCTTTTATGTTATCAAATGCTTATGTTTATGAGTCCATGCGAGAAATACCTTCGATATTGACTATTCATAATGCACAATACCAAGGACAGTTTTCTTTCGACAAGTTAAATTATTTTCCAGAATACAATTTATCCAATTCAGGAACTATTGAATGGAATCAACTTATAAATCCATTGGCTGCAGCAATTAAAAGTGCATGGGCAGTAACTACCGTTTCACCTAGCTATCTTATAGAATTAAGAACTGCTGCAAACGGGTTAGAATGGTTACTTGATAATGAAAAAGGGAAATCAACAGGTATACTAAATGGTATCGATACAGATGTATGGAATCCTGCTACAGATCCAATGATATCAAAAAACTTCAACAAGCAGAATTCTTTATCAGGAAAAAGAAACAACAAATTATTTTTATGTGATAAATTCAATCTAGATCCAGACAAACCATTGTTTGCCTTTATAGGCAGATTGGTTGGAGAAAAAGGAGCTGAATTGTTACCTGAAATATTTAAAATTTCTTTAGACAATCCCAACCTCAATCTTACTATTTTAGTTTTGGGATCAGGGAACCCAGAAATCGAAACTCAGTTAAAAGAACTAAACACAGACTATAAAGGAAATTACAATACGTTTATCGGCTACGATGAACAACTTTCTCATATCATTTATGCAGGTGCCGACTTTTTGGTAATGCCTTCGCGAGTTGAACCTTGTGGACTAAATCAAATGTACTCTTTACGCTATGGTACTATCCCCATTGTTAGAAGTATTGGTGGCTTAAAAGATACAATTACAGACATTAGTGAAGAAAATGGATTTGGTATTTGTCATGAAAACACATCAATTGAAGAAGCTACAATAGCCATTGAAAGAGCACATGAATTGTATGCGAATCAAACAAAATTCAAAAAAATCCGAAAACAAATTATGCAAATAGACCATTCATGGGACAATTCAGCAAATAACTATATCGATTTATACCAAACATTAATTAATTAAACAAAAAAACATGAAAAAAAAAGTCTTAGGAATCATTTTAGGTGGTGGGCAAGGATCCAGACTACAACCCTTAACAACAAGTCGTTCAAAACCAGCAGTACCAATTGCAGGAAAATATCGTTTGGTCGATATACCTATTTCCAACTGCATCAATTCTGGAATCGACAGAATGTTTGTTTTAACGCAATTCAATTCTGCTTCTCTTAATAAGCATATTAAAAACACTTATAACTTTAGTTTTTTCAATGATGCTTTTGTAGATGTATTAGCTGCAGAACAAACACCCGGTAACAATAGTTGGTTTCAAGGAACTGCAGATGCCGTAAGACAATCTATGCACCACTTTTTAAACCATGAGTGGGATTATGCTTTGATTCTTTCTGGTGATCAATTGTACCAAATGGACTTTAATGAAATGGTAGCTGCACATATAGAAAGTGAAGCAGAAATTTCAATCGCGACACAGCCAGTTACGGAAAAAGACGCAACTGGATTCGGTATTCTAAAAACCGATGAGAATAATGTCATCAAAGCTTTTATTGAAAAACCTTCAAGTGACTTATTACCTGAATGGACATCAGATGTAACTCCTGAAATGCATAGAGAAGGAAGAAATCACTTGGCTTCTATGGGTATTTATATCTTTAGCAGAGGTTTCCTTTCTAAAGTTCTTAAAAATAGCGACACGTTAGATTTTGGTGGAGAAATTATACCACAAGCCATTGATAAACATAAAGTTTTAAGTTATCAATATGAAGGGTACTGGACGGATATTGGTACCATTTCCTCTTTCTTTGATGCTAATTTAGGATTGACAGATGCAATTCCTAATTTCGATTTATTTGACAAATCAAAAAGCGTTTTAACAAGAGCTAGAATATTACCTCCCTCTAAAATTACAGGAACAACCTTAGAAAAAACATTAATCGCTGAAGGTGGAATTATTAGCGCTAGTAGAATTGAACGCTCAGTAGTAGGAATTCGAAGTAGAATTGGTGTCGGAACAACGATTTCCAACTCCTACCTTATGGGTAGTGATAAATACCAAAGTCTCGATATAATTCAAAATTGTGTTGACACAAATTCGCCTTACATTGGTATCGGAGACCGTTGTTATTTAAACAACTGTATCGTTGATAAAAATGCGAGTATCGGAAACGATGTTAGAATCAATGGAGGACCGCACTTAAAAGACACTGATACGGATACTTATACGGTACGTGATGGTATTGTAGTTGTTAAAAGTCATGCTGTTATTCCGAACGGAACTGTTATATAATTTTCCGTACTTAACTACTTAACAAACCAACCTCTTAACAAGGTTGAGTAAACTAACTAAAAAAAACTCCGAATTATGAGTAATGTAAAAGCATTTAGTCTTTTTACCGATTTTGATATTAATTTATTCAAAGCTGGTAAACACTATAGACTCTATGAGAAATTTGGAGCACATCCTGCCACTGTTGATGGCGTAGAAGGTATTTATTTTGCTGTATGGGCACCTTCTGCCAATCATGTATATGTAATTGGTGAGTTTAATTTTTGGGACTCACAAGATCATCTGTTGAACGTTAGATGGGATGGATCTGGAATTTGGGAAGGGTTTATCCCTGGCCTTCAAATGGGACTTCAATACAAATATAAAATCCATAGCAACAATAACGGAATCGTTACAGAAAAAGCAGACCCCTATGCTTTTTCTTGCGAACATCCACCTAGAACAGCCTCCGTTGCTTACGACATTGAAAACTACAATTGGAAAGACAAAGAATGGCTTTCTTATAGAAAAGATAAAAATGG
>Ga0105356_10000442_pt1 | contig 39348 bp, 32 predicted proteins | sample GOMGulsemesocosm_3_FD_83502 | JGI IMG/M metagenome (GOLD analysis project Ga0105356, IMG submission 83502) | Methane-oxidizing microbial communities from mesocosms in the Gulf of Mexico - GOM9D Gulf of Mexico | ecosystem: Environmental > Aquatic > Marine > Cold seeps | place: Gulf of Mexico...
AATCAAGGCTCATCCACTAAAAGATAGTGTTGCAGGGAAAATGCAACGCGCATGTTGGGATGCTAGATTTAGAGCAGAGATATTATTTGGTTAAAATAAGAGCAAAGCATAATCCCACCCTGGATGGTAAGACTGTTGGCTGTCTATTTTAGTTAGTAATCGAATTTTTTACGCATCTTCTTTTTCTGTCCCCGCTGATTTTTACTGTCGAGACGCCGCATCTTCGAACCAAACGTAGGCTTAGTTGCGATTCGCTTCTTATCTACTTTATTGGCCTCTTTTAGCATTTGTAACAATTGTTCAAGTGCCACTTCACGATTAAGATCCTGGCTACGACTACCTTGGCTTTTTATGATGATTTTTCCTGATTTACTAATCCGATGATCCGCAAGCGCGAGCAGTTTGTCTTTTAGCCGTTGCGGTAGAGAGTGGCTGGCGCGAATATCAAAAAAAAGATGGACTGCGGTCGACGTTTTATTGACATGTTGCCCGCCTGCGCCTTGCGAACGAACGAATTGAATCTCAATTTCCGCGGCGCTAATAGTGATGTTGTTAGATACTTTTAGCATAGAGTGCTCTTATAATTTGAATCATTATTACGCATTTTATCAATTAGTACACTACGCTTAAAGAGTAAGCTCATCGAACAAAGGGAATATTATGTTGGTAAATACTAATGATAATCGCACATTTGCGAGAATGGATGTAGAAAGTGATGTACGATTTAAAATTAACGGTGACAGTGCATTGTGCACTGGTGAATTGATTAACTTAAGTGCCCAAGGTTTGGCGTTTGAGACGAAACAGGATCTGGCTCAGGATACTGAATTGTTTTTAGAAGTTAATTCCGGTGGCGAGACTGTACCGCCGTTGATGGCTAATGCTACGGTATTACGTAGCGCACAGTCTCCTGATGGTAAGTATCACATCGCATGTGCGATGAAAATTAGCGCTTAACTTTTAACGCTTAGCTTCATATCACAAAAATTCGCTGGCAACATAACAGCGGATTTTTTTGTGTTAGCCTTTCATTATTTACTGCCTCATCCCTGTGCGCTATATTTGATACCAAAGTCCAGTGTCTATTCACGCTTATTTTGTTAGCATGTGCTCATTGTATAAAATTTGAGTGGCTAGGCTATGAGTACCGCTATAATTTCCCATTTTGATTGTCGACGTCATAAAATGGTCGAGGGGCACCCCGAAGATCCCTGTCGCATCGACGCAATCTCTGATCGTCTAATCGCCAGTGGCTTAGAGTACAGCTTGGACCATTTTGATGCTCAATCGGTAGAAAAAGAACATCTATTACGCGTGCACGATAGTCTGTATCTGGCGGAATTAGAAGAGCTTGAACCGACAGAAGGCTTAGCTGATATCGACGCAGATACTCAAATGTGCCCACAGACATTGCGCGCTGCTCGCCGCTCTGCTGGAGCGGGAATACAAGCGGTCGATCTTATTGCGAAGACCGAACACAAGGCCGTATTTTGTAATGTGCGGCCGCCTGGGCATCACGCTTTACGCCACGAAGCTGGCGGTTTTTGTTTCTACAATAATATAGCTGTTGCCGCCGCCTATGCATTAGAAACCTTGTCGTTAGATCGCATCGCAATTATCGATTTCGATGTTCATCACGGCAATGGTACCGAGAATATATTTATTGATAATCAACAGGTGATGTTTTGTTCGTTATTTCAACATCCGTTCTTTCCTTACTCCGATCCCAAGGCGATTAATCCGCTGCACATTAAATCCCCACTCTCAGCAGGCGCTGGCTCCGAAGAATTTAGACAATTGGTGACTGAGCATTGGCTACCGGCGTTAAGGGCGTATAAACCGCAGATGCTATTCATTTCCGCAGGTTTCGATGCTCATCGAGACGATGACATGGGCGAAATTAATTTTGAAGATAGCGATTATGCGTGGATCACCAATCACTTGGTGACTGTGTCTCAGGAGTTAGATTGCCTTGGGATTGTCTCTATGCTGGAAGGTGGCTATATGCCAGGGGCTTTAGGTCGTAGTGCAGTAGCTCATGTACGAGCGTTATCAGGTCTTTAGCGCTAGGCTACTTGATAGTAGGTTGCTGTCTCTGCTAGTTGTTCATTGATGATCTGTTTTGCATGCGTGACGCAGCCTCCGCATTGAGTACTTACGGCAAGTTGTTCTTTAATACTTTTGAAAGTATCAGCACCGTTATTCACTGCATCGCGAATGTCTTGCTCTGTGATACCTTTACATATACAAACAAACATGAAAACTATTCCCATTTAGATTAACGGCTATTATAAATGATATTGATTTGCATTTGTAGTGTGTTTTGGTTCTTTTTTTGATTACTGTGAGTTTTTTTTGAACTATTTTATAACGGTAATTGTTAGTTATATAAAATCAATGGGTTAGAAGATACTCCAATGTTTGAGCGTTGTCCTTATTCGATTATTCTGCCGATGATTGTAAATCAAGTGTCATGGCGACCCAGCCTTCTTCGATATCAAATTTCACTTTAAAGCCCAGTTTACGAGCTAGTGATACCATGCCGGAATTTTGTGGTAGTGTCAGTCCGATCATCGTCTGCGTTTGGCGCTGCCTGCAGTAGTCGATCACTTTTAGCATTAAGCGTTTGCCCAAGCCTTGCCCCTGAAGGTCGCTGCGGATCACTACTGCAAACTCGGTTTCATCATTGGAAGGATCAGTGATCGCGCGGACAACACCTAGCGTGTGAAGGTTATTGTCTTGATCTCGATATGAGGCAATGAATGCCATCTCGCGATCAAAATCTATTTGGGTCATTTTTGCCATCTGCTCATGGCTCAACTGCCCGATCTCTCCAAAAAATCGTTTATAGCGGTCTTCTTGGCTGAGACTATCGTTAAACTCGACATGGGTCTGTTCATCTTCAGCTTTAATCGGTCGCAGTAAGACATCTCTGCCATCTCGCAAGGTGAATATCTCTTCTAATTCACGAGGGTAGGGCCGAATGGCGAGTCGTTGCGCGCCGTCGCCATTATGTTGTTGCAGCTCAACATTAACATCAAGCAGGGTAATATCTTCACCACTGACTAGCATTGGGTTAATATCTAACGATTTTATTTCAGGGCAATCAATGATCAAATAAGACAGCTGAGTTATCACAATGGAAAGGGCGTTGATATCGAGTGCTTGCAGCGCTCTGCGGTCTTTGATTTTTCCGCTTTTCAACGCGCTAATCAACATGTAACGTGCCAGAGCAGTATTGAGTGGCGGCAGGGCGACTGCAGCATCCTGATTCAAATCCCAATGTGAACCGCCTTCACCAATATACAATACTGGACCAAATACGGCATCATTGTGCATTGCAAAGCGTAATTCTTGCGCGCCGGCGGTATGTGCCATTTTTTGAACAATTAAACCAGAAATCTTGATCTTTTCGTCAAATGATTTAGCACGTTCTAGCATTGCATCGGCGGCAAGACGCACTTCTTTCTCGCTGGCTAAGTTGAGGACCACGCCACCCACATCTGACTTATAGGCGAGGCTAGCAGCGCCGATCTTCAGTGCGATTGGAAAGCCGATGGTCGCCGCCATTTGTTGCGCCTGCTCGGGCGTGCTGACTAAATGAGTGGCGATGGTCTTTAATCCGTAACTCGTTAACAATGGTTGAGCTAGGTTTAAATCGATACAACTATGTCCCTGCTTGAGCAGATCTTGTGCTAACTCACGGACTTTGATCGGAGCCGTCTGATAATGACGAGAAATGGATTTAGGGGTTTGCTGTAATAAGCGTTGATTACGGCGGTACTCAACCATATGCATAAATGCACCGATGGCGCCATCTGGCGTACGATAGGTCGGGATTCCTGCCTGACGAATTATCTTTCTTGCTTGGTAAGCGGCCTCTTCGCCAGTCCAGTTGGTGAGAATATTGAGGCGCTTATGTCGGGGGTGATTCTTTATCGCGGTGATGATGTGGTTAGCGAATTCGGCGCCACTTGCAACCGCGCTGGGGGAGTGAATGAGTAGTAGAGTGTCTATTTCTCGAGAGTCTAAAATTGTTGATACGGCCTTAGCGAAGCGTTGTGGTGTTGCATCACCTGCAATATCAACGGGATTCGAGGCTGTCCAGTAACTGGGCATTATTTGGCTGAGACTTGCTAGAATATCATCTTCGAGCTGGGCTAATTTACCGCCGCGGCTAATGAGAGCATCAACCGCCATAATACCCGGAGCGCCGCCGTTGGTAATAATGGCTAATCGCTCGCCCTTTAGTTCCTTAGTATTGGCAAGGGTTTCAAAAGCGGCATAGAGTTGGTGTAAATCTTTCACTCGCAACATTCCGGAACGCTTAAACGCTGCATCATAAACTACATCACGACCGGCATGCTCACCCGTGTGGTGAGCGACGGAAACTGCACCTTCGGCTGTACTGCCAGACTTTATTACAATAATAGGCTTGGAGCGTGCGGCGCTTCGAGCAGCCGACATGAAGTGGCGATGATCTTTAATGCTATCGATATAGAGTAGAATCGCCTGCGTCTTAGGATCCCGACCAAGATAGTCGAGTAACTCGTTAAAATTGATATCGATGGTCTCGCCGACCGAGATAAAGTGGGAGAAACCAATCCCTTTATGATTAGCCCAATCTAGCATGGTGGTGGCGATTGAAGATGACTGAGAGATTAACGCGACTTTACCGGGGAGCGCTTGCTGATGAGCGAAGCTGGCGTTAAGACCAAGGTGTGGTACCTGGATGCCTAGGCTACTGCCACCAAGTAATCGTATACCATACTGAAGGCTAATTTTTTTGAGCTGTTGATTCCCCGTCAGCCCATCAATAACCGGTAATTGGTTGATGCCGGAAGCGAGGATGATCGCGTAAGGACAATTTAGCTGTCCTAACTCAATTAAGGTCGCGATAACTTGTGCGGCATTAACCGTTAAAATAGCGAGATCTGGTTTTTTTGGCAATTGGCTAAGTTTTTGATAGGCGAGTACGCCGCACACTGAATCATACTTTACTGACACGGGCATAATTGGACCGCTAAAGTTGCCCTGCAATAGGTTACGCATCACTAAATGTCCGGGACGACCTGGCTTATTCGAGGCCCCGATGACGGCAATAGATTTAGGAGACAGAAGGTGGTTAATTGGTTGGCGACTCATGTTAGTATCCTATGCCATCGTAGCGAGATTGGATTGTAGTGTATTACTATAAGTTAAATATTGCTTTAACTTATTGATCTAACCCTGTTCATAACAAGCTGACCAAAAAGGAACATTGATGGCTTACTTAAAGCAGATTAACATATATCCCGTTAAGTCACTGGCCGGACTCTCTCTTGAGTGTGCGACCGTTGGCGAGCGCGGGTTAGACTTTGATCGCTGCCTAATGTTGGTTGACGCTAAAGGCAAGTTCCTGACAGCGCGAAAATTCCCATCACTGTTGGCTATTACGACTGAGTTAATTGATGGCGGCGTGGTAATAAAGGCAACTGAACAGCCGTCACTCACCGTACTTTATAGTGACTTTGGGGGAACTATGCCCGTGACGCTATGGCGTGAAGAACTGTTGCTAAAAGTCGCTGCCGTTAAGGTTAATCAATGGTTTAGTGCAGTACTAAAACAAGATACCAAGCTAGTTATGTTGACCGATGAACATCATCGATACCGAGACAAACTTGAGCAACAAGTTAACTTATCTGATGGTTATCCGATATTGCTCATTGGCGAAGGTTCACTTGCTGAGCTTAATCGACGAGCGGGTGAAGCATCGCTGATGACGCAATTTAGAACCAACTTGGTGATCGGCGACAGCGATGCCTTTGCCGAAGATTGTTGGCAAGAAATTAGAATAGGTAAGGTGACCTTCGAACTTAAGACGCCGTGTGAACGGTGTGTCATGACTACAGTCGATTTGAACGATTATCAGCCGAGGAAGTCCAAAGAACCGTTAGTAACACTGACCCAGTTTAGAGCCGATCCTAAAGGCCGTTTGATGTTCGGAGAGAATTTGATTGCTAAAAATGTGGGAGTGATTAACGTCGGCGATGAAGTTGAGATATTAGCAACGCGTACCAGTGTCATCTACTCGAATAAATAGACTCAGCTTGAGTTAAGTTTAACCAGCTTATTATAGTCAGATAGCGTATACTCACGCCCATAAAATAGAAGATTAATTAAGGACTTAAATATGTATTCTTTACGTAAAAAATTTATAGCAGTCGCAGTCGCTACTGCAACACTTGCGCTGGGCGCTTGTCAGAGTGTTGATCCTTACTCTGGCGAAAATAAAACGAGCAAAGCCACGACTTATGGTATCGGCGCAGCAGTGGTATGTGCATTGATTGGTTCGAAGAAAAATAGTAAACATGCTCGTAATGCCGGGCTAGGTTGTGGCGCGATTGGTGCTGGAATTGGCGCCTATATGGACTCCCAAGAAGAGGCAATGCGCCAAGAAATGGCGGGAACGGGTGTACAGGTCAAACGCGAAGGGGACCAAATTAGATTAATTATGCCAGGTAACATTACTTTTGAAACGGCTAAATTCGCGATTAATAGTAATTTCTACCAAACATTAGATGGCGTAACACGTGTGCTGGCTAAATTCCCAGACACTCAGTTAATGGTCGGTGGTCACGCCGACAGCACCGGTGGCGTTCAGTTTAATCAGACTCTTTCAGCTAATCGAGCATTATCGGTAGCAAACTATCTCCAATCTCAAGGTATTGATAATGGCCGTTTAATGAGTCGTGGCTTCGGCTCTGAGCTACCTCTTGCGTCAAATGATACCGCACAAGGCCGCCAAGCTAATCGTCGTGTCGAACTGGATATTGTCGCCACAACACAATAATAGCTCGCTGTTTAGTCTAAGTCGTAACGTCTTGTTACGACTTAAACTTCCTTCCTCGCAGAATTTTTTTTGATTTATTGGTAATTCAATTTCATTTTATGATATTTTACTTACTCCATTTATAATACCTATGTCGTGTTCAGAGATTAGTTATGGTCATAAAATCTAAGTTGCGAGCCATTAAATTGTCGCTTATTCTCTTACTTGCGCTTTTATCGACTAATTCCTTCGGCTCTAATCTTGAACAGAAACAAGATGTTCGTGCTATAAAAACTCACACCAAAGTTAGTTTTTTCGGTAGTGAACAGGGGCTTGAGCGCTTTAATGTATTTGGCATTGTAGAAGATCACAACGGGTTTATTTGGTTAGGTACGCAAGGTGGCATTGCTCGCTTTGACGGTACTCGGTTTAAAAATGTTGATACAAAATTAAGCGGTTTAAGTAACGGTTCCATTACCAACTTATTTGTCGATTCTAAGGGGCGGTTATGGGTCGGGACCGCGAAAGGACTTAACCTTTATAATCAGTCGACCGAGAAATTTACTTCTTATCTGCACAACGGGTTACTTGACCCTCGTATTTTTGCCATCTTTGAGGATTCTTCCCAACGTATATGGGTCAGCACAGCCAAAGGTATACACATTTATCAAGAGAGCACTCAATCTTTTGAGGCGCTTAAATTTTCTGTTGCCGGGAAAGTAATATCCCCGAAAGAAATAAAAACAATTTTTGAGCAGAAAGACAATACTATTTGGCTCGGTTCCGAAACCAGGGAAAGTTATGTTTTAGAGTTCAAACAGAATTTATTATACCCTTTGTCACAATCCAACCCTCTTGATATTACGCTTAAAGATCAGCCTATAAATCAAATACTGCGCCGAGATGCAAATCGTCTACTGATCATCTCTGAACGGCAGGTGCTCCAATATGAGAATGGTTCACTTAATATATTGCTTGAGCTTGACCCCAGTGATTTAAGTACTTTACGTCGTGCCACCTTTGACGATGAGGGTCAGTTATGGATATCGTCAAGTACAGGACTAAGGCGTTACACTTTGTTGGGTGATCGTTTGTCTGATGTAGCAAATGTGATTAGTACACATCCGATTTTTGGTGTTTTTAAGGATTCAAACGGCACCATTTGGTTTGGGACTCAGCGGAACGGTTTAGGTCGCCATACTAAGTCGACTAACTTGTTTAAGCATCTATCAACCAAGCATCAAAACCTCGCTGATGATGTGGTGTGGGGGATTAATGAGGACAATCAAAAGAAGGTTTGGGTCAGTGGCCAATCGAATATTCTAAATAGGTTAGACCTAGCTACCGGACTGATACGTGATTATGATACCGGGGTATTAGGTGATAAGGCCATTGCCTTTGACAAAAATAATCATATTTATGCTGGTGGTGTTTTTGGATTATATCAATATGATATTAGTGCGGCAGACTTTACTCAATCCAAAGAGATAATTACCCGCAAAGATGTTGCTTACTTAACGGCAATCGGAGATCACATCTACTTTGGTGCTTGGGCGGATGGCTTGTATCGAGTCGGTGTGGGCAAAGAGGAATATGGCCTAGAGTCAATTCTGTTTGAAGACCAAGCGCTACCTTATATCACCACCATTAATTCATATAAGAATAATTTGTATGTCGGTCAATTGAATGGACTGATATTGGTGGATGTTGATAATGGCTTATCACGAGAAATCATCGAGCTAAAGGATCTACGGGTAAGTTATATTCATATCGATGATAGCGGAGTATATCTAAGCACCGATAGTAAAGGCGTCTATCATTTTAATCATGATCTGACCAAATTGATTAAGCATTTTAATAACGATCAGTTGGTGAGTCGTACAATTTATGCGGCATTAAAGGGGGTGCAAGATAATTTATGGCTCTCGACTGATAAAGGCATATTACAAGTTAGTAAAGACGAGGACATTAAAAAATTCGATCTGACTGATGGGCTTCAAGCTCTTGATTTTAACGACAATAGCGCGTTATTGAGTAGCGACGGTATACTTTTTTTCGGAGGGATGTACGGACTCAATTATTTTAATAGCCATCAGGAAGATAGTAGCGCCTTGTTGAAGCCAAAACTTTTGTTTACCGACTTAACCATCTTTAATAAGCCAGTGGCAATAGGTCCGCTGAAAGACAAAACTGAAACTATCACTGAATCTATTATAAATGCCCCAAAAATCACGCTTAACTATAGCGATTATCCGTTTGAACTAACCTTTACTTTAGTGAACTTTCCACAGCCGCAAAAAATATCCTACCAATATAAGGTGGCCGGTGTAGACAGTGAGTGGATTGACAGTAAATCTACGCAAACAGCTACTTACACTAATCTGAGTTTTGGGGATTATGTGCTAAAGGTTCGAGCATTCTATAATAATAATAGCATTCCGATAGCAACCAATGAGATAGCGATAGAAGTACTAGCTCCCTCGTGGCTCTCTAACGGTGCTCGCGCGCTATATCTATGTCTTATCATTTTGTTCTTGCTAACGATATCTCGTGTGCTAAATCAGCGTAAATTAACGGCGCTAGCGTTAAAACAGAGCGCAGAGCGGCTGGAGCTGTCTCTATGGGGAAGTGGGGATATGATGTGGGATTGGGATATTAAACTCCAACAAATGCATTTGACCCAAGATTGGCAACAGTTTGACTATTTAGGATTGGAAGACCGGACATTTAGTAAAATTCATCCGAACGATAGAGGGCGAGTCAAAGAAAGGCTTAATACTCTATTACGCGGCGAAATCGAATTTTTCGAAGTGGATTATCGCATCTGTCGCACTGATACACCGGATCAATGGATATGGATAGTCGATAGAGCGAAGGTGGTTAAACGTTCGGAAGACGGTGTTGCTCAGCGGATGACGGGTACGATTCGTGATATTACCAAATTTAAAGATACCGAGCTTAAGCTAAATCTACAAGCCAGCGTAATGGCCAATATTACCGACGCGATATATGTGTTGGATCTCGATCTCAATGTGGTCGATATTAATGCGGCGTTTACGCAGATAACGGGACTGTTGTCGGAGCAAGTATTATCCAATAAAAGGATATTTGATACCTATAATGGCGGGATCGCCGAGCATATTAAAAAACGTTTGAATAACGGTATAGATTGGGCTGGAGAGGTCATTGCAACTAGGCACGATGGCACTCAATATCATATCGATTTGACCATTAATCCGATGCGCGGCAGCGATCAAGAAATAAGTCATTATGTGGCTGCTTTTTCGGACATTACTTCACGTAAAGAAACGGAAGAAGAGTTACGCAATCTATCCAATATTGATCCATTGACCAATTTACCTAATCGTTCATATTTCCAATATGCGCATCGTAATTTAATCCGCCGCAAAGAGCCTCATGCTTTGCTAACCATGGATTTAGATAACTTTAAAAAGGTGAATGACTCAATGGGGCATGAAACTGGCGACAGGCTGTTGTGCATGATTGCAGAGCGAATCGAAAATAATGTCGATTGCCAGCATTTATTATGTCGTCTCGGTGGTGATGAGTTTGCGCTGCTATTGGAAGATATTGACCAAATTAGTATGATAACTCAGGTGTTATACGATATCGAAGTATCGATGCAAGAACCATTTTATTTAGGTGATCAAGTACTCGTCTTGAGCTGTAGTATTGGCGTCGCTATTTATCCAAATGATGGTAAAAGCACCGAAAACATGCTGCAAAGCTCGGATACGGCGATGTATCACGCAAAATCTGAATCAGGTTTTAGTTACCAATTTTTTTCTTCATCAATGAATGACTCAGCCGTTAGAAGATTACAAGTTGAAAGTCTAATTAGGCAAGCGTTGAAGAATGATTGGTTTGAGGTGCACTATCAACCTAAAATTGACGTGAAAACTCAAAATATTGCAGGAATGGAGGCTCTGGTTCGCTTGAGCCATCCGCAGCTTGGTATGATTAGTCCTAATGAATTCATTCCGATTGCAGAAGACACTGGACTGGTGATTGCCATCGGTGAAAAGGTGTTAGATAAAGCCTGTTATGCGACACAACAATGGCGTAAGAGTGGCTTGTTTAATGGTCGAGTTGCAGTCAATTTAGCGGCTAAGCAATTTAGCCAAAATGATCTGCTCGAACGGATCGATCATATTTTGGAATGCACTCAGTTACCGATCGCGAATCTTGAACTTGAAATTACCGAGGGAACAGTGATTGAAGATCCTGAGATGGCCATAAAAACAATGAAGCAGCTTACCGATAAAGGGATCCATCTGGCATTAGATGATTTTGGTACCGGTTACTCGTCGTTGAGTTATCTCAAGCGTTTTCCAATTCATACCCTAAAGATTGATAAAGCTTTTATTGATGACTTAACCATGGAGCAAGGCGAACGTCATATGGTCGCTTCGATTATCTCGATAGCACATAATATGGGACTGGATGTGGTTGCAGAAGGGGTTGAGAATGAAAAGCAGGTTGATCTATTATCCGACTTGCATTGCGAAACAATTCAGGGGTATTTCTTTAGTCGACCGCTATCTGAATCAGATTTTACCTCGTTGTTATTGCGGGAGAGTCAGAAAAAGACACACTTAGTAGAAAGTTAATAAAGTTGGCACACTATTAGCATTAGTTTATTCGCTAAAACAATAAATTGACGAATCAACTTAACTATTAGGAAGCTTTATGAAAACGTTATTACTATCTGCTGTATTAGGCCTTACTTTTGTTGCAACATCTGCATCTGCAGCGCTAAACACGGATCATACATCGATTTGGAAACGTAGTGCGGAAACTACTCAAAATACTGATAAATCAACAGGTACAGATGCTCAAGTTTGGAAGCGTGTTCGTTTTGCCAAGGTTGATGTGACTAAAGATGAAGCACCGAAAAAAGTTTGGAAGCGTGTTCGTTTCTAATAGTTCGGAATTCGGATAAAAAAGAAGAGCCTCGGCTCTTTTTTTTTGTTTTCTATTTAGTGCCAATGTTCCGACACCGGCAATGTTAAGATTAGTTTGCCGGGTAAAAAGCGCCCAAAATTGCCGCTCTTGTAGCGCCCGTCACCAAGGGCAAATTACTGGTCTTCTTTTCAATGAAGCAATAGGCCAGCCAGGCAAATGCGATAGCCTCCACCCATTGTGGTGCTAGTCCTAACTCTTGGGTTGAGCCAATCGTAATAGCAGGCAATAATGTTTGGATCCGCGTAATAAGATCGCGATTGAAGATCCCCCCCCCGCAGATATAGATTTCATCAACACATCTTAATTGCTTAATTTCATTAGCGATCGATACGGCCGTGAGTTGAGATAGTGTCGCTTGAATATCTTGTGGTGTTAGATGAGGGAAATGGTCTAAATGTTGTTGTAACCACGCCATGTTAAATAATTCCCGACCAGTGCTCTTTGGGGCTGGCGCTTGAAAATAGGGGTGGTGTAGAAACTTATTGAGCAATTCACTATCGACCTTGCCGGTCGCTGCCCAGTTTCCCGACTCATCATAGGTTCCGTGATTGTGCTGCACAAACCACGCATCGAGCAACGTATTACCCGGCCCGGTATCAAATCCCTTAGTTTCGTCTTTATGGCCGCTAAGCCAGGTAATATTGCTAATACCACCAATGTTTAAAATGACTCGCCCAAATGCCTGATGGCTAAACAACTGTTGATGAAATGCCGGTACTAACGGCGCGCCCTGACCCCCTAATGCTATATCTTTACGTCGAAAGTCGGCAATAGTATCGATGCTGGTCATCGTTGCTATGGTACAGGCATCACCAATTTGCAGGGAAAAGGGGTGGGGTAGGTTGGGCATATGGCGCACGGTTTGGCCGTGAGAGCCAATCGCGATGACTTGCTCAGGATCAACCTTGGCTAACGCTAATAATTGATTGCTCGCAGTTGCAAATAGCTCACCGCAAGCACGATCACACTGACCCAGTAAATTGATATCGCCGGTCTTGGGGTCGGCGAGCACATGTAATTGATTGAGCAACGGTAATGGGATAGCGCATTCGTGCGTTGCTACAACATGCGGTTTATCACCTGAAAAGTCGACCAGAACCGCGTCAACGCCATCCATGCTAGTGCCAGACATTAAGCCAACGTAATATTGCTTGCTCATGGTTACTTTGTATTACTGGCTAATAACACACTCGTGGCGCTGAGTTGTGCTACGCGTTGTTTAGCGACGGCGAGGAATTGTTGCTTGTCTTTTCGTCCGATAGACTGGGACTTTGGCAATTTCACGGTACGCGGGTTGCGATGTGAGCCATTGACCAAAAACTCATAATGTAGATGTGCACCTGTGACGCGACCGGTTGAACCGACGTTGCCGATCCGTTGGCCTTGCTTGACCTTCGCGCCTTTACGGACAAATTTCTTCGACAGGTGAAGATATTTAGTCACGTATTTTTCACCATGTTTAATAAAAATATAATTACCATTGTATTTATTATATGACGAGGCTATTACCGTGCCTGAGCCCGCGGCACTGACTGGGGTACCCGTTTTCGCAGCATAATCAATGCCGTTATGCGCTTTGACTCTACCTGTTACCGGATGAAGGCGACGCGGATTAAAGCTTGAGCTAATATACTTAAAGTTGACTGGTGCGCGCAGGAATGCTTTGCGCATGCTGCGTCCTGTTTCAGAGTAATAGTCACCGTCGCTATGGCGAATAGCCTTGTAGCTCTGTCCCTGATTAACAAACTCTGCGGCCAAGATATCCCCGGTTTTAACCCGTTCGCCGTCGAGGTATTTTGTCTCGTAAATAATATTAAAATGATCCCCTTGGCGAATATCGAGACCAAAATCGACATCCCAGCCGAAAATATTTGCCAGATTCATAATGACGGAAGGCTCTAGACCAGCCTCTACACCGGCATTCCAGAAATTACTATTGATGGTTGCACCAGCGACTTGTTCACGCACTTCTAATTCTTTAGTTAGCGTATTGGTTGTATAGCCTTGCTCTGTTCTAACCACTTCCAAGGTGTTTACGATATCTTGCTGGTAATGCAGTTTCACTAATTGACCGTTATCGTCAGCACCAAAGTGAATAACCTGTCCCGGTAAAATCTTCTTAAGTGTCGCGGTGGCTTTACCTAGAGTGGTGATCTTGTGCAGTGTGGTCGCACTAAAGCCTGCGCGGCTAAAAATTAATGCGAGATTGTCGCCTGACTTAACTTTAACTTGTTGCCACGTTAGCTGTTTAACTGGCGGCGCTGTAACCGTTTCTTTAGTTGCTGCTTTTGGCGATACTGTTGATTTCTCGGAGACCGCCTCGAAAACAGCAGGCACAGGCTCGTTACTACGCTCCAAATCTATCGGTGCTGAATATCGCTTAGCGACCTCTAATGCATTACTTGCAGTACTCTTGGAGGCCTTAGCATCATCGCTGGGTAGCAGAAATAACACACCAGTGATCACAGAGACTGCAATCAGTAATTGTCGATGACGACGTGGTAATTGATGATAAATATGTGTCATAACGAAAAAACGCCACCTGAGTGTTAATAAAGCTGAACAAATACGACCGTTTAAAGTTCAATTTAGTTCTTTAATCAAGTAAGATTACCAGCTTTATTTATATCCTTAAACCTTGAAGCCAATATTGTGCCAACAAAATGATTATTTATATCAATTTTGTTAATAATTCACCGTATATTGTGAGGTTTATCTTACTAGTTAGGAGAACTGTGAATGTCACAGGTTGCAGCTGCATTAGCCGAAATTAAACGTGGTGCTGATGAAATTCTTGTTGAAAAAGAATTAATTGAAAAATTGAAGTTAGATCGTCCATTGCGTATTAAGCTCGGTGCCGATCCTACTGCGCCCGATATTCACCTAGGCCATACGGTCATTTTAAATAAAATGCGTCAGTTTCAGCAATTAGGTCACGAAGTCACCTTCTTAATCGGTGACTTTACCGCGATGGTTGGTGATCCAACAGGTAAAAACTCGACCCGACCACCGTTGACTAAAGAGCAAGTGCTAAAGAACGCAGAGTCTTATACGGAGCAAGTCTTTAAAATTCTCGATCCGTTGAAGACTAAAATAGCCTTTAACTCGGCTTGGCTAGAAGAGTTGGGGGCCGCTGGCATGATTAAGCTGGCGTCAAATCAAACCGTAGCCCGTATGCTTGAGCGTGATGATTTCAAGAAGCGTTATGCCGGTGGTCAGCCCATTGCGATTCATGAGTTTTTATATCCATTGTTGCAAGGCTATGACTCGGTTGCGATGGAAACCGATGTTGAGCTTGGTGGTACCGATCAAAAGTTTAATTTGTTGATGGGTCGCGAGCTACAAAAAGCTAACGGTCAGAAGCCACAATGTGTATTGATGATGCCGTTGCTTGAAGGGCTCGATGGGGTTAAGAAAATGTCAAAATCGGCTAATAACTACATCGGGATAAATGATGCACCGTCAGAAATGTTTGGTAAAATCATGTCTATTTCTGATGTGCTGATGTGGCGTTATTACGAGCTACTGAGCTTTAGACCATTAAGTGAAGTCGAGCAGTTCAAGACGGATATCGCCAACGGCGCAAACCCACGCGACATTAAAATAGCGTTAGCCAAAGAAATTATCGCACGCTTCCATAGCGAAGATGATGCGCAGGCCGCTCATCAAGAATTTATCAATCGTTTCCAAAAAGGCGCGATGCCAGATGAGATGCCTGAGCTAACCTTAGCCACGATGCCTATTTCGAATCTGCTAAAAGAAGCGGGCTTAGTGAGCTCTACCTCTGAAGCAAATCGAATGATCAAGCAAGGTGCGGTGAAAATTGATGGCGAGAAATGCGCCGACAATAAATACCAACCCGATGTAGGCACAACCCAGGTGTATCAAGTGGGCAAACGCAAGTTTTCACGCATTACGATCGCATAGCTCAGCTGTTGGAAAGGGGACGCCCGTCACTGTGTGGTGTAGGGCGTTGTTGTTAACAGGTAAATCCGAGATTTAAGAAATCGAGCATCTTTAACCACCAACCCCGTTTACCGCCATTATTATCCGCCTTGATGAGGGCGCGATGAGTCATCTCAACCCCAATCCATTTAAATGGCTCTGGTAGCCAGGGGATCGGGTTCTTCTTCACAAATTGCATCTCTAATATCTCACTCGGCTGATACCCAAGTAGCTCAATCCCTATTCGCGCACCAAAGCGAGAGGCGCCAACCCCTAATCCTGTATAACCAACTGCCCACGCGACACGTCCGTTATATGCGCTGCCAGGGCAGACACAAAAACGTGTTGATGTTGCAATAATACCACTCCAGCGATGTGAAAATTTAACGTCCTTGAGTTGCGGAAATGTTTCGACAAATTCCGCCGCCAATTGGTTAAAGCGCTCGGGCATATCGGCACACTGCTTGGGATCGGTATTACTATTAAAGAAGTAATGCACCGCGCCGCCACCGCCCCAAGTGATGCGGTTATCTTTAGTGAACCGATAATAGTGAAACATATTGGCGTGGTTAGAGAGTGCATGGCGCGACTTCTGCCAACCAATTGAGTCGAGCTGTGCTTGGGTTAGCGGCTGGGTGGCGATTTGATAATCCCACACCGGAATGATGGTGCGGCGGATCTTACCGATGGGGCTGCGATAGGCGTTGGTGGCCAACAATACTTTGTCGCTAATGATGATACCGTTAGGACAATGTACCTGCATTTTATTTGGTCCTAGCGGAGTTAGCTTATCCATCGAGGTTTGTTCAAATACCCGCACGCCTAAATCGATAATAACGCGCTTGAGCCCCCAGCATAATCGCGCGGGATCGATGACCCCGTCTTGACCATCAAGGTATTGAACACCAGCCAAGTAGGTGGGGGAGTTGACCTGTTGTTGCATCTCCACCTGATTAAACCACTTGGCCTTGAGGCCATCGGCAATCGTTTCTTCATAGTCTTTACGTAGCACGGCGACGGACTCTACATCGGTGGCGACACTGGTCTCCCCAACTTGTTCGTAACGTGCATCGATATTATAACGGTCAAGTGTGGCGATAAATTCGTTGAGGTTTTGCTGGCCCAATTGATAGAGCTTGTCGGCTTCACCGGGAAATTGATGGTCGGTATTGGTTTCGCCATGCGCGAGGCTCGAACTTAAAAAACCGCCATTGCGCCCAGAAGCGCCGTCGGCAATCGTCGTTTTCTCGATCAATACAATATTGGCGTCAGGCTGACGCTCCATTGCTTGCAGCGCCGCCCATAGGCCAGTAAATCCGCCACCGACAATGAGTAGTTCACACGTTGTGTCATGACTCAACGATGGTAAAGTCTCAGGACGACCCGGTTGGTCGTGCCATAGCGGGCAGTATTTAGAATCTTTTAATGCATCAACATGGGGTTGCATAAATAACCTTATTGTTTAATGTACCAACCCCAAGGATTGGTGTTGTCATAGCTGGTAATCTGTTTTGTTTCGAGGTAATTATCAAATCCCCATTGGCCAAGTTCACGGCCGATGCCTGACTGTTTAACGCCGCCCCAAGGAGCTTGGACAAAGGTGGGCTGGGAGCAGTTAACCCACACAATCCCCGCCTTAAAAGCCTTGGCGACGCGCTCACAGCGGACAAGATCTTGTGACATTACGGCGGCCGCTAGGCCAAAGCGTGAATCATTGGCAAGCCTAACGGCCTCATCCTCATCTTTGAAGGACTTGATGCATACCACTGGACCGAATATTTCTTCGTTCCAAATCCAGCTATCGTGCGTAACATCGCTAAAGATCGTCGGCTCCAAGTAGTATCCTTTATCAAAACCGTTGGGCCGTTTGCCGCCAGTCAGTAACATTGCACCATCGGCGACGCCACGCGCGATGGCCGCTAACACTTTGTCATATTGACTCTGATTAACCAAGGGGCCAAGTAGCACGCCGTCTTGATTACCTTCGCCGATGGTGATCTTCTGAGTCTCTTCGACTAAGCGCTTAAGTAAAGCAGGGTAGAGCTGTTCTGCGACTAATACCCGTGAGGTCGCCGAGCAGACTTGTCCTTGATTCCAGAAAATACCAAACATTATCCATTCCACAGCGTGGTCGATGTCGCTATCTTCAAATATCACTAGCGGTGACTTTCCGCCCAGCTCAAGGCTGATGTTTTTGATATTTCCAGCGGCCATTTTCATGATTTTTGAGCCTGTAGGCACCGAGCCGGTAAAAGCCAGTTTATCAACTTGCGAATGCTCGACTAATGCCTGACCAGCGTCTTGTCCCAGCCCATTGACTAGATTAAACACCCCCGCAGGGAGAGCTGCATCATGACAGATTTGAGCCAGCGCGATGGCGGTCAATGGCGTTACTTCAGAGGGCTTTAATACCATGGTGCAGCCCGCGGCAAGTGCAGGAGCGACTTTCCAGGCCGCCATCAGCATCGGGAAATTCCACGGGATGATTGCCCCCGCGACTCCCAATGGCTGTTTTATAGCCTTTGAGCTAAAGCCTGGCTCGCCGACATCAATGTTTTGCTGTGCATCATCATCGAGTGAGCTGGCAAGTTCTGCATAAAAGGTAAAGGTGGCGGCAGTATCTTCTATATCCCATTTGGCTTCGGGGTAAGGCTTGCCGTTGTCTTGTACTTCAAGCTTAGCGAGTTCGTCTAAGCGCTCATTGATAAGCGCGGCAATGCGATGAAGGTAGACACCGCGCTCGCTCCCGCTAAGCTGTGACCAACAACCATTATCAAACGCCTCGCGAGCCGCACCCACTGCGTCATCAATATCCGCGCTGTTGCCGGCGGCTACCTCGCAGATCAACTGCTCCGTGGCGGGGTTAATCACCGCCACGGTTGCGCTCGAATGTGGTTGCGCCCAGGCGCCGTTAATATAGTGTTTATTATTCATTGTTATCCTATATTTTAATTGGTTAACGATAATCTCGCGTAGTCGGCGCTAAAATCAAAGCTTGCTTTGAAGCGACACATTGTCTGTTGCGTAATAAAGGCCGCTTCGCCGGCGATTAATGTTAGTTCTTGTTGTTCGTTATAGACGATAAGAGTGCCACCGGTGACATAGATAAATTCATGACTAGGATGTGGCTTGAGTTGAGCGCTATAAGTCGTTTGGTCACTGCTACCACTGCTAAAATGACCTGTGGTGTCTAAATAGGCTTGGCCATCAATGCGTAGAGATGTTGCACTGGGCGTGGTCGGTAGCTCGTGCTGTGGATGTTGCCAAATCATGAAATATTTACGCAGATAGCCGCGTTGTTGCCATTGGCAGTCATATCCTTTGGCAATGACAAAGCTCTGCCCCGCATTGACCTGCTCAACTTCACCGCTGACCATATTTTTTATCTGCGCTTGTCCCTCAAGCACCACCATAAACTCATCACAAGGATAAGGGCCGGGAGCTTCAATCATATCGTTGGTATCCCACACACCGACATAGAGTCCCATATTATCATCTTCGACAATCATATGACTATGCTGAATGGGCAACGTTGAGCTAAACATCGCTGGGTCTAGCTCATCTTTCTCACGGCCAAATAGATTAGGGTTGGCGCTTAACTTAATAATTTGAGATGACATTTCTTACTCTCAACCAATCTATGATTCCGCAATTATCTTATCACGGGGCAGATAAATTAACTTAGCTTGGGAATGAAAAACTTACCCCTTCGCGCACGCCGCTCGATGGCCAGCGTTGGGTAATGGTCTTACGCTTGGTGTAGAAGCGCACGCCATCGGGGCCATAGGCATGTAAGTCACCAAATAGTGAACGTTTCCAACCGCCGAAACTATGGTAAGACACTGGCACAGGCAATGGCACGTTAATCCCGACCATGCCCACTTCGATATGGTCTGAGAAGTAGCGAGCCGCTTCACCATCACGCGTGAAGATACAGGTTCCGTTACCATACTCATGATCGTTGATGAGTTGCATCGCCTCTTGCATGGTTTTAACCCGGATCACTTGTAATACCGGACCAAAGATTTCTGCTTTATAGCTGTCCATCTCTTTAGTGACATTATCGATTAGCGTCGCTCCGACGAAAAATCCGTCTTCATATCCGACAACGTTAGCCTGACGACCGTCGACAACGATGGTCGCGCCCTGTTGTTCTGCGCTATTGATAAAGCCAATGACTTTCTCTTGATGAGCCTTGGTGATCACTGGGCCAAAATCATTACTGGCATCAGTATAGGCACCAATACTCAGTCCCGACATGGCGTTAGTCATCGCGCTAATGAGTTTGTCTGCCGCCTCGTCACCGACAGCAACAGCGACCGAGAGCGCCATACAGCGTTCACCCGATGAACCAAACGCGGCGCCGACTAGTTGATTCACGGCGTTATCGATATCGGCATCCTGCATTACAATGGCGTGATTTTTAGCACCGCCTAATGCCTGGCATCGCTTGCCATTGGCACTCGCCGTGGCATAGATATGCTGAGCAATAGGGGTTGAGCCAACAAAGCTAACCGCTTTAACGCGTTGATCGTGAAGTAGCACGTCGACCGCTTCTTTATCACCGTTGACCACGTTCATGACGCCATCAGGAAGGCCGGCTTCCTTGAGAAGTTGCGCAATGTAGAGCGTCGAACTTGGCACGCGCTCTGAAGGTTTTAGGATAAAGGTGTTACCACAGACAATCGCTAGCGGGAACATCCACATGGGTACCATCGCTGGGAAATTAAAGGGAGTAATACCTGCAACGACGCCGATTGCCTGAAATTCGCTCCACGAATCGATACCGGGACCAACATTGCGGCTATGCTCACCCTTGAGTAGCTCGGGGGCACCACAAGCGAATTCGACATTTTCGATGCCCCGTTGTAATTCACCCGCCGCATCATGCGATATTTTTCCATGCTCTTGCCCGATAAGTTGGCAGATGGTGTCGGCATGTTGCTCAAGCAATTCTTTGAAACGAAACATCACGCGCGCTCGTTTAATCGGTGGGGTATTACGCCATTCAGGGAATGCTGCCTGCGCTGCACTAATCGCCTGTTCAACGGTTTGCTTTGAGGCCAGTGCAACTCGCGCATCACTGCTGCCAGTTGCGGGATTAAAGACCGCTTGGCTGCGGTGGTTATCATCAATCATTTCACCATTAATGAGGTGGCCAACTGTGTTTGTCATGGGTGTCTCCGTATGTGATACCAATTTTTATCGAGATAGCGATTATTAATCGATGTCGTTAAATGTCTCGCCGAGGGCGTCTAGTAGAGAATCGATCTCGCGCTGGGTGGCGGTAAATGGCAATCCTAGTTGAATCGTCGCGCCGCCATAGCGAACATAAAAACCTTTGTTCCACATCTTCATGGCGATTTGATAGGGGCGCTTTCCCGGCTCACCATCGATGGGGGCGATGGTAAATCCGGCGGCAAAACCATAGTTACGAATATCGGTAATATGGTTACAATCTTTCAATTGGTGCACCGCCTGTTCAAAGTATGGGCTATATTGCGCGACACGCTCGATGAGCTGCTCTTTTTGCAACACCTCTAATGCGGCGAGTCCGGCGGCACAAGCCACGGGATGCGCCGAGTAGGTGTAGCCATGAGGAAACTCCAACATATACTCAGGCCCGCCTTGATCCATGAAGGTGTCATAGATCTCTTGCTTGGCGATCACCGCGCCCATAGGGATAGCGCCATTAGTCATCTGCTTGGCGATGTTGATGATGTCGGGCGTCACGCCAAAGGCTTGCGCCCCGGTGTTTGCGCCCATACGGCCGAAGGCACATATCACCTCATCAAAAATTAGTAGAATGTGGTGTTGATCGCATATTTTACGTAGCCGATTTAAGTAACCGATGGGGGGGGGGATAACCCCAGCCGATCCAGCCATTGGCTCGACGATCACGGCGGCAATATTGCTTGCGTCATGGAGCGCTATTAAATCGAGTAATTCATTGGCCAGTTCACCCCCTGTTTGCGGTTGACCTTTGACAAAAACATTCTCTGGTAGCATCGTATGACGTAGATGAGCGGCGTCCAGCGTTGGTCCATAGAGCGATCGATTAGCCGCGATGCCGCCGACTGAGATGCCGCCAAAATTAACCCCATGATAGCCAAGACCACGACCGATTAACTTGGTCTTACTGGCTAAGCCTTTCTTACGCCAGTACGCGCGCGCCATCTTTAATGAGGTCTCGGCGGATTCTGAACCTGAGCCAGTATAGAACACGCGATTGATCCCTTGCGGCATGAACTCAACAATTTTCTCCGCCAGCTCAAACGATTTCTTATGACCAAACTGGAAGGCTGGTGCGTAGTCAAGCTCACTCACTTGCCTACTTACCGCCTGTGTTATTTCAGAGCGCCCGTGACCTAAACCACAACACCACAGACCCGACAGACCATCAAAGATTTGGCGACCGTCGGCGTCGGTGTAGTAGTTCCCTTGCGCCGAGGTAATGATCCGTGGGTCTTTCTTGAATTGACGATTACCAGTAAATGCCATCCAGTGAGCATCGAGTTGCGCTTGGCTAATACCATGATTGTTATTATTCATTGTTATCTCACTCTCGCTAGTTGACTTCATTATGGCGTGCTTGTTAGATTAATAAATTCAAACTTAATTAATGTCAGTTAAGTAAATTGTTACCTAAAGTGATATACGCATGAGTAGTAGTAAAAACCTGTTACCCCACCGGTTAGGGGATCCTCATATTCGGTTATTGCGGATCTACAAAACCGTGGTCGAGAGTGGGGGCTTTGCGAGTGCCGAGGCGGAACTTAATATCACCCGACCAGCGATAAGTTTGGCGATGTCAGAACTTGAGTCGATACTCAATATGCGGTTGTGTCATCGCGGTCGATCCGGGTTTTCGCTTACAGAGCAGGGACGTGAAGTCTATGATTCAGCCATGCAACTACTCGCCAGCCTTGACACATTTAAGGCGCAGATCAACGCGATAAATACTGAATTAGTCGGCGATTTAAATATTGGGATCACCGATACTCTGGTGACCAATGAACAGATGCGCATTACCCGTTCGCTGAGCGCGTTTAAGCATATCGCGCCACAGGTGGTGATTAATATTAGAATGATCCCGCCTAATGATATTGAGGCGGCTGTGCTCGATGGGCAATTACATATCGGCGTGGTACCGAACTTACGTACCTTGTCTGGATTAAGGTATCTGCCGTTATATAAAGAGAAGTCGTTGCTTTATTGCAGTTCACAGCACCCATTGTTCGACCAAGATTTGGATTTGCTGACCGATACCGAGCTGGCGAAGTATGACGCGGTGATACCAAATTACGCGCAACCCTTATCGATTAAGCGACAACAGAGAATGCTTAAAGCCACCGCAACATCGACCGATCGCGAAGGCATTGCATTTTTGATACTTACCGGCCGTTTTGTTGGTTTTCTACCAACACATTTCGCTAAGCATTGGCTATCACAAGATATTTTACGTCCCATCGCACCACAGGAACGTTATTTTTATACCCATTTTTCTGCGATCACCCGTAAAGGGGCGCGTGAAAATTTGATCTTAGCCACTTATCTCAATGAGCTGAAGAAAACGGCCTAAGCCGATTCCATTAGCGATCGTTTTTTACGCATAATTTACTACTGTCTTTTTGTACTTAATTTGTGACAGTCCCCGATATTTTGTTGATATTTAACTGGGTTTGATTTTTACGACTATATTAGCTACTAGATTGTAGGCAATGATTTTAGTCTGTAGTGATGATTAATGTAGTCCAATGACTAGCAATTTACCATCCTATTAAATGATGTGCTTATGGTTAAAGCGATCGCGTTTGAGACAGTGCGATCTAACATTATACTTAGTGGGAAAAAAAGATGACAAAAAATAAAAGATTTATCCCCCGTATTATCTCTTCTTTCATTGGCGGTGCACTATTGGGGCTACCTCTGAGTGCGAGCGTTGTCGCAGACACGATTTGGCAAGAAGATTTTGATGCCGTCGAACTTCAAGGTAAAGGAGCAGTTAATTCGACCATCGATATGGACGGCGTGACTCGTTGGAGTATCGATCTATCCGATGCTCAGTTAACCGCGAGTACAGACTGGTTTAGAGTAACTAACAATCAGTTTGAGGCACGAGATGTCGACGGTGGCGCCATTTGGTTATCCGAAGTTATCGATGTATCTGACACTTCTAATGTGGCTATTTCTGTTGATGTGACGACATCGGGCACCTTTGAACCGACTGACTACTTCGATCTGGAGTATGCCATCGATGGTGGAGCCTTTGTTAAGTTACTCGACTATCAAGGGGGCGGTAGCGAGGAGCACACCTTGGTCGATGACATTAGCAATGTTCAGATAAACCATGCTATTGGCGATGGTGGCACACTGCAGATACGACTAACAGTTATGAATAATGCCGGCAGTGAAAAAACTCGCTTCGATAATGTGATGGTTACTGCTGATAGCGGTGGCGCTGGCGGCGGCGGTGGCGGCGGTGCTGGTGGTGGCTCCGGTGCCGGGGTGACTTTCTCTGGCACTTGTTTTAATTGTCCTGATTTAACCACCATTGCTGACGCCGACAGCTTTAGTGATAGTGATTATTATAGTGATGTGATTGCGGCTATTACGGCAGAACAGTCTAGCAGTCAAATCCATGAGTTACTCAACGCAACGTTACAGGCGAGTCATCAGCAGCTGACCTATTCTGAGGTCTGGACCGCGCTCACTCAAACCGATGAAGATCCAACTAATACTGATAATGTCATCTTGATATATAAAGGTAATTCGATTGCTAAAATGTCGAACGGCAGCGGTAGTCAATCGTCGAATAATGATAATTGGAATCGTGAACACGTATGGGCTAAGAGTCATGGTTTCCCCAGCTCAGACCAATATGCTTACACCGATATTCATCATCTGCGTCCGTCGGATATCTCGGTAAACGCCTCTCGCGGTAATCTTGATTTCGATGACAGTGATGCACCATTACCTGAAGCGCCAGCCAATCGTGTTGACGGTGATTCGTTTGAGCCTCGCGATGTGGTCAAGGGTGATATCGCACGAATGGCGTTGTATATGGATGTGCGCTATGACGGCAATGACGGCTCAACCCCAGATTTACAGTTACTCAATAACTTAACCAGTGTCGGAGAGCCAAGGTTGGGCAAACTCTGTACCTTGCTAGCGTGGCATGAAGCCGATCCCATCGATGCATATGAGCAACGACGCAACAATAGAATCTATGAATTTCAAGGTAATCGTAATCCGTTTATCGATCATCCTGAATGGGTAGATATCCTCTTTAATGTCGATTGTAGTGGCGACGGAGGTGGCTCTGGCGGCGGTGGCGGTTCTGGTGGTGGCACTGGTGAAAATTTATTTTTCTCCGAGTATGTTGAAGGTAGCGGCTTTAATAAGGCGCTAGAGATATTTAATCCCACTGACGGAGGCATTGATTTAAGTGCTTATCAAATAGCATTTTACGCCAATGGCAGCACTAGCCCGTCATCGACTTATCAATTAAGCGGCACGCTAAGCGCCACAGACGTGGTGGTTATTGTGAACAACAATAGTCAAGTAAGCGAAGAACTAAAAGTACTCGCCGATCACTTTAGCAGCGTGGTTAACTTCAACGGTGATGACTATGTCGAATTACTTCAGGGAGCTGACCTAGTCGATAATATCGGTACCTTTGGCGTGAGGGAAAGCTGGGGTAAGGATAAAACCTTGGTTCGTCGTCCCGAGATTAACGCTGGTGATACCAACAGGGATGATAGCTTTGATTTAGACTCACAGTGGTTAACGGAAGCAAAGAATCATTTCGCGTCCTTAGGTAGCCATAATGGCAGTACTGGCGGAGGCGGCGGAGACTCTGGTTCTGGTTTAGGTGTCTGTGGTGATGCCGTCACGCCGATTTATAGCATTCAAGGTAGTGGTTCGCAATCTTCACTAGTGGGTGAAACCCATGTCATTGAAGCGGTGGTAACTCATGTTGCACAGAAACTACAAGGTTACTACCTACAACAATCAGCCGCATCTGCCGATACTGATGAGACAACGTCTAATGGTATATTTGTCTATCACGATGGTATTACCGAATTTCCGACCGTTGCAAATACGGTACGCGTCATTGGACAAGTCAAGGAGCACTTTAGCAGCACCCAGTTAACGGTCACTGCGCATGCACTCGATTGTGGCGCGGCCACGGCGATAACCCCAGTCGCACTTACCATGCCGGTAGCGAACTTGGCTGATTGGGAGCAATGGGAAGGAATGTTAGTCAGTTTTGAACAATCGTTGATGGTAACAAATTCCTACGATTTAGCACGCTATGGTCAGCTTACCTTGTCGAGTGTTCGCTTGGCTATCCCGACCAACCGCTATGTTCCAAACAGTGGGGCAGCGATCGCGCTGGCCACGCAAAATGAGCGGGATCAATTGATATTAGATGATCAAGATAATGGGCAAAACCCGAGCTCGTTGCCTTATCTTAACGAAGCATTGAGCTATCATAATCCGATTCGTTTAGGTGATAGTTTTGAGTCACTGAGCGGCATTATCGATTATAGCTTTGGTCAGTATCGATTATTAACCAATCAACTGCCGATCCATAACCAATCCAATCTACGTGTCGATCTGGCTCCTGCGCAATCAACACAGTTACGAGTGGCTAGCATGAACGTGCTTAACTACTTCAATGGCGATGGTAATGGCGGGGGATTTCCAACCGCACGTGGTGCCGATGATAGTGTTGAACTTGAACGTCAGCATAACAAAATCATTAGCGCAATTAGTGGTATGGACGCCGATGTGATTGGCTTGATGGAAATTGAGAATGATGGCTTTGGTACCGAATCAGCACTCGCTCAATTGGTTAATGGTCTCAATGCTGACCACGGTCAAGATGTCTATCAATATGTTAACGCGGGTGGCGCTGGCTTAGGTACAGATGCCATAACTGTAGCCCTGATTTATCGTAGCGATCGTGTGATGGCCGTTGGCAGTTCGGCAACCAGTACATTAGCGCCGTTTGATTTTGGTAATCGTCAGCCGTTGGCACAAACGTTCAAGCAATTATCCAATAACGAGCAACTCACGGTGGTCGTCAATCACTTTAAGTCAAAAGGTGGCTGCAGTAGCGCGTCCGGTGACAATCAAGATCAAGGAGATGGTCAAGGCTGTTGGAATGCGATGCGGGTAAATGCATCGAATGGCTTAGTACAATGGTTGGCTACCGATCCCACGAGCAGCGGCGACAGCGATATGCTGATAATTGGTGATTTGAATGCCTATGCCAAAGAAGAACCTATTACTAGCTTAGATTCACTTGGTTACACCAATCTCATTGCGTCTTATGGTGGTGAGCAAGCTTATAGCTACACCTTCGGTGGAGAAATGGGCTACCTTGACCACGCGCTAGCCAATGAAAGTTTACTAGCGCAGGTCGATAACACTCAGGTATGGCACATAAACTCAGATGAGCCACGTATCTTTGACTATAATCTGGAGCATAAATCGGCACAACAGATTGACAGCTTCTATGGTACTAGTGCTTATCGAAGTTCTGATCATGATCCTATTATTGTCGATTTAACCCTCAGCTCCAACATGGTTGGTGATTTTGATAGCGATGGTGACATCGACATCAATGATGTTCGGATGTTTTATCGTCAGCTAAGGGCCGGGCAAGAATTCTCTAATGACTATGATTTTAATGGTGACGGTGTAGTAAATACTCGTGATGTACGAGCAATGATGTCGCTTTGTACTCGCGAGCGCTGTGCTGTCCAATAAGGAAAACATAATGAATAAACTATTAAGAATAATGTTCGCCTCGATACTGCTGACGACATCCGTTGGTGCGAACGCCAACCTGCTCAGTGTCGAACTAGATAATACCAGCTATGGCGTTGGCGATACCGTTGTGGCCAGTGTTTACTTCTCTGACATTGAACAAGATGGCCTCGGTCAAATTCCATTAGCAGCATATTTGTTCAATTTGATGTTCGATGATTCGTTACTCGCCTTCGACAGTATCAACTTTGGTACGAGCTTAGATGTTGGTTTTTTCCCCAGCGACCAATCTTCCTCGTTATCAGGAGCTACCCTGACTATTGAGGAATTTAGCTATGGAGATGACCTTGACCTGGCGGCGATGCAAACATCGAGTTTTTTACTCGCGAGTGTTTCCTTTACCGCGTTACAAGCTGGTGACGAGCTATTGTCATTGAGCACAGGGCTGTTTTCTGATGCTTTGGGTACGCCCGGTGTATTTGATATCATCGATGTTAATGGGGCTATTGTATCTGTAACTGCGCCAACCTCGGTGCCAGAGCCCTCGGTGCTCTCTCTGCTATTTTGTGGCCTATTGCTGCTAGCAGGACGCCGCTCGCGCCGCTGATAATACTTTAACGCTTAGCAAAACGCCCCATGAATTTAGACTCTCGGGGCGTTTTTTTTATGTGTTGAGCAGTGGCAATTCCCTTGGAATGATGCTTTAATGAGCTTACTATACAACTGGTCAGTCCACGAGGTTTCACATGTCTGAGCAACATCCGCGCGTTAAAATTGAATATCAAGATCGTATTGCTATCGTTAGTCTCAATCGCGGTAATAAGTATAACGCTTTGGATATGGCGATGTTTGATGCCATTGTCGAGACGGTGGGTCTGTTAAAAGAAAACAGAACCATTCGAGCGGTGATCTTGCGAGGAGAGGGCAAAGGTTTTTGCGCTGGCCTGGATATGGTCTCAGTGATGAAAAACCCGCTTAATGTGCCTACTCTACTTAAGAAAGAAGGCGGCGTTATTTCAAATCTGGCGCAAGATGTCGGTTACTTGTGGCGCAGTGTACCGGTGCCGGTGATTGCAGTGACGCACGGCTCTTGTTTTGGTGGTGGCATGCAGATAGCCCTTGGCGCAGATTTTCGCTATTCCACTCCTGATTGTCGCTTCTCGATTATGGAAGCTAAATGGGGACTCATTCCAGATATGAGCCTGAGCGTCACGCTACGCGAGCTAACTCGTATCGATACTGCTAAAGAACTCACCATGACAGGTCGTATCTTCGAGGCCCCTGAAGCGCTAAAAATGGGCTTGGTGAGTAAGGTGTGTGATGATCCCCTGAGTGAGGCGTTAGAATTTGCCAAGTCATTGGCACCACGCTCACCTGATGCGGTAATGTACGCGAAAAAATTATTCAATGAAACCTGGGTTAGTGATGAGCAAAGCGCGCTCGAACATGAAACCCGCTATCAGAAGAAATTACTCGGCCGTTGGAACCATCTAGTCACCGCCAGCCGTAATTTTTTCAAAAGCCCCCTCACACATAAAAACCGCAGCGAGGGCTAGCCCTACATATACTGTTTAAATATCTTATCGATGTTAGCGCGGCGAAAGCGCGCTAACCATTTTCGAACAAGTTCAGGATAATCTGCTGGTGACTCTATTTGTTGCCAATCGATGATCTGTTGAGTGTGGGTGATTATCTCTTGATGTTCTTGGTCGAAGGTGGCCTCGAGTTGACCCTGTTGATCATCGATCAGTAAACCATTCTCGATATCTAAACGCCATGCACGTGGGTTGAGGTTATTACCAGTTAATAGATGGAAACGCCCATCGACTCGAACTCCCTTTAGATGAAACGAATTTTTCTCGTGACGCCATAAACGAATATTGAGTAGACCGTTGTCGAGTGATTTTTGGTGCCGTTTGGCAAAAGCCTTAAGCATGGTTTCGTAGAGATAGGGAATTAAGCCAATTTTACTAAAAGGCTGATCCTCTGGGATGAAGAAATCACTAGCATGCTTGTCGCCCAACACGATATCGATCTTAACACCTAGACGTAATAAACGGGTGATATCGCGCTTTAACACGCCGGGTAAGTTAAAGTAGGGCGTGTACAGCACAAGATGTTTCTTACACTGACGCAACTGCTGGTGGATAACTTTATTGAGCTGATTGTTGCGCTTGCCTAGACCGATCAATGGGGTAATGGTTAATGACCCCTCATTTATTTTTGGGAGCTGATATTTAGTACGACTCAATTGTTTATGCTGGGCAGCTACTTTCTTTTTAAACTTGTTATCGAGTTGCAGCGGCTCGCGATTAAACAAGCACACCCCTTCACTCGGTAGCAACGTGCGCTGTAGGTAGTCAACAAAGCTATTGGCCAGCGCGGGAGAATTAATGGTGCAATAGCGATCGTAACGGTAACGCTCTCCTTGATGGAGGTAGATATTATTGATGCTAGCGCCCGTGTATAACACGGTGTTATCAAGCACTATGCCTTTAAGATGTAGTACGCCAAAGACTTCTCGCTGCTTGATCGCGACCCCATAAAATTGAATAAAATCTGGATGTTTCTGATCTATCTCACGGTAAAAGGCTGCATTGCCATCGGATTTATCATGGCCAATGAGGCCACGTCTTGCCCGGTGGAAGTCGACAAATATTTTAATGTCGAGATCTGGATGGCGCTCTTTAGCCGCCAGTAGATGCTTGACCACAAGCTGACCTGCTTGATCATTCTCCAAGTAGAGTAGCGTCATGTAGATGCGACTAGTGGCGTTATCGATGAGTTCTAATAGACTCGCGAGGTATTGTTTAGCTGAAAGTAAAATGTGAAAATCATCTGCGTCAATTGCAGTTTTTGGGAGAGTATCAAGTAGCTGTTTACGTAGGTAAAGATTAACCATAGTTGCGTTTATTCATTTATTTTATATTTATGGCTTAACTTTAGCTTGGAATAGCGTGTAGTTAAAGGTTTTGCACCGTTTATTTTGCTTAATCACGACAAAAGTACTCTAAGTTCTCGATGTGAATGACTTTCCTGTGCCTTACAGGTAAAGTGGTTTTCTAAATATTTAAGCTGGTTAAATCAATGTTAAGTCTCCCCGTTAGTCTCTGCGTCGCGCTGTCTTCGATATTAAGTATTGTTGGCGATAAGCCAAGTAACCGTATCCTTCATTATATATTTAAGCCGCTCACGATGTTGATCCTGATCGGCGGCGCATTGAATGTTGGACTAGCGTCACAGTCGTTTGTTTATTGGTTATTGCTCGGACTATGTTTGAGCCTCGCTGGTGATGTGTTTTTGATGCTACCCAGTAATAAATTTATTCAAGGGCTGGCTAGTTTTCTCTTGGCACATATCGCGTATATCGTGGCGTTTTATCAGTTGTATGATGGCGCATTTACGGTGATGTGGTTTGTCGCGGTGTTGGCGTTCTCGACTGGGTTCTTCGCCTTGTTGGCCAAAGATCTAGGTAAGCTCAAAGGACCCGTCGTGATCTACATATTGGCGATAAGTGGCATGCTATGGCTCGCTGGAGAGCTCTATTTCCAACAAGCCACTACCACGCATCTATTGTTGATGGTTGGCGCGCTTATCTTTGCTATCTCCGATGCATCATTGGCGTGGAACAAATTTAAACAGCCATTTAGCTGGGCACAATGGTTAATTCTGGTCACTTATTTTGGTGCGCAATGGTTATTCGTTCAAGCCATGCTATCCGTCAATTAGACACCTTCGATACTAGTTGCTAAGTACCATGGTGGCGCGTTGCTGTTGTCCCGATTCGATGCGCCATTGATTATTAAAGATCGCACCTCGTTCAACACAGACAAATTGCTGATAGAAATCGCTGCCGATATCACTCATTTTTCCTGCTAACTCTGTGCCCGGATTCCAGGTTATGACGCTATCGCAGTTGGTCCCCGTAATTGATACAGGAAAGGCACCATCGATGGATTGTGCCTTGCTTCCTTGAATGAAATAGCGGTCCACTTCACCGTCAAAACGAAGCTGTGCAGGGAGTATTTCGACAGTCCTGCCGTTAGCGCTGTCAATATATTGATAGCCCTCTAGCCCTGATACCGACGCTGTGGTGATATCGTCAATCGCTAAGTAGCTATGTAGCGCCCACTCGCATTCAATCGTTCGTGTCGAGTGATTAGTGACAGCAAAGTCTATGGCTAACTCATTGCCCAAGGTAAAACAAATCTCCATCGAGAACTGAACCGGATAGGTGAGCTTGCTCGTCTCATTGGGTGTTAATGTTAAGATGATTTGGATATCGTCATCTTGATTGGTGGTGATCGATTGTTGTTGCCATAGGCTGGTACGCGCGAATCCATGATTAGGATAACTAATGCTATCTCGCTTTGTTCCTTTATACGGACCGAACCAAGGCGCACAAATCGGCACGCCGCCACGAATTGCTTTACCTAGTTCAAATATAACCAAAGGGCTCAACCATAATAGCGGTGGCTTATTGTGCGCTTTAAATTCAAGGATCTGGCCGCCATAGAGCGAAACAACGGCGTAGCACTTGGGGCTATCGATCACGATAAGCGGCATCACGTTTGGTGATTGATATAGGACGTGCGTATCAGATAAGGTTACGATTGACTGCGTCATTAAGATTGCTATTTAAAATGTATTAATGATCCCAGTATAATACCAATCGCCCCAGCAAACCAAGATAATCAGGAATACAAAAATGAATAAAGTGGCCGTAGCGGTTGGTATTATAGAACGGAGCAATGGTGATATTTTAATTGCCAAACGTCATCAGCATCTTCATCAGGGTGGTAAGTGGGAATTCCCCGGTGGCAAGATAGAGCAAGGGGAGACCACCTATGCGGCGTTAGCCCGCGAGCTCAAAGAGGAAGTCGATATAACCGTTAATCAAGCTCAGCAGGTATTGCTGCTCGAACATGATTACGGTGATAAAGTGGTGGTACTTGATATCTGGCTGGTCGATGATTTTGAAGGCATAGGACACTCTAATGAAGGGCAACAAATTAAATGGGTTGCGAAAGGTGACCTAGCTAGCTATCAATTTCCAGACGCCAATAGACCTATTTTACACATGATTACTCAGGGCTAAAGAAGTCATCATTGAGCGGTAAATCAAATTCATCAAAGGACATTGGATCGATTGCCGGTGGCCCTTTGATAGTATTGGACTCGCTAGCCCACTCTCCCAAGTCAATTAATTTACAGCGTTTACAGCAAAATGGGCGATAGGTGTTCTCTTGAGTCCATTGCACTGATTTCTCACAGGTCGGACAATTAACAACAGTCATTATTTTCTCTTTCTAGGCTAACAGCAGGCTAATTCGAACTTTATATCATGGAGTGGCTGTTCGTTCCAAGCAATAAAACGAATAGCGTAGCGACTACGGTAGCCACTAACGGTGGGATAACAGCCTTGCTGTATCGATAATTTTATTCTAATGAGCTGAGTTTGGGCACAGTTACTCTGGTAAAAGCCGTCACTGGCTAGCTCGCTGCTATAGCCATTAGACTCTCTTGTCAGTTGTAGTAAGAGGCGGATCGCTTCGATAGTTGGTTGGAAAGGGGCGAGCCAGTCTTCTACATCTTTAGCTCTTTGTTGCTGGTGAAAATGACTCCAATAGTGCAACATCGGGGTGTCAAATTGACAGCCTCCGCCGGGTAAAGAAGATTTGTTTTTTATTTGGTTGAGTAGCGTATCTTGTTGGATTATGAGTTGGGCTTTGTTTGGCGCTGCTTGGGAGAAATTAAAGGTATCTATTTTTGTGATTAACGATTCAAGTTTTTCATTATCGATATGGTCATCATTTCGCAGCCGTATCAGGGCGCACTTATGATTATCTAAATCTCGGATCAGTTCTTTCTTTAATTCGCCACGATCAGCTTGTTCAGCGAGCGAGAATAACAGTCCAAAGAATGGCTTAAAGAGTTGGGCATCGTCGATGTCTCGATAACTTAGTATTTGAGCACTTAAATGCTCAATACGCAAATAACAGCGTATTTTTTCCGTCAAAGGATGTTCGTAAACAATGGTGTCAGACATAATATGTTGTCACTGATTTTAGTCTAATTGCTATCCTACTTAGTGAATTCTTAACGCGAACTAAGCTCCGCCCCATCTTTTATTATTGTTATGGGGGTACTGAATAGCATTATCTAATCATTAATTCGTATTAGGCTCCGTCCTCAATACATGCGAGATAGCCATCATGCAATTTTTTAACATCATTCGTCAAGTTATTGATCATTCCATTATTTTTTATGACATCATCGGCAAGCTTAAGCCTATGTATCCGTGAAAATTGCGAAGACATAATCGCTCTTGTTTGGCTCTCACTGCTGTTGTCACGCTTAATAGTGCGGGCAACTTGACTACTTTCTTGTGCATCGACCACCAGAACGCGGGAGACTAATGACTGCATCTTGTTCTCTAACAGCAATGGTGCCACTAAGATGCTATAAGGTGACGTCGTTGCTTTCAATTGCTCGATAATAGTGTCACGAATAAGCGGGTGCAATAAGCCATTGAGCCAAGCTTTGCTGTGTTGGTCACAGAAGATAATTTCACGTAACGTGGCTCGATTTAACGCGCCACGTTCATCTAATACGGTAGGCCCAAAATGGTCGCTAATTTGTTGAAGTGCTGGCGTACCTGGTTCAACCACTTCGCGTGCAACAATATCGGCATCGACAATGTCGATGCCTAACTCGATAAACAAATTCGCGACAGTAGTTTTGCCACTAGCGATGCCGCCGGTTAATCCAATAATCATCGCGCTAGAGGCCGATAGACTTAAGGTACGCTTGATTAATCTGCTCGCCCCATATCATTGCCACCCAGCCTGCGAGGGCAAGGTAAGGACCAAAGGGAATCGCGATATTTTTGTCCTGACCCCGAACCACCATAATACTGATGCCGACGATAGCGCCAATGAGTGAGGAGAGTAAAATGGTGACTGGCAATGCTTGCCACCCAAGCCAAGCACCGATTAAAGCAAACAGTTTAAAGTCGCCATATCCCATGCCTTCTTTGCCGGTAATTATCTTAAATAGCCAGTAAATTGACCACAGACTCATATAACCAACAATGGCACCGATCACCGCGCTGGTTAAATCGGTATAAAGCACATTAATATTAGCGATTATACCTAACCAGAGTACAGGAAGGACAATGGAGTCTGGTAATAACATGGTATCAAAATCGATAAAGGTCAGTGCCACCAAGGCCCATGTAAAGGCGAGAGCCAGCACACATTGCCAGGTCGGGCCAAAATGATAGGCGATAGCCAGTGACATGATGGCGGTAAACGCCTCCACGAGAGGATATCGAGCCGAGATGCCGACACCACAGCCACGGCATTTCCCTTTAAGCCATAAATAACTCAATACGGGAATATTTTCCAGTGCACTAATTTGATGTTGGCATTTGGGGCAGCCAGAGCGCGGCACTACTAAATTATAGGGAGCTTCAGACTCTCCTTCTTGTTCTATCTCTAAAAACTCTTTTGCCTCGGTGCTAAACTCGCGTTCCATCATCACTGGAAGGCGATGGATCACTACATTTAAAAAACTTCCTACCAGTAACCCTAAAATAGTTACCGTGGTGTAGAAATAAGCAGGGGATTGTTCAAATAATAAAAATACGTCGTTCATGTTTCACTCTATCTGTTATACAACATTGCCAATCTCGAAAATGGGCAGATACATGCCAATAATCAAGGCACCGACGATGGTGCCGATCACCACCATTAACATTGGTTCAATTAAGGTAGTTAAGCCGTCAACCGCATCATCTACTTCCATTTCATAGATAGTGGCGACTTTGTTAAGCATATCATCGATTGAACCAGCTTCTTCGCCGATCATAATCATCTGCATTAATAATTCAGGAAATACATTGGTGGTACGCATTGCCACATTAAGCATCAGGCCAGATTCAACTTCACGCCGAGCAGACAATACTGCATTGCGATACATTGCATTACCGGAAGCACCAGCGGCAGACTCTAAACCTTCTAATAGCGGGACACCAGCACTAAAAGTGGTGGCTAGGGTACGGCTAAAGCGGGCAATTGATGACTTGTGTAATATAGGGCCAATAACGGGGAGTTTGAGTAAAAAAAAGTCGGTTTTATCTCGGACCTTTTGTGAGTTAAAGTGCGCGCGTTTGAAGCCGTACACAGACGCAATAATGACTCCAATAATAATATACCAAGCGCTTTGCACCGCCTCTGATATCCTTAGAATGATTTGGGTGAATACTGGCAATTCTGCACCGAAGCTGGCAAAAATTTCTTCAAATTGCGGCACCACAAAAATAAGCAGCAACATGGTAACGCCAAAAGCCACAGCAACTACGGCAGCGGGATAAAACATCGCTTTTTTAATTTTCGATTTTAACGCTTCGGTTTTTTCTTTATACGTTGCGATGCGGTCATATACAGAATCGAGTGCGCCAGAGTGCTCTCCCGCAGCAACCAAATCACAATAGAGCTCATCGAAATATTGACGGTGGACACGTAGTGAATCTGCTACCGGTATACCCGCTTGAATATCATTATTTACGGTACCTAACAGCTCGCGCATACTTTCTTTTTCATGTCCCTGCGAGACGATGTTTAGGCTCTGTACCAGCGGTACACCAGCGGAAAGCATCGTTGCTATTTGGCGGGTAACCATCGCCATATCCATCGGTACAATTTTGTTCGCTGAGCCAAAACTAAATAGCGGTTGAGGTTTTTTCTTTAATTTGGTTGGGTTGACACCTTGACGGCGAAGCGCCTCTTTGACAGACTTTTCATCGACGCCTTTGTATTCTCCGTTGGTGCGTTCACCTTTGCGGTTAATCCCCTGCCAGATGAAGGTATGGATCTTCTGAACCTTTTTTTGATGGTTACGTGGCGCCATGCTCTGTTCCTATGACTAAGTGTTGGTTAAAAGCTGGTAACACGATTGATTTCAGCCAAGCTAGTGACACCTGATAGCGCTTTGATTAATCCCGACTTGCGCAAATTATTTACCCCTTCTTGCGCCGCAATATCCGCAATTTGTAGAGAGTTACCGCCTTCCATGATCACCCTGCCAATCGTCTCTGATACTGGCATTACTTCATATATACCAACTCGCCCTTTGTAACCACCTGAGCATTTATCGCAGCCCTTAGGTTGGTAAAAGGTTGGGGATTGGGCTATTTGATGCTTGCTAAAACCTAATTTCATTAACTCCTCATTGGGTAATGATTCTGCGCCTTTACAATGTTCACATAAACGCCTCGCGAGACGCTGCGCGATAATTAAACTGACCGAACTAGCGATGTTATAGCCGGGTACGCCCATGTTCATTAAACGGGTAATGGTTTCTGCTGCGGAATTGGTATGCAGTGTAGACAACACCAAGTGGCCGGTTTGTGCTGCCTTGATCGCTATTTCAGCGGTCTCTATATCTCGGATTTCACCCACCATCACCACATCGGGATCTTGGCGTAAAAATGCCCGCAGAGCTGAAGAGAAATCGAGGCCTGCTTTATTATTGATATGCACTTGGTTAACGCCGCTAAGATTGATTTCTACCGGGTCCTCGGCGGTCGATATATTACGCTCTGGCGTATTGAGAATATTGAGTCCGGTATAAAGAGATACTGTTTTGCCTGAGCCTGTGGGACCGGTTACTAATATCATTCCCTGCGGTTGTTGCAACGCGTCTTGATAGAGTTTCTTCTGCGCGGGTTCATAACCTAATGAATCAATGCCCATCATCGCAATTGATGAATCCAAAATACGTAATACAATTTTCTCGCCAAAAAGAGTAGGGAGTGAACTGACACGAAAATCAATCGACTTTTTAGCCGATATCTTAAGTTTGATCCGGCCATCTTGCGGAATACGTTTTTCCGCAATATCCATCTTCGACATTACCTTCAGGCGTGCCGCCAGTCGTCCTGCCAAATACGCAGGTGGGCTGCCCATCTCATGCAAGATACCATCAATACGAAATCGCACACGATAGTTCTTTTCATAAGGCTCAAAATGTAAGTCAGAGGCTCCTTTACGGATTGCATCCATTAGTAGTTTATTAATGTAAATAACAATGGGTTGGTCATCTGTATCGGCGTCACGCTCTTGGGCATTCTGGGTAACGCCTTGGTCGACGTCGATGGCGCTTAGCTCTGCTTCGTCAAAATCATCGAGTGATAAAGCACTAGAATCCGATTCAAATAATTGGGTGATAAAGCTTTGTAGTTGGTCCTCGGCCACCAAGATGGCTTCGGTGCGCATACCTGCATTAAACTGAAACTCTTCTAGCGCCGCATTGTTGGTCGGATCGCCAATGGCCACATAAAGTCGACTACCGCGAACGAATAATGGGACTGCGAAATGTTTGGCAATGCGCTTTTCGTTGAGTAAATTGCTAGGCAGTTGGTTGGTATCGAAGGTGCCTAGGTCAAACAGCGGCACGCCAAATTCGGTGCTACACACGACAGCCGCTTTTTTAGCATCGATAAGACTATGTTCGACTAAAAAACTCAATAATGGCTTTTTCGCTTTATCACAATCCGCTGCGGCCTTTTGGGCGGTGGTCTGTTCAATAAGCTGATGGTTAACTAGGGTATCTAGTAAACCATGAAATGAGGATGTCCCTGCCATTATGTGTTATCCATTTGAACGTTAATACAATTATCGCCGATTGTGATGGGCGTTACGCTCTAAAATTATCGCTGTTAGGAGTTGAGCATATTCTTTGCAATATTAAACTAAATTTGACGTTATGACTATTATTTAGCGCTTTACTACGCCTGTAGTATCAAAAAGCGTAGGCTAGGTCGCACGAAAAAGGGTCGAAACCAATGCTTTAGGATGGTATTTGTTCGTTTTCTTGTGTTTTAGTACTGCGAATGGTAAGTTTTAATGACTATTTAGGAAGCGCTGTAATTCATAGTAACAGGCTCAAATAGTATTCATCGCTAATTTTTTGTAGTGTTAATGTGATAACACGCTGAATTTTAGATTTAATTAAAGTAAATGGGTGGTTTGACATAATTTATTACGTTATTCTATAAGGCGACCGTTGTATTTGTATGATATCAGTCTACTACAAAAGTAGCGGGCGTGTGTGCGTCATAAAATAAGAGCGTGTTCATCAATTTAGTAGCATTGTAAAATGTCAATAATAACTGCCCATTTAATATCTTAAAGGATAGATTTATGAAAAAAGTACAACAAGGTTTTACCCTAATCGAATTGATGATCGTCGTAGCGATTATCGGTATTCTAGCTGCAGTAGCATTACCGGCTTACAAAACATATTCAGACCGTGCTAAGTTCGCTGAAGTTGTGCTAGCGGCAACGCCTGCTAAGACAGCAGTTGAACTTTGTGTTCAAGTCGGTGCGATTAAGACTGGTTGTCATCTAGTAGAAGACGCAACTGACGGTTCTACTAAGAATGCTAATGGTTGGGCAGAGTCTGATTTAGTTCAGTGGGTTGTTATTGCTGGAACATCTGCTGCACCAACGATTACGGTTACTTCTACTGAAACCGTCGGCACTGTTTCTGATGTGACTTTCCAACTTACTGGGGCTGTAGGTAACGGAACTGTTAAGTGGGACAATACTACAGGTACATGCGGTACAGCTGGTTTATGTTAATAAGCTAGGGTATAAAAAAGCTCCCTCGGGAGCTTTTTTATTGCCTGCTAATCGTTAAACCAGTCGCATCGATAAGTCTGTCGCCTGTATATGCTTAGTCAGCGCACCGACCGAAATATAATCAATGCCCGTTCTGGCGAAATCACCAATGGTGTCAATGGTTACATTGCCAGAGAC
>Ga0105356_10000443_pt1 | contig 39305 bp, 35 predicted proteins | sample GOMGulsemesocosm_3_FD_83502 | JGI IMG/M metagenome (GOLD analysis project Ga0105356, IMG submission 83502) | Methane-oxidizing microbial communities from mesocosms in the Gulf of Mexico - GOM9D Gulf of Mexico | ecosystem: Environmental > Aquatic > Marine > Cold seeps | place: Gulf of Mexico...
CTCAATAACATCGTGTAAATATTGCCCTTTATTTAAATTCTGAATTTGATCTACCAATTGTGTCGCGTAAGCATGTCCGCCTTTGGCGGCTTCAAAATACTTTTGATGGCTCATCGCATCACCGCGTAAGGCCATTACATTTTCAATACCCAAATAATGACAATCTACTAAGAGGTATTCGGTTTCTTCTTTGGTAAAACCACCGCATAACACATGGGGAACAGTATCTACATTGTATTTATGTTTTATGGCAGCACAGATACCAACCGTTCCTGGTCTCATTCTTGTGATTTTTCGATCCAGAAGCCCCGATTTTTCTATATAAACATATTCCTCCCGAGAGGTCGTAACATCAATAAACGGGGGATTAAATTCCATCAAGGGATCAATATTATTATATAAATCCTGAATATTATTTCCTTTTTTTGGCGGAATTATTTCGAAAGAAAACAATGTATTTCCCTTAGCTTTCTTTATGTGATCTGTTACTTTCATCTATTTAATCAATTGCTTTTTAATGGTGTCATAAGCTTCTTCATATTCCCAATAGATCCAACGACCATCGGCATAATCGGTGAGAATATAGGTTTCACTCAATGATTTTATTCTTGATATTGCTATAATTTTTTTCGAAAAACCCTCCACATTTATCGCTTCGGTAATTTCCTTATTATTTATTTCGTAGCCATGTGAAATGATATGGCTCCCTAAGGATAACTCAATAAATTTTGAATTCATTTTATCCATTATTGCTTATATTTAATTTGCGAGATTGGGGTGCAACCACTTTCTTGCTTTATCTTTAGTGATCCCTTTTCTGCTTGCGAAATCTGAGACCTGATCGTCAGTGATTTTCCCTAAGCCAAAATATTTCGCCTCCTGATTCCCATAGTAACATCCAGAAACTGATGCTGCAGGCCACATGGCTAAACTTTCTGTCAATGACACTCCAATCTGATTTTCTACATCGAGTAGATCCCATATAGTTTCCTTTTCCAAATGATCAGGACAGGCGGGATATCCCGGCGCTGGCCTTATGCCTTTATAGGATTCTTTAATTAAATCTACATTAGATAAGTTTTCTGATGAGGCATAACCCCAATGCTTTGTTCGTACTTGCTCATGTAAATATTCGGCAAAAGCTTCTACAAATCTATCGGCAATGGCCTGAGCCAAAATCGCATTATAATCGTCTTCCTTATTTTTATAAAATGTAGCCAGTTCCTGCGCTCCAAAAATCGACACACAGAAGGCTCCCATATAGTCTGTTTTCCCCGTTACCTTAGGCGCTATAAAATCTGATAAGGCGATATTTGGAACCCCATCTCTCTTCTTTAACTGCTGGCGTAAAGTTCTAAACACCGTAATTTCTTTTCCATTTTTCTGAACAGAAATATCATCGTCGTGAATGCTATTTGCTTCAAACAATCCAAATACAGCTCTTGGTTTCAATAATTGATTCGCAATAATATCCTGAATCATCGTCTGGGCATCTTCATACAACTGTGTCGCTTGTTCTCCAACGACTTCATCGGTTAAGATCTCAGGAAATTTCCCATGTAAATCCCAGGAAATAAAGAATGGCTTCCAATCTATATACGGCAATAATTCTTTTAAACTTAACTGTTGCAATACTTGCACACCGAGCTCTTTAGGTTTTACTATCTCTGAGGTATTCCAATCAATTTTATATTTCTTATTTCGGGCTTCAGCTATGGAGATATAAGATTTCGTTTTACCTCGTTTTAAAAACTTTTCACGAAAAATTTCATAATCCTTCTTTAACTGTGCAACATAGGCATGCCCCGTTTCTTTATTTAACAAATCTCCAACAACAGTAACTGCTCTTGAAGCATCATTAACATGAACCACTGCATTTTTATATTCCGGATTTATCTTTACGGCGGTATGAGCTTTGGACGTTGTCGCTCCTCCAATTAATAAAGGCACTTTAAAATCCTGCCGCTCCATCTCCTTCGCTAAATACACCATTTCATCTAATGAAGGCGTAATTAATCCAGAAAGACCAATAATATCAACATTTTCCTTTTTAGCGGTTTCAATAATTTTTTCTGGTGGCACCATAACACCCAGATCAACAATTTCATAATTATTACAACCCAGAACTACAGAGACAATATTTTTACCAATATCATGAACATCGCCTTTAACGGTTGCCATTAATATTTTTCCTAAGGCCTGTTGTTTCTCCCCTTTTTCCGCTTCAATAAATGGATTGAGATAGGACACGGCTTTTTTCATGACGCGAGCAGATTTCACTACCTGAGGTAAAAACATTTTACCAGCACCAAATAAATCACCAACAACATTCATCCCAATCATTAAATGTCCTTCAATAACTTCAATAGGTTTTGAAGCTTCTTGTCTAGCTTCCTCTACATCTTCTACAATATATTTATCAACGCCTTTTACCAAAGCATGAGTAATACGATCCTGTAGCGATTCCTCGCGCCAAGATTCATCCAGAACTTTTTCTTTTTTAGACCCTTTTACAGTTTCAGCAAAATCTAATAAACGTTCGGTAGCATCATCACGTCTATCAAGAATAACATCTTCAACATGTTCTAACAAATCTTTTGGAATATCATCATACACCTCTAAAAGTGCCGGATTTACAATACCCATATTCATGCCAGCCTGAATGGCATGGTATAAAAACACCGAATGCATTGCCTCTCTAACCCCATCATTTCCTCTAAATGAAAAGGACACATTACTCACGCCTCCACTAACGCTAACATTGGGCAAGTTTTGACGTACCCATCGCGTTGCTTCAATAAAATCGATAGCATTTTTCCGATGCTCATCCATTCCAGTAGCGACTGGAAAAATATTTAAATCGAAAATAATATCTTCTGAGGCAAATCCTACTTTGTCCACCAAAACGCGATAAGAGCGCTCTGCAATTTCAAGACGTCGTTCATAATTATCGGCCTGACCAAGCTCATCAAATGCCATGACAATCACGGCGGCTCCATAACGCTTTATTTGTTTAGCCTGCCATATAAAATTGTCTTCCCCTTCTTTCAATGAAATGGAATTCACTACACATTTTCCTTGTACAACTTGTAATCCAGCATCGAGGATATCCCATTTAGAACTATCAATCATTATTGGTACACGGCAGATATCTGGCTCCGCTGCGATAAGATTTAAAAACCGAACCATAGATTCTTTACCATCAATTAAACCATCGTCCATATTAATGTCGATAATTTGAGCTCCTCCATCAACTTGATGCCTTGCAATCGCAAGGGCTTCATCAAATTTCTCTTCCTTAATTAATCGTAAGAACTTACGAGAACCGGCGACATTTGTTCGTTCCCCAATATTAATGAAATTACTGTTTTCATTCAAGACCAAGGGTTCTAGCCCTGACAAACGCATGTATTTTTTTTGATTATTCTCCATTCTTTAAAATGCTATTGAATTCACAGAAACCCCAAACTCTCGAGGTTGATATCTCGCAGCCAAATCTGAAATTACTTTTATATGTTTTGGTGTAGTACCACAACATCCTCCTATAATATTAATTAAATCCTTCTTTAAATACTCCTCTATCTGAGCGCCCATTTCTTCGGGAGTTTCATCATATTCTCCAAAAGCATTTGGTAATCCTGCATTTGGATGAGCTGAAATTCCAAAATCTGTTTTTGAGGCGATGGCTTCTAAATGTGGCTGTAATAAGTTTGCACCTAAAGCACAATTAAAACCAACAGTTAATAAGGGAATATGGGATACAGAGATCAAAAAGGCCTCTGCTGTTTGTCCTGATAAGGTGCGCCCACTAGCATCGGTAATCGTGCCACTCAGCATGATAGGAATATCAATATTGCGTTCATCTTTAACCTCTTCAATCGCAAACAAAGCTGCTTTTGCATTTAAAGTATCGAAAACGGTTTCAACCAATAACAAATCTGAGCCTCCATCAATCAAGGCTTCTACTTGTTGCTTATATGCCACGCGTAATTGTTCAAATGTAATGGCTCTAAACCCAGGGTCGTTGACGTCGGGAGACATACTCGCCGTACGATTTGTTGGACCAATTGATCCCGCCACATATCGCGGCTTATGAGGCTCTCTTGCCGTAAACTCCTCTGCAACTTCCTTGGCTAGTTTTGCCGATTCATAATTAAGTTCGTATACCAAATCTTCCATTTGATAATCGGCCATAGCGATAGTCGTTCCAGAAAAAGTATTTGTTTCTACAATATCTGCTCCAGAATCGAAATATTTCGCATGAATTTCCTTGATGGCCTTTGGCTGGGTAATAGACAATAAGTCGTTATTCCCTTGCAAAGGAATTGGATAGTCCTTAAAGCGGTCTCCTCTAAAATCTTCTTCAGAAAATTTATAGGCTTGCAACATGGTCCCCATTGCTCCATCGAGTACCAAAATACGTTTTTGAATGTCCTGCCTAATATCTGTCATAATACATGCTGCTTTTTAAATATTTAAAAAGTTCTATATAAATGATGTTAGCAAGAAAAGTTAAGGAAAGTGTATTTAAAAAAATACGCTTGGTTATCTATCCGAAAATCAATCTTGATTAAGGTAGAATGCAGCACCTACTTTATTGCTAAAGGGTTGCTAAGGCGTCATTGAGTCTAATCCCTCGGCCTTTCTTGATAACATTTAAATATATGAATGAACTAAGATGCAAATTAACGCATTTATTTCTTTAAAACCTTGGCTTTTCAAAGGTTTTTTAATCAAACAAATCAGAGGATAAGTAGCGATCACCTCTATCACAGATAACGGTAACGATATTTCCTGAGTCTAATTGTTCGGCTAATTTTAAAGCACTAGCTACCGCACCCCCACTACTCATTCCCACAAAAAGACCTTCTTCTTTAGCTAAGCGTTTGGTCATTGCTCTGGCTTCAGTTTCACTCACTTCAATAACAGCATCAACTTTAGAAGGTTCAAAAATTGTAGGTACATAATCTGGTGACCATTTTCTAATTCCAGGAATCCTTGAATTATCTGTTGGCTGCGCGCCTATAATAGTAATTTCCTTGTTTTTTTCTTTTAAAAATGTGGACACTCCCATAATGGTTCCTGTCGTACCCATTGCAGAAACGAAATGGGTTATTTCTCCTTGTGTATCCTTCCAAATTTCAGGACCTGTGGTTTTGTAATGGGCTTTCCAATTGTCAGGGTTTTCAAACTGATTAAGCAGAACATATCCTTTCTCATCTCGAAGTTTAAAGGCCAAATCTCTAGAGCCTTCAATTCCAATCTCGGCAGCCGTCAATATCACTTCGGCAGCATAGGCACGCATCGTTTTTATACGCTCTTCTGTGGAGTTTTCAGGCATAATCAACACCATCTTTAGCCCTAATAATTGGGCTATAAAGGCTAAGGCAATTCCAGTATTTCCACTGGTAGCCTCCACCAATGTGTCTCCTTTTTTTATATCTCCTCGCTTTAATGCTTCATTTATCATATTAAAGGCCGGACGATCTTTAACACTGCCTCCTGGATTGTTCCCTTCCAACTTTAAAAAAAGCCGAAGCCCTTTTTTTTGAAGAATATTAGTAACTTCAATAAGCGGTGTGTTCCCTATTAAACTTGTGAGTTGCTTCCCTTTTATCATGACTTTCGAGTACTGATTTTATTGTCTAACTGATAAGTCACAAGAGAATTTTCGGGTATGGATTTAGTAATCCAAACATTGGCGCCTATAATACTATTGGCACCCACACTAATATCTCCTCCCAAAATTGTGGCATTAGCGTAAATGGTTACGTTATTTTCAATGGTAGGATGCCGCTTCATATTGGACATACTTTTTTTAATTTGAATCCCTCCCAAGGTCACACCTTGATATATTTTCACATGATCTTTAATCACCGAAGTTTCTCCAATGACAATTCCAGTGGCGTGATCTATAAAAAAGGAAGCTCCAATACTTGCTCCAGGATGTATGTCTGTTCCTGTTAAACCATGGGTATATTCACTCATCATTCTTGGAATGATAGGAACATTTAAATTATACAATTCATGACTCAAACGATAAATCGCTATGGCATGAAACCCTGGATAAGCCAAATATATTTCTTCCAAACTCTTGGAGGCCGGATCATTTTGCTCAAAAGCTAAAGCATCCAAATCGAGTTTTTCCCTAATTACAGGTAATTGATCTTTAAAGGCAGACCATAAGTTTTCAGCATTATCAATTTCCAATTTTAAAGCCAGCTTCAGAAATGTTTGTTCCACAAATAACAACTCTTTTTGTTGTTGTTCCTGAGCATCAAATAGCGCATAAAACAAGCGTTTAGAAAACACCTCAATGGTATCTTTTAAATGCACATTATAGGCTTTAAATACTTTGGTTATTTTTTCTGACTGACTCATAGTATTAGGTTTTAATAATCTGGTGCGAGCTCTACTTCAAGGCCTTCAAGTTGTGATGTGATTGGGATTTGACATCCCAGTCGACTACTAGATTTTACAAAAAAGGCTTCCGACAACATCGCTTCTTCCTCGTCTTGCATCTCTTCTAATTCGTGACTCGAGGTCACGTAACACTGGCAGGAAGCACACATCGCCATTCCTCCACATGTTCCTTCAACAGGAAGTTCATAGGCTTTAAAAACTTCCATTAAATTCATCGCCATATCTGTTGGCGCCACTATATCATGAACAGCACCTTCCCTGTCGGTAACTGTAATATTTACATCTGTCATACCCTAAATCTCTTCTAATTAATGGCTTGAACCACTGCTTTAGGCGCTTCTTTTCTAGTGCCGTCAAATCCATTAATACCACTTACTGTCGTATATTTTAGGATATATCTCTTTCCTGGATTAATAATTTTATAAGCCGATTGACACATTAATGTCGCTTCGTGAAACCCACAAAGAATCAATTTTAGTTTTCCAGGATAGGTATTGACATCTCCAATTGCAAAAATCCCAGGAATATTTGTTTGATAGTCTAAGGTATCTACTTTAATTGCGTTTTTTTCTATCTCCAGTCCCCAATCTCCAATAGGTCCAAGCTTAGGTGAGAGTCCAAATAACGGAATGAAATGATCGGCTTCAAGAAGGGTTTTCTCTCCATCTTTTAGAATACTAATGCCTTCCAATTCATTATTTCCGTGTAGAGCGGTAACCTCAGCCGGTGTTATAATATTTATCTTATTTAGAAGTTTCAATTCCCTAGCTTTTTCTACCGAATCCAAGGCGCCTCTAAATTCATTTCGTCTATGAATTAGGGTTACTTCTGAAGCGACATCTGATAGAAATATACTCCAATCCAAAGCTGAATCTCCTCCTCCTGCAATGACCACTTTTTTATCGCGATACACTTCCGGATCTTTAATAAAGTAAGCGACACCTTTATCTTCATAATTGGCAATATTTTCTATCAATGGTTTTCTTGGTTCGAACGAACCCAAGCCTCCAGCAATAGCCACTATAGGTGCCTGATGTTTGGTACCTTTATTTGTTGTTACTACAAAAGAACCATCCTCTAATTTCTCGATGGTATCTGCCCGTTCACCTAAGGTAAACCCAGGTTCAAATTGCTTGCCTTGCTCTAATAAATTATGAGTTAAATCACCAGCTAATACTTCCGGGAACCCAGGAATATCATAAATTGGTTTTTTAGGATAAATTTCTGAACATTGTCCCCCTGGTTGTGGTAAAGCATCAATTAGGTGACATTTTAATTTCAGTAATCCCGCTTCAAAAACGGTGAATAAACCTGTAGGTCCAGCACCAATTATAAGTATATCTGTTTTAATCATTATCTTCTTTTAATAATCCTTTTGTTAGTGTATTTAACTTTGTCACCTTATCCGCAAAATCCCCTTGTATTCCTTTTCTAAACCGATTTAAATTTTCCGCTAAATCATCAATCTCATCGGGAATAACGGCCTCAAAAAATTGACGTAATCGTTTGGCCATCGTCGGCGACTTCCCATTGGTTGATATCGCAATTTTTATTTGTCCTTTTGTGACAATTCCTCCAAGATAAAAATCACATAAATCGGGAGTGTCTGCGACATTGACCAGCAAATGTTGCGCTTTAGCATCTTTGTAAATTTCTTTGTTAACCGCTTTATTGTCAGTAGCCGCAATTACAATATGTCGCGCTTCCAAACTATCGCTAGAATACGCTTTTCTAAGCATATTTATATCATGTGCATTTGCCAATGTTTCAAGTGCTTTTGAAAATTCAAGAGCAATTAAAGTCACCTTTGCATTGGGGCTTGATTTCAATAAAAAACTTAATTTCTCATGAGCGACATTTCCGCCCCCAACAATCAACACATTAAGCTGTGATACCTTTAAAAATATAGGATACAATTCGTTTTTGTCCATCTTGTTAAGTTTCAAGGCAACCCCTGTAATTAAGAGGTGAAATTATAAAATTATTGGGTATTTATTGTTGCTAAAAATTAAAAATTTGGGCTTATTTTATATGATATTAAATAATTTTCATTCGAAAAATAGTTAATCATCAACTCACATTTTCTCATTCGTTATGAAAAAGGCTTTTCCAAAAGCTGCTTTTCTCTATTCTCTTTTTGACTTTAAAGTTTAATTTGGGCTTTTATGTTTAATATACAATTCATTAATTTCTTCATAAAAGGCCTTCAATTTATGACTGTGTTTTACAACCTCTCCAATAATGATAATTGCAGGATTTGACAGTTTTTTATGTTCAACAACCGCCTCTATAGAATCAATAGTGCCAAGGCCTACAGATTCATTAACCATCGTTCCATTTTGAATGATGGCCGTTGCGGTATCTCCTTTGTCGTTCCCTTTAAAGATACTTACAATTTCAGAGAGCTTACTCATCCCCATTAATATTACAATGGTTGCTGATGACTGGGCTGCCAAGGCTATATCTTCAGACAATTTTCTAGCGGAGGTGGTTCCTGTAATCACCCAAAAGCTTTCAGACACACCCCTCTTTGTAAGGGAAATCCCCTGATAAGCTGGAACCGCAATAGATGATGATATTCCCGGTACAATTTCACAATGCACTCCAAAGGCATTTGCATGGTCAATCTCCTCACTCCCGCGACCAAAAATAAAAGGATCTCCCCCTTTCAATCGTACTACATGACCATGAGACAAAGCCTTATCAACGATGAGATCATTAATTTCATCTTGAGAATAACTATGGTTACCTTTACGTTTACCTACGAATATCTTAAGTGCTGCTTTTGGCGCATAATCTAGCAATTGGGTATTGATAAGTGCATCATATAAAACCACATCAGCATCAGCTAAAGCTTTTACCCCTTTTATGGTTAGGAGATCTGGATCTCCTGGACCAGCCCCTACTAATGTTAATTTTGGTGTTTTATTATACTGCATGTTTCAATTCCTTTTGCCTATAAGCTTCAATAATTTCGAAAAAACTCACGGCCTGATTAATATATGACTTTGCAAATTCTGCCGTTGGCTCATTGGCTCTAATCTGATAAATCAATTCTGAAAAGGACGATTTAAATTCCAATTTTCCGGTATCTACAAAGATTTCATCAAACTGAGAAATAATCCCTGCCTGAGTATTTGTTTTCTTATTTTCAGCTAATAACAGGGCCTTAGCTCCATTTACATAGGCTGTATAGGCATGATAAATAGCATCAGACCATTTTTGATCTTTAAATGATTCAGAAGCCAAATCAATTTTTTCTTTTGCTTCTAATATTAAAGTTGCTACCAAGTCAATTACTACCCCAGCACATTCTCCTACTCCTACGGCCTGAATATATTTATCGTTATTTCCCCAATCAATAAAATCACTTTCTACAAGAGTATCAGTCGAAGATAAGGTCACTAGAAAGTCATAAAAATACTTCTCTCCCTTACGATCGTAATAGTCTAAAAAGGATTCTCCTTGGGTCTGATTCTTTTCAAAATCGTTCAATATTAATCGCAGCGCTTGAGGTCCTCGTTTAGACGGTAATTTTATGACCTTATCAGAAAAGCGTCCTTGACCATTACCCAAGATGCCTCCACCAAGTAAAACCTGAACCGCCGGAGCGACTAATTTTTCTTTGGTTTTTATAGACATGCCCTGAAACCCAATATGAGCCATATTATGTTGTCCACAAGCGTTCATACAACCACTAATTTTAATAGTGACTTCTTTATTATTGAGGTATTGTGGATACTCTTTTAAAAGTACACGTTCCAATTCCGTTGCCATTCCCGTACTACTGGCAATTCCTAAATTACAAGTATCTGTTCCCGGACATGCCGTAATATCTGTTGTTGAATTATAACCAAGATCCGTAAATCCTAAGGCTTGTAATTCTTGATAAAAGAAAGGTAATAAGGCTTCTTTTACATGCCTAATCACCAAGTTTTGTCTCAGGGTAAAACGCAGTTCATCGGCGGCATAATTTTGTATTAAGGCCGCTAATTTTCTCGCTTTTTCTGTTGAAAAATCCCCGAGTTTGACTTTGACACCTATGGCAAATAACCCTTCTTGTTTTTGCGGAATAACATTGAGATCTTTCCATGATTGATAATGGGCTTGATCATTAATAGATACTTCCGGAATGGATACTTCCGGAATACTAATCGCATCACTTGAAATATCTATCACCACTTCTTGTTCTGACAATGCTTTTTGTTCGGCATCAACCAGAGCAATAAAACGTTCTAATCCAATATCCTTGATTAAAAATTTCATTCTTGCCTTTTGGCGTCTTGATCTTTCTCCATGACGATCAAAAACGCGCAATATACTTTCTGTAACTGGAATTATTTTATCTGTTGGTAGAAATTCATAGAGCACATCGGCTTGTCTAGGTTGTGACCCTAAGCCTCCACCAAGTAATACTTTAAATCCTCTTTCATTATTTTCAATTTTCGGAATAAATCCTAAATCGTGAATAAAGCTCAATGCAGAATCTGCATCAGAAGATGAAAAAGAAATTTTAAACTTTCTGCCCATTTCCTGACAGATAGGATTTCTTAAAAAGAACTGAAATACCGCATGAGCATAAGGCGTAACATCAAAAGGTTCGTCAACATCAATTCCAGCAATTGCACTCGCCGTTACATTTCTAACCGTATTACCACAAGCTTCCCTTAAGGTCACATCATCGCGTTCGAGTTGCGCCCAAAGTTCGGGTGTTCTATCTAAACTCACATAATGAATTTGAATATCTTGTCTCGTTGTAATATGTAATTTTCCTCTAGAATATTCATCAGAAACATCACAAATTCTAAGCAATTGATTCCCGGTCACCTTACCATAAGGCAACTTTATACGAATCATTTGCACCCCAAATTGACGTTGTCCATAAACACCTCGCGCTAAACGTAAACTTCTAAAGCGCTCTTCATTAATTCGTCCTTCTTGAAATAATCGAATCTTTTTTTCTAATTCGATAATATCTTTTTCAACTATTGGATTTTCTATTTCGGTTCTAAAACTTTGCATTATCCTGATGACCTTCCATCAATGGAAGGAATTTATTAGTTATTCCTATTATTCTTGAATAAATCCAGCTCCTACAGTACTATTTGACTGCGTATCGATTAAAATAAATGAGCCATTGGTTCTATGTGATTTAAACGCATCGTAAAATATGGGCCTGTTTAATTTAAACGACACCGATGCAATATCATTCATACCTAAGCTCTCTGCCTCAGAATTTACCCCTGAGTAATCCGTGTTAATCTTATGATTCACCACATCTACCTTGGCTAAAACTTTATTTACCCCGTGTTGTAGCACATACTTTTCTCCAGCTTTTAAGGCTTTAGAATCCATCCAACATATCGTTGCAGTAAACTGTTTATCTATAGTTGGTATGTCCTTTTCTTTAACAATCATATCCCCACGACTCACATTAATATCGTTCTCTAAGGTGATGGTTACCGATGAACGTCTTGAGGCGGTTTCATATTTTTCATCATAAAAATAGATCTCCTTAATTTTTGATTTTGTTTGGGATGGCAACACCACAATATCATCTCCAACGCTGAGCTCTCCTCCATAAACTTTACCTGCATAACCTCTAAAGTCATGGTATTCATTGGTTTTTGGGCGAACTACATATTGTACTGGAAATCTTGGTGTACCGCTATTATAAATGTCTTTGGTATCCAAAAGCTCTAAATGTTCTAGTAAAGTTTGCCCATTATACCAAGGCATCTTATCAGATCCATGAACAACATTATCTCCTTTTAAAGCACTAACTGGAATAAATGTTATGGTCTGATCTTGATAGTCTCTCTTTGCCATCAATGCTTCAAAGTCGGCCTTAATGGCATTGTATTTTTCTTCTGAATAATCGACTAAATCCATTTTATTAACCGCGACAATAACATCTTTAATTCTCAATAAATTATTGATAAAAAAGTGACGATTGGTTTGTTCAATCACTCCTTTTCTAGCGTCAATTAATACAATTGCAGCCTGCGATGTCGAGGCTCCAGTAACCATGTTTCGCGTATATTCGACATGACCAGGAGTATCTGCAATGATATAACTCTTTGTCTGTGTTGAAAAATATATATGCGCCACATCGATGGTAATTCCCTGCTCCCTTTCGGCCACCAGACCATCGGTTGCGAACGAAAAATCCAAATAGTCAAATCCTTTTTGCTTACTCGCTTTTTCTATGGCTTCTAACTTATCGTTGGTTAATGATTTTGTATCATAAAGCAGTCTTCCTATCAAGGTACTTTTTCCATCATCTACACTTCCTGCTGTTGCTATTTTTAATACTTCCATTCTTATTATAACCTTCCTCTCGGTAGGAATTTTTATTTATTCTTTTTGCTTTTTAACTGATTCTTGCAAGGGTTTAATAGCCTTCCAAAAAAAATACTCTAAGGTCTAAAAATACCCCTGTTGTTTACGTTTCTCCATGGCAGCCTCAGAACGTTTATCATCGATTCGCGCCCCTCTTTCAGAAATAGTTGACTCTCTAATTTCCTGAACAACGGTAGCGATATCGGCGGCTTCAGACAAGACCGCTGCTGTACAACTCATATCTCCTACAGTTCTAAAACGCACCACTCTATCCTCTACTTTTTCATCGGCTTCTCTATAGACAACATCATCATTCGTAGACCAGATCAATCCATCTCTTAAAAAGGTAGATCTTGTATGAGAAAAATAGATTGATGGAATCTCCATTTCTTCATTTTCTATATATGACCAAACATCGAGTTCGGTCCAGTTAGAGATTGGAAACACTCTTACATTTTGTCCCAGATCAATTTGCCCGTTTAGCATATCGAATAATTCTGGACGTTGGTTTTTTTCGTCCCACTGTCCAAAATCATCACGGACAGAAAAAATACGTTCCTTAGCTCTTGCTTTTTCTTCATCACGTCGTGCTCCACCAATACAGGCATCGAATTTAAACTCTTCAATAGCATCTAATAATGTTGTTGTTTGAAGTGCATTTCTGCTGGCATACTTCCCTGATTCTTCTTTCACCTTCCCTTGATTAATAGATTCCTGAACGTGACGTACAATAAGTTCTAACCCTAATTCTTCTACTAGGGCATCTCTAAATGCGATCGTTTCAGGGAAATTATGACCAGTATCAATATGCATTAACGGAAATGGAATCTTTGCTGGATAAAAGGCTTTCTGTGCCAATCTAACTAGTGTGATAGAATCCTTTCCTCCTGAGAATAATAAAACAGGCTTTTCAAATTGTGCTGCTACCTCTCTAATAATATATATGGCTTCGTTTTCTAATGGATTTATTTGTGCTGTATTTTTCATGAGTTTTATCTATTGTTTTTTAACGGTCACATGCTATTGGCTATTGATCATTCCTTAGAGTGATACTAATTTTAACACGCTCGGTTTTTAAGTCTCTTTTCTACGTTATTAATCGCTCTTCTAACTTTTATCTTTTTATTAAGCGTGAAGTCCACATTCTCTATTGGACAACACTTTTGTGGGATCGAAATATTTAAATTCATTAGGAAGCTGGTGTGCCTCCAAATATTGATCTAATTCTTTATCTGTATAATGATAAAACGGACTCACTTTTAAAGTCCCATCCGCGGCATAAGACACAATATCGATACTATCTCTAAAAGCCGTTTGACCTTTACGTAAATTGGTAAACCATACGTCCGGTTTATGCTCGTTCATTGCTCGTCTAAATGGCTCAAGTTTTACCTGCTCTGTAAACACCTTATGATTAGGATCCTCAACTTGAGGAATCCCGAGGACAACATCTCTATGAGCCGTTGTTTGTTTAGGTACATATAATTGTATGTTTAGTGCCAATTGTTCAATAAGTGCTTCTGCATGTTTATAGGTATTTGGCGTATTATATCCTGTGTCGCACCAAATTACTTTTATATCAGATTTCACCTGTGCTGTCGCGTGTAATATCACCGCTTCATAGGGTCTGAAATTTGTGGTTACTACTGGGTTCTTTGCAATTTGTATTGCCCATGTAATAATTTCTAATGGCGACTTATTTGACAAGTCCTTATTTATTTCTTCTATATTTAAACTCATTATTTCCCCCATTTTATTTTGTTCCACGTACGTTCGTGAAAGAAGTAAAGTATCATTTTAGATACCAATTCTATTGCTCCTATAGAAATCGCTAAAGCTAATGTCCCTGTAATTAACCAAGAAATCAAGATGGTATCTAAAGTTCCTATAATCCTCCAGCTCACCGTCTTAGCAATACTTCTCTTGATTTTTTCCTCAGAAGCATCTCCAACGCTCTTCTTAGATTTTACATTTAATACAGTATCGATAATCATATTACTTCTTATTTACTATTACCCTATCGGGTTACTAGGTTATTGTGCAAATATATGGCAATTATTGGATTAACAAATAGTTTTATCGTTTAATTATGAAATTAAATCAGCTAAAGAGGTATTATTGAAGATATTAAGTGTACTATCTCTTACTTCTATCATTAGATTATGCACTGCACAGGCATTTTCATCGGGGCAGTCATCACATTTTTCATAAAAGTTTAAACTCACACAGGGCACCATGGCGATTGGTCCTTCCAAAATTCGCATGACTCCCGACATTTTGATGTCTTTTGGTTCCTTTAACAAATAATAGCCGCCACCTTTTCCTTTTTTAGATCCCAAAAACCCACTTTTTCGAAGCGTCAATAAAATACTTTCTAAGTATTTTTGAGAAATCGATTCACTCTGGGCAATGGTCGCAATTTGAACAGGTTCATTATTTTCTAGTCTCGCCATAAAGGCCAGTGCCTTTAGTCCATATTTTGTTTTCTTAGAAAGCATATTACGAATATAGACAATTAGCTCAGAATATCCTTTAGAAAATGAATTCCTTCTTAATTCATAAACCTACTAAGCCTCGAGGGCTTGTTTTAAATCGTTAATAATATCGTGGACATTTTCTAATCCCACAGAAACGCGCACCAACCCATCGGTGATACTCACTTCCAAGCGATCTGCTTCCGAAAGTTTACTATGTGTGGTTGATGCCGGATGCGTCACTATACTTCGGGTATCACCCAAATTTGCCGAAAGCGAACACATTTTAATAGCATCTAAAAACTTACGTCCAGCTGCGACACCACCTTTCACTTCGAAAGCGACGATACTCCCGCCTTTTAGCATTTGTTTTTTTGCCACCTCATATTGTGGATGTGATTTCAAGAATGGATATTTTACCCAGTTCACATTGCTATGTTCCTCTAGAAATTCGGCTACTTTTAAGGCGTTTTCGCAATGTCTATCCACGCGCACCGTCAAAGTCTCTAAACTTTTTGACAAGGTCCAAGCATTAAATGGTGATAAGGCCGGGCCTGTATTTCTAGAAAATAAATATATTTCTCTTACTAAATCAGCTCTACCAACGGTTACTCCTCCAAGAACACGCCCTTGTCCATCGATTAGTTTTGTCGCGGAATGGATGACCAAATCTGCCCCAAATTTAATAGGCTGCTGTAAGTATGGTGTTGCAAAACAATTATCGATCACCAAAATAAGATTGTGCTTTTTTGCAATCTTACCAAGGAGTTCCAGGTCCAAAATATCGACTGCTGGATTCGTAGGGGATTCTGCGTATAAAATCTTTGTGTTTGGCGTGATTAGACTTTCAATTTTATCGACCTCATCCACTTTAAAATAACTCGTAGTGATATTCCACTTTGGAAAAAATTTAGTAAATAAGGTATGAGTTGATCCAAAAACAGATTGTGCAGACACAATATGATCGCCACTATTTAACAACGCAGCAAGGCTTGAAAAAACAGCTGCCATTCCTGTTGCAAAGGCATAGCCATCTTCAGCACCTTCGAGTTTACACATTTTAGCAACAAACTCCGAGGTGTTTGGATTTGTAAACCGACTATAAATATTACGCTCCTTTTCTTCTGTGAACGATGCCCTCATATCTTCGGCATCTTCGAATACAAAACTTGAGGTTAGATATAATGGGCTTGAATGTTCTAAAAATTGTGAACGTTCGACCTGAGTTCGTATGGCTTCTGTTTCTATATGCTTATGACTCATTGCTTTTTCTTTTAAAGTAATACTGAACTAAATTCAATATCCTCGTTGGACAATTAATTATTTATCTCTGTTAATCTTAAAATATCACCAAATACACCTCTAGCGGTTACCTGTGCTCCTGCTCCAGCGCCTTGAATTACTAAGGGCTGTTCTCCATAAGATTCGGTATATATTTCGAATATCGAATCCGAGCCTTTTAAAGCTCCTAAAGGAGAACTTTCATGAACTGACACTAACTTTACATCGAGCTCTGCTCCATCATCATCTGCCAAATTCCCATGTAAATCTCCTATATATCGCAATACATGACCTTCTTCTTGTTGATCCTTAATTTCCTGATATTCCTGATTCATACTCTCTAAAGCATTCAAAAACACTGGAGCATCAACGCTTCTTAAATCTTCAGGAATTAAATTCTGAATCTTGACATCGTTAATTTCATTGTGTAAATCCAACTCTCTAGCCAAAATTAATAATTTTCTAGCAACATCGTTCCCTCCTAAATCTTCTCTTGGATCTGGCTCAGTAAACCCTTTGTCTACAGCTTCTTGTAATACCTCGGCAAAGGGCCTGTTTTCTCTAGAAAAAGTATTAAACAAATAACTTAATGATCCCGAAAACACACCGCGTATTCTAGTAATATTTTCGCCAGAAAGGTGCAATAATTTAATGGTATCAATTAGGGGTAAACCCGCTCCAACATTCGTTTCGTAGAGATACTTTTTTTGATATTTATCTAGATTTGCTCGTAATTCATGATAAAAATCTAAATCTATTGTGTTTGCTATTTTATTGGATGATACTAAATCAAATCCATGTGCCACTAAAGTATTATAATTCCCAACAAAATCCTGACTTGCCGTATTGTCAATAGCTATTAAATTCTCAAGGTGATGCCTATCGGCGTATTGAATAATATCATCAATGTTATATGATACGCCTTGAGATGCAAGGTTTGAATTCCAATGTTTATCGGCTCCATCTTTATTTAATAATACCGATTTAGAATTTGCAATGGCAAAAATATTAAGCTTAACACCTTTCCTTTTTTCAATATCCTTTGCTGAAGACACGACCTGATCAATCAATGCTCCTCCAACCAATCCATGTCCGAAAACAGCGATATTGATCTTTTTTGATATTCCAAAAATCTCACCGTGAATCACATTAATTGCCTTATGCAACTGTGCTTTTTTAACAACCAAACTCACATTTTTACCACTGACCGTATTATTAAATAATAAGGGTACAATTTGATTTTTAATCAAGGTGTTAAAAGGTTTATGAAAGGTACTGAGATCTTGACCAATAATTGAAATTACAGAAACATCATCGATAATATCGATACTATTAACATCTTTAGAATAAAAATCATTTTCAAATTCTCTTTCTAGAGCAATAACGGCTTCTGAAGCTCTATCGGCATCGATGATAAGACCAATCCCTCGCTCTGATGAGCCTTGAGAAATGATACTCACACTAATATTATGATTACTCAAGGCGCTAAAAATTCTAGCATCGACACCTACTTGACGCAGCAATCCACGTCCTTCGAAATTTATCAGAGCTACATTTTCTAAAACAGATAATGATTTAATACCTTTAGAATTGGCTCTCGAGGTTATCAAGGTTCCATTATCCTCGGTATTAAAGGTATTTAATATTCGTAAGGCAATATTTTTTTCTAATAGGGGAATAATGGTTTTGGCATGTAATACTGTGGTTCCAAAATTTGCCAATTCATTAGCCTCACTAAAAGATAATTCTTCGATCTTTTTGGCTTCAGGAACTAAATCCGGATTAGCGGTATAAATACCATTAACATGAGTAAAATTTTGTAACTCTTCAGCATCCAAATAATTTGCCAATAACGAGGCCGTATAATTACTTCCATTTCTCCCTAGGGTCGTGGTTTCATTTTTGGTGTTAGAGGCTATAAATCCAGATACAATATTTACGGTATTCCCATTAAATCGTTTAAAATGATTTAGGACATTCTCTTTAGTCAATTTTAAAATCGGCTGTGCATCACCAAAGTTCTCATCGGTTTTTATAAGCTGCCTAGCATCAGTTGGGTTGGCATTTATCTGACGTTCATTAAGTAAACTGGAAATAAGTTTAATCGATAATAATTCGCCTTGGGCTAAGACCTCATCCTTGGTCTTTTTACTATAGTCTCCCAATAATTGTACCCCTGCAAAAATCTTGTCTAAGGTTGAAAACTCTTCTCCAAAATCAACGCTGGTAGACATCCCTGTTTGATAGGATTTAAAGGCGTCCAATTGTTCTTGATACGACTCGTTGTTTACTGCTTTTTGCAATAGGGACTCAAGCTCATTAGTCGCTTCTCCTCTTGCTGAAACTACTACTGTAATTTTCTCTCCTGCCTTAACCTTTTTCTCAATGATAGACAGGACTCTGTTTAAGCCCTCTCCATTTGCTAAAGATTTTCCTCCAAACTTTAATACTTTCATTCTTTTGTGTTTTGTATCTGGCTTAAAAATGCCTTCAACGATATGTTCTAATTGTTCGTATTCTATTAAAAATGCATCGTGTCCATGTACCGAATTAATTTCATTATAGGTTACATTAGGATGTGTTAATGCTAATTGTTTATGTGTATCTCTATTCTCTTCTGCCGTAAAAAACATATCGGAGTCGACCCCTACAATATGAATATTAGACTTGATCCCATCTAAAATTTTTAAATAATCACCTCTATCTTTAGTAACATCAATAGTTTTAAGCAATTGATTCATTAGTTTATATGCCGATAACTGGAAACGCTCCTGTAATTTATTCCCATGATGCAACAACCAACTTTCAACATTGAAAATTTCTAAATCGTCATTTTTAGACCGTTGAAACCGTTCTTTGAAAGATTCTGGTGTCCGGTAACACAACATGGCATGCATTCTGGCGTCGTGTACAGGGTTTGTAGAATTCAACAAAAACTGTTCTTGAATCTGACAATTGGCAATAAGCCAATCTGTAGATTTCCAATCGGTTGCTACAGGAATTAAATGCTTTGTAATTTCGGGATTCAATACAGCCATTTCCCAGGCTATACCACCTCCTAATGAGCCTCCAATAATTGCAAATAGGGATTTAATTTGTAATTGCTCTAGTCCTAATAAAAAGAGTCTCGCAACATCTCTAGCTATAAAATCTTTATAGTTTTCTATCACAAATCCATCAATACCATTCCCTGGAATATTAAAGGCTAAGACTGTATATAACTTTGTATCGATAACCTTATCATCGCCAATTAAATCCTTCCACCAGCCATCTTCTCCAGTCACATTACTATTTCCGGTTAAGGCATGATTTATCAATACCACAGGGGCAGTACCTAAAGCTTTACCAAAAAGCTGATAGCTCAGTTTTATTTCGGCATAGGCAGCACCTTTTTCCGTCGTATAATTAACAATTTGCGTATGTAATAAATTAGCTTTCATCTGTCTTAACTTAGGTCCTTTTTACGATCTCAAATAATCAATAACGGCTGACTATAGATCCCATTGATTCCATGCAACTTAATTTATGAATTATAAGCCAATACCGCCTTATCTATTTGGGCAAAGGCTGCTTTTAAATCTGTTTTTAAATCCTCAATATTTTCAATCCCTACGGATAGACGAATCAGGTCTTTTGTGACTCCTGTAGAGAGTTGTGCCTCATCACTTAATTGTTGATGTGTGGTACTCGCCGGATGAATAATTAGGGATTTTGTATCTCCAATATTTGCTAATAATGAAAATAACTCAGTCGTATCTGCTATAATTTTTGCCGAGTCATAACCACCTTGAACGCCAAAAGTCACAATACCACTTTGACCATTAGGCAGATATTTTCTCGCAAGGTTTCTATATTTACTCGTTTCTAACCCAGGATAATTCACCCAATTAACTTCTGGTTGTTCCTGCAACCATTTTGCAAGTGCTAATGCATTGCTACTGTGTTTCTTTATACGTAATTCTAAGGTTTCTAGGCCTTGAATGATTAGAAAGGTATTAAACGGACTCAATGCTCCTCCATAATCTCGAAGTCCTTCAATTCTCACCTTGGCAATAAAAGCCGCAGCTTCAAGTGCCTCAGAATATACCAAGCCATGATAACCTTCAGATGGTTCAGTGAATTCTGGAAACTTTCCATTGGTCCAATCAAAAGTTCCGGCATCTATAATTACACCTCCAAGTGCTGTACCATTACCGTTTATATACTTAGTCAATGAATGAATCACAATATTTGCGCCGTATTCAATAGGGTTTAATAAGTAAGGTGTCGCAACAGTATTATCAACAATCAATGGCACTTTAAAAGCTTTTGCCGCAGTAGCAATGGCCTCGATATCTAAAACATCTAATTTAGGATTCCCCAGCGATTCAATAAAGAAGGCTCTTGTGTTTTCTTGAGTAGCTTCACTAAAGCTTTCAGGATTTGATGGGTCGACAAAGGTGGTTGTAATACCATGTCTTGGTAAGGTCACGTTTAATAAATTATAAGTTCCTCCATAGAGACTGCTTGACGCTACGATATGATCACCTGCTTTTAACAGTGTTAATAATGTCGTTGAGATTGCCGCCGTTCCAGAGGCCGTTACCACCGCCGCAATACCACCTTCAAGTGCGGCAAGACGTTGCTCGAGAATGTCATTAGTGGGATTATTTATCCGGGTATAAATAGGTCCTGATTCTGCTAATGAAAATAAATTCGCAGCATGATCAGAATCATTAAAAACATAAGCACTAGATTGATAAAGAGGAACAGCTCTGGTGCCTCCATTCTGTTTAACATCATGCCCTGCATGTAAAGCCTTCGTGGCAAATTTTTGTGTACTCATTTTTCTTTCCTTTTCAAGTTAATACATTAATTAAAAAAGTCTCTGCGCCAATCATTGACGTAACTAATAGAAAAATGTTATAAGAAATAATAGAAATTACTGAAAGCAATTTCGTTGAGTTATCTATCCATTAGTTCCAGAAATACATTCGGGACAGGGTAGAATTTAGCACCTACTTTACGGATAAAGGGTTGCTAAGGTTTCACAGGGTCTAATCCCTCCACCTTTCTTGATAACATTTCAATAAGTCTTTGAACTTTGTGAGTGCAAATATTCAGTTATAAATATTTAATAACCAAATTTTTTTTCTGTTTTTTTTATTATTTTGAATTTGAACCTAGAAATTTTTCTCTAATTATGATATTTACCGATTTATTTTCTATTTTACTTTCTAGCCATGAGATTACATCTAAGTATAAAAAGGCCCGTCTTTCATAGGGATGATCTTCATACTCTTTCAGTTTTTTGTGTAGTTTTATAAATGCATTTTTAATCTCATGAGGGTAAATATCACCGAGACCTCTTAAAAATTTGATCATTTCTTTTTGAACCTCGTATAAGTCTTCCATCTTAATTAAAAACTTATAAGTACTTCTAATCAAGGCATCCAAATTATAATCTAAGCCTGCTTCATAATGTGCTACCAAATTTAATATACGTGAGAAGCAAAGTAAATCTTCTCGCATCTCTAAAGATTTATTACTAATAATTTTTTCGAGAAACTCTATGCACTTTTTATTTTCGCCAATACCAAAATATAAACTGGCAATTTTATAATAAAACACCATGATATGATGCTCATCTATTCTACTTTTATGGACATTAATCCCTTCTAAAACCTCATTAACTATTGGTAACCCTTCATGAAAAGTCCCCTCCATAAAGTGCAGGTTAAACTTATTTGTATAGGAATACAAAAAGGTTAAACTCTCCACATTATCATCCTTAGGAAACCAGGGTTCTTGGGTTACCCTTTCCAAATCTCCCAAGGCCGTTTTAAATTTTTCGTGATGTTTTATATAGAATAAGGCTTCTAATAAATATTGATTCCCTTTTAAAAAGAAAACGGGATTTAGCTTAATCATGTCTGGGTGTTCATAAAATAATTCCACCCATTTTTTAGAATATTTATAACAAGATAAAAAGTCTTGAATCAAGAAACTATACCATAAATACGATTTATAAAGCCATAATTTTTCTCTAAAACCTAATTCACTCATTTCAAAATTTGGTAATCTATCATTGAAATAATTGGTCACCCGATGGAATTCTTCATCATTTTTAACATAACCTGTTTTTAAAAACAAGCCGTATAACTGGAGTGATAAATTTGAAAGTTTACTGGTCAATAAATTTTGACGATTGAGTTCTTTGGCCTGAATGGTAAGCTCATCGGCACGGCTACTAATACTTCTGGTAATATATTGAGATTCTATTACTTTTTCCAGCTCAATAATTTCATAAGCAATATTTTTTTCTTCATTACTAATCGCTACAGCTTTGGCTTTATCCAAAATTTTCAGGCTCTGTTTATACAGCCCTTTATGATATAATATAGTAGCAAAATCAAGCTGTTCTCTAATTTGAATCCGCAGGTTTTGATGGGAAGGATTTAATCTCAAACTAATCAAAATTTGCTTATATAGATGTGCTTTTAAATTTGATAACTGTTGTTTTTTTACAACGCCATTTTTTAAAATAGTTGCTTCATCGTAGACGGGTAGCTTTTCAAGAATATTAAAAAGTGTCAGAAACTTTGAATCTTCGTTAACCCCCAAACGACCAACATAAAGTTTAAACTGTCGCTTTTCCGATTTCGATAAGGACTTTATCAACACAAACAAATTATCTTTTTGCTCTTTAGTCATAGTTTAAAAATTGACATAAACATCTTATTTTTAGATATTTACAATAAAATATATAGGTTAAACATCGTAATATCCAAAGGCTAAACAATTCCTTTGACAACTCCAAAATATAACTTCGCACTATAATAAGAAAATATATTTTAAGAAATGTCTGATTCTCAAGTACAAATTTTTGACACAACGCTTCGCGATGGCGAACAAGTTCCTGGCTGTAAATTAAATACAGAGCAAAAATTAATTATTGCAAAACAGTTGGACAATCTGGGTGTGGATATCATAGAAGCAGGCTTCCCTGTATCGAGCCCTGGTGACTTTAAATCGGTAGAAGAAATTTCCAAAATCGTAAAAAACGCAACCGTTTGTGGGCTGACAAGATCAGTAAGAAACGATATTAAAGTTGCTGCTGAAGCATTAAAATATGCTAAGAAACCAAGAATTCATACAGGTATTGGAACTTCTGATTCACATATAAAATTCAAATTCCAATCTACCCAAGAAGATATTATTGAACGTGCAGTTGCAGCGGTAACCTATGCAAAGTCTTTTGTGGAAGATGTTGAATTTTATGCTGAAGATGCAGGACGTACAGATAATGAATATTTAGCTCGTGTTTGTGAGGCCGTTATTAAAGCTGGAGCGACCGTATTAAATATTCCAGATACTACAGGATACTGCTTACCACATGAATATGGTGCAAAAATCAAATATTTAAAAGAAAACGTAAAAGGTATTGAAAAAGCGATTTTATCATGCCATTGTCATAATGATTTGGGTTTAGCTACTGCTAATTCTATAGAAGGTGTTATTAATGGAGCCCGCCAAATAGAATGTACCATTAATGGTATTGGTGAGCGTGCTGGAAATACGGCCTTAGAAGAGGTAGTCATGATTTTAAAACAACATCCTTATTTAAATCTAGACACTAATATTGAAACTTCTATGCTTTATGGCTTGAGTCAATTAGTGTCTGATAGCATGGGAATTTACACCCAACCCAATAAAGCAATTGTAGGGGCAAATGCCTTTGCGCATAGCTCAGGAATTCATCAGGATGGCGTGATTAAAAATCGTGAAACTTACGAAATAATTGACCCGAAAGATGTTGGTGTCACAGAATCGGCCATTGTTCTTACGGCAAGAAGTGGGCGTGCTGCACTTGCATATCGCGCAAAAAATGTTGGCTACGAATTGACAAAATTACAGCTGGATGATGTCTATACAAACTTTTTAAGTTTTGCTGATAAAAAGAAGGAAGTTAATGATAAGGATATACATCAAATAATAGAAACAAGTAATATTTATAGAGAAATAATCTAATATATTTAGGATGTCTTAACAAAGCCCAAAACGATGAAATTAAACATAGCTGTTTTACCCGGAGATGGTATTGGTCCAGAAGTAACTGCACAAGCAGTAAAAGTTTTAAAGGCCATTGCTATGGATTTTGACCATAGCATTAATTTTACCTATGCTCCTGTTGGTGCTACTGCCATAGATTCTGAGGGATCGCCATTACCAGACAGCACGCTTGAAATCTGTAAGGCTAATGATGCTATATTATTTGGGGCGATTGGAGATCCAAAATACGACAACGATCCATCGGCAAAAGTTCGTCCAGAACAGGGTTTATTACAATTACGTAAAGAATTAGGCTTGTACGCTAATATTAGACCGGTGAAAGCTTATGATACTTTAGTCAGTAAATCGCCTTTAAAAAAGAAAATCGTTGAGGGCACAGATATCAGTATTTATCGCGAACTCACAGGAGGTATTTATTTTGGGGAGAAACAAATTAGCGATGATGGCAATACGGCCTCCGATTTATGCAAATATTCACGTCATGAAATTGAACGTATCGCACACCTCGCTTTTAAAGCAGCACAATCTAGACGCAACAAAGTAACACTTATTGATAAGGCAAATGTATTGGAAAGTTCAAGGCTTTGGCGTAAGATTGTTACCGAGTTAGCTCTGGAATATCCAAACGTGACACTCGAATTTTTATTCGTAGATAATGCAGCAATGCAAATGATTTTAAATCCGAAACAGTTTGATGTTATTCTTACTGAAAATATGTTCGGCGATATTATAAGCGATGAAGCTAGCGTTATTGGTGGCTCAATTGGCTTATTAGCTTCTGCTTCTATAGGCGACAAATACGCTATGTTCGAACCTATTCACGGATCGTATCCACAGGCTAAAGACAAAGGTATTGCGAACCCAGTTGCCTCCATTTTATCAGCGGCTATGTTATTGGAACATTTTGATTTATACGACGAAGCCGAAGTGATTAAAGATGCTATAGAAAAATCATTAAAACTACATATTACAACACCCGATTTAAACACAAAATACGACACTATTAGTACCACTAAGGTTGGCGATTTTATTGAAGATTATATAAATAATCCTGATGACACTAACCTTAATTTTACAAACATACATTTAGGTCAATCCACAATTATTTAATGTGAGAACATTAAATAATAGGGTTTAAAAAGCGCACGATAATAGCTAGTGCGCTTTTTTTATTGTCAATTAATTTCGAATCTCAAGGCTTTTAGATTCTAAGGTTTGTAAGGCCAATTCCTGTGAAGCATTCAATGTTCCCGTCATGAGATCAATCTTTTCATAGGGATCAATTTGCAAGTCGTATAAGTATCTCCTACCACTATCCAACTGAATGAGTTTATATATGCCATCACTGATGGTATAACCTGACCTATTTGGATTATCCGTATTTAAAATTTCAGAATAATTAAAATTACGCATACCAGAAACAGCTGTTGTCAATAAGGAATTAAAACTATAACTGTCTTGGTAAGTAGGCAAATCCACTCCCGCTATTTCAGCAATGGTACTAAAAAGATCTGTACTCCCTATGAGACTTTTTTCTCTTGAATTTATACGGGCTACCCCCTTTCCTGAAATAATCATCGGAACGTTCACCCCTCCTAGAAACAAACTCCCTTTACTTTGGTTTGAAGCAAAGGGCTCTTGAACAACTTGAGGATGAGAGCCATTATCGCCAATAAAAATAATGATAGTATTTTCTAAAACATCTTCTGGAATAGATTCTAATAGCCTACCCAATTCATGGTCAATACTTTCGCACATAGCCATAAAATACGGTGTCGGATTGGCTTCTATACTTGCTTGATCTGTTGCTAAATCACCTTGAACATGCATTTCGGATGGCGGCAAATGAAATGGAGTATGAGGTGCTGTATAGGCCAGCCAACAAAACCAAGGTTGCTCTTGTGTATTTACCCAGTCGATAGCAAGGTCTGTAATTTTACTGGTAATATAGCCCGAATATGAATTGGTTTGCCCATTTTGAGTAAAAGGCCAGTTATAATAATCGTTAACTCCCCCTCCTAATAATCCCGCATAATCCCCAATTCCCATTGCCATAGGTCGATTAGGCTCGTTATTAGACAAATGCCATTTCCCAAAAAGGGCATGACTATAAGCCTTATTGGTGTTTTCATCTAAAAATGTCTGTAAGGTTTTTTCTGTCGCGGGAATAGTTAGTGCATCTTCAGCATTTAACACTCCAGTTCTATAACCATAACGCCCGGTAAGAATTGACGCCCGAGTTGGTGCACAAACAGGATAAGCCCAAAAATTATCGAAGATAATTCCATTAGTGGCAAGTCGTTCCAGATTCGGCATATTAGGTTTTAAGCTTCCAATATCATAGCCCGGCGTCGCTTCAATACCCATATCATCAGCAATAACTAATAAGATATTGGGCTTAGACCCACTCGCTAAAGGATCTGTAATACTTTCAGAATCTTTGGTAATATCATCTACAGTATCACAACTAATACAAAAAAAGAGTAAGCAAAAACTACAGATTATAAATTTGGAGGAGTATTTCATAGGTTTTCTAATTATGACTCCTTTACTCTCAAAAAGTTTAATCAATTTGGCTGTTTCCTTAGCAACAAAACCGTTCCGAGATATTCAAAAATGAAATCTCTGATAAATTAGCGCACACTAAAATAATAAAAATTACCAGCTTCAGGGATTGTCAATGTACCTGCTTCGTCAAGCATATTGGTCGTCTGGGTATAGATAAAGTGATACCACCAGATAAAAAACTCTTCAAAACTTATGTCTTCAGCATATCCAGATGTTTGATAAACATGCTGAATATATTCACGATGATCCTCTAAAACATCAAGAAGTACAGGTTTAAACAAGGCGGCAATATCCCCCATTTCTTTTTGATCATCGGTGCTAAGTCTCGGTGCTGACCCCAGAAGATGTTCCAAAAACTCAGGGTCATTTCTTAGTTTTGCATTGGCGACATTTCTATTATTTCCATAGATACTCAAGCTCAGACTATCATTGACTTTACGGTATTGATTACCATAAATTCCAAAGGCCTCTTTAGGGGCCGATGAATGTTCCATAATAGCATAGTAATAATGATTATCATGACGTTCAGGGCGAGTCTCTGCTTTTAAAAACTCGCGTTCAACAGCATTGATTTGCCAATTGTCTAATAAGACATCACTCAATATAAAAAAGGCCATAGACTCAAAATCCTGAGTTTTTGAAAGGGCCGTATTTTGGTATGCCTTTTCTATACTATACAGATTTTCTTCAATGGCTCGTGAAATCTGCAAAGCTATGGGAGTGCTATGTGTATATAATGCTTCACCATCAGCTTGGCTGGCTATAAATATTGATGGCTTCAAAACATCGCCTGGAACTAACCAGTCCTTAGATTTCAAAAATGTTATATGGGCATTAAGTGTCTCATCATTCCAACCTACTTTTCTCTGAAATTTGTTCACAGGAATCTGTTCATGCAGGGCAATAAGAAACAGATCCAAGCTATCATCTTCAACATAGAAGTCCGGAAAGTTTTGACCACTGGAGATCATTTTATTCTCATATTGTTTGCTAAAAATAGCCTCGAGTGTAACCTTTGGATTGGGCCTATCGCAAGCCGCTAACAACCATAGCATACACAAATACATAAAACCCTGTTTCATACTGTTTGTTATTTGTTATAAAGAGCATAAAAATTAAGAGCTGTTACAAGAATTTATTTTTGATAGCGTTATTAAGGGTCCTAGTATGGACCGTTTTCTAAAAAACTCCTCCATGATTTTATGCGCTCTCTTTGTAACAAAACACCTTATCTTTAGACAAATAAGTGTACCCAATTAACAAGTTCTATTTATGACACTACAAGACAGTTCCCAATTTATTAAAAGCTTAATTACAGACCAATCCAAAAAGTCTGAGCAAAAGATATATGAGGAATTTATCAAATTATTATCTGCTTTGGAACATCACGATTTAAGCGGCACAGAAGTTCTTAGCATTGAACAACAGCTGGATGCACTCCAGTTGACAAGGTATCCGCAAAACAAAAAACGCTTCTTTAAGCGGAAACTTCATGCATTTAAGTCCTACCTTAAGACCCATTATGGTTTAGTCAACAAGGGCCATTATTCAAGTATTGGAATTGCTATGGGGATGAGTTTCGGTATGATATCAGGACTGGTCTTTGGAGATGCTTTTGGCATTGATAATAAACTGATCATTGGTATGATTTTCGGGATGGCATTCGGAATCATCATTGGCAAGAATAAAGATGCCGAAGCAGCGCGCCAAAACCGCGTATTAATAACAATATAACCTAAACTTAAAACATATGATTATTTCAACAACAGACATTATACCCAACAAAGAAATTACCGAAATTTTAGGCATTGCCAGAGGTAGTACGGTACGCTCAAGAAATATTGGACGTGATATTTTCGCAGGCCTGAAAAATATTGTGGGTGGTGAAATTGAAGAATACACAAAATTACAGGCACAATCCCGTGAACAGGCAATGCAGCGCATGGTTAGAGATGCACAACGCCTAGGAGCCGATGCCATTGTGAATATGCGTTTAACGACATCCATGGTAATGCAAGGTGCCTCAGAAATTCTAGCCTATGGCACCGCCGTTAAACTCAGTTAATATGGAAGACCTTGGAACATTTGCATTTGTCAGCCTCCACCTCTTATTTTGGGGCGGCTGTTTTGTACTTCTGATTTACCTCATCTTTAGACGGATTAATATTAAAAAGAGAGAAGACTTCGAGAAACGGGATAACTAAAAAAATATTTTAGCAATACCTGACAATCTCTAGATGCAATAAAAAACCTCTTTGTTTCTAGTAATTACTCCTGGTTAATACTGATGAAAGCCATCAGATACAAACTGCAATACCTTAGGCAATGACTCTCGCCAATAGGTCCAGGTATGTCCTCCATCTCGGATTCTAAATTCGTGTTTTACCTCTTTTTTACGCAAGGCCAAATGGACTAAACTATTGCCTTCATATAAAAAATCGTCATCACCACAGTCTATATACCATCGCACCGATTCCAATTGAGTTTTGGACATGCCTTCAATAAGCGAATGCGCATTATGAGTTGGAAAATAAGCTTTAGCTATAGCATCACTCACATGTGTGTCACGGTAATTCTGCAAATTATATTGCATCACTTCAACCGTCAATGGGCCTACATAGGCACTCAACGGACAAGACGAGGAGAATAATTCCGGGTGATGTAAAGCGTATATAAATGAGCCACCGCCTCCCATGGATAATCCTGAAATGGCACGATAGCGTTTTTCGCTTTTTATGCGATACGTTTTCTCAACATAAGGCATGAACTCTTTAAAAAAATAATCCTCAAAATCCCAATCTCCACGAATATCATTGAAATACCCCAAGCGTTTTGAATAACCATCGGGCATAATTATGATCATAGGCGTTGCAGTCCCATCTTTAATTGCAGCATCAGCAATGCGTTTAACCTCACCAAACTGTACCCAGCCGGTATGATCATCACCAGCACCATGTAATAAATACAATACTGGATAACTGCGTTTCGAGCTGTCGTAATCCGGAGGTAAATACACCGCAAAATTACGGTCTGTTTTTAATATTTTACTCGGATGTGACTCGTTATCGTATACGGTTCCGCTTTGAGCAACACTCAGCAAATTACCTAAGAGATAAAAGCATAGCAGAATTACATTTCTTTTCATATTAATACGCCTTAATTATGTTTTGAACTAAGCTTCTAAAATACTTGATTTTCAGGTGCTATACAAACAGAAAAGCACCTAGTTTAATAGGTGCTTTTTAGAATATAATTAGACTTTTTCAATCTTGTAATACCTTTTATAAAGTTTCAACTAAGTCCTTTACAGCTGTTCCGGTAATTTTAATTTTCCCACCATAAGGCAAGGCTTCTGCCTGATAAATGGTTCGAGCGGGACGTTGGCCTTCTGGAAACAGTTCAACAAATAATGCATTCACTATGTGCAAATCTTTTAAATCATTAAAGGCTATATCGATAAAAACAACATCGATCTTTTCAAACTTAGACTGTTTCAATACAGAAAAGAAATTTGAAAAAGCTAATTGAGCTTCCTCTAAAATCGTTCCTATCACATACTCTCCATTTTTGTTTACCGCCAATTGTCCACTTATAAAACACATATTATTTACAATAACAGCATGGCTAATTGGGCTGTCCCATTTTGGCAAATCATCACCTTCTGTTATATATGTTTTTTCACTCATAGCCTAAATTCTTGAACTTAATTATTTTTATAGGGATTCTCTTTGGTAAGCAACAGCCCTTCTCCTGGTTTCCATTTGTCGTATTCCATATAGAAAGCAACGGCTTTAGCTTTTTCAAGGCCTTCGAGTTTGGCAACCATATGAAGTGCTCCATCTATTCCTGCTGAAACACCCGCCGTTGTAATTACGGTTCCATTATCAACAAAACGTACGCCTCTTTTTACATTTACATTAGGGTAACGGTTTTCAAAATCATCTAGCTGACCGTGAAAGGTAGTTGCCGTTTTACCTTCTAAAATCCCAGCCTCAGCCAAGACAAATGCACCTGTACATACCGAAAAATAGAAATCCACATCAGTTTGTGCTTTTACCCAGTCAATAACATCATTATCGCGGTAAGCATTCGCTGCATATCCTCCAAAAAAGGCTAAGATATCTGATTTTGGGGCGTCTTGAATACTGTAATCTGGCGTCACTTTAAGGATGCCTTGTGACAGTATCGGCTCCTTGGTCTTCGAAACCGTGAATACCTCATATCCTGCATATGCAAAGACTTCCATAGGTCCTGCAAAATCTAAAACCTCTACACCAGATTGTAAATAAAAGGCTATTTTCATTTTGGCCTTTTTAATTTTCTCTAAACTTGCTTCTGTCGTGAGTTCCATATGACACACATCACAGACCCCTGATTTCTCATAAGAATTCATATGACAGTCACTGTCACAAGGCGGACAAACATAGACTGGTTTACGATCTTGTGCTTTCATATTGAACGTGATTAAAATTAAAAGAATCGCTATTTTTTTCATACTATTTATTTTATGACAAAACTAAGCGCAGATGCTTTCACAAGCACAGACAACAATGCTCAGTAATAGGACAATTTAATTAAAGTCGTTTAAATCGGCTGGAAGGATATCTTGAAATTTTTTAAGAAGTGATCGTAATTGACTGGTACTTTTAAGCCCACATTGTTCTGCCGTATATACCATGGTGTAGCCTTCTGCTAAAAGATGAACAGCTTGTTCCACTCTGAGCTTCGTATGATAATCTCCTATGGTAATCCCAATAGTTTTCTTAAAGAGACGTGTTAGATTTCTAGCACTCATATGCACCGAATCTGCAATATCTTCAATGGTGAAAGACTGTTCTAAATTTTTAGAAATAAAATCCTGAGCATCATGAATTCTATTGTCCAAATGATTCCTATACTTAAGAAATATACTCAATTGAGGATCGGAGGCCCCACGTCTGAAATACATCACGACCTCTTTGGCGATCTCGACGGCAAACTTTACCCCGAATTCTTTTTCCACCAGATACAAGCACAAATCAATCCCAGAAAGCATTCCCGCACTAGTATAAATGCGATCGTTTTCAACAAACAGCCTGTTTTTTAGCAGTTCTGTTTCCGGAAAGTTTTGTTCGAAAACATCAAAGGCTTTCCAGTGTGTTGTCGCTCTTTTTCCTTTCAACAACCCTGCATGAGCTAATAAAAAAGCCCCTGTACACACCGATACCATAGTCGCACCGTTATGATATTGCTGGTTCAACCAAGAATAAAACTCCCGACTTTCCCTCTTAAATACCGGGTCGTTCAACAGTGAAAACTTAATCCCGGGGACAACTAAAATATCGCCAGTTGTCAATTCAAAATTTTGATATGTACTAAGTTGAGAGAATCCAAGACCCAATGTACTGGTTACTTCATTGTCTAAAGTACTCGATACAAAATAAAGCTTAAGATCTGCCCCATATTCTATGCACTCATAAAACAATTGAGCTGGCCCAATAATATCCAAAGGATGGGTTTTAGGAGGTACTAAAAGATAGATGTTTTTCATATTATAAAAACCTAGACAATTCCTTTTGGCTAAGTTACAGTTTAACCAAGTCTAAAATCCCCTACACCCCATTTATAACATAAACTTAACTATTAGGGAATTTCGCCTTTATGGCGTCTAAACATAAATTATGAATGCTACCAACATGAGAATGTTCTTTAGACATATCGGGCTCATAAGTCCCCGCTTGAACCTCGGCTCCTATAGCTTGATAGGCCTCCCTGAATGACTGTCCGTCCACAACTAAATTATTAATACTATCTACAGTAAACAGATATTGGTATTTGACATCGTTTAGGTCGATATCTTTTACAATGACTTGCTTAATCGCATAATTAAAAATATCCAAGATATCCTTCATATCCTCAAAAGCATTGATAATATTTTCCTTTAGCAACTGAAAATCTCTATGGTATCCACTTGGCAAATTATTAGTGATGAGTAGCATTTCGGTATGTAAGGCTTGAATTTTATTACACTTCCCTCTAATGAGTTCAAAAACATCGGGATTCTTTTTATGAGGCATGATACTACTTCCTGTAGTGAGTTCGTCTGGAAAAGTTAAAAATCCAAAATTCTGACTCATATACAAACATATGTCCATAGCAAAACGACTTAATGTATTTGCCAAGCCACCTAAGGCTCCTGCCACGGCGCGTTCACTTTTCCCTCTACTCAATTGGGCGGCAACCACATTGTATTTCAGAGTCGCAAACTCAAGCTCTTTAGTCGTAAACTCCCTATCAATAGGGAACGAACTACCATATCCTGCTGCAGAACCCAGCGGATTTTGATCTACAATTTTCAATACAGCATTCAGGACATGTACATCATCAATGAGTAATTCGGCATAGGCAGAAAACCACAATCCGAAGGAAGAGGGCATAGCCACTTGCAAATGTGTATACCCTGGTAATAAAGATGCTTTATGCGTTTCGGCAAGCTCCAAAAGCGTATCAAAAAAGGTTTTTGTTTTTGCAGTAATCAACTTTAAATTATCCTTATAGAACAATTGCAAGGCCACCAAAACCTGATCATTTCTGGATCTTGCTGTATGAATCTTTTTCCCCACTTCTCCGAGCTGCGCGGTTAATTCAAATTCTATTTTAGAATGCACATCTTCAAACTCCTGGTCGATAACAAAAGTTCCCTGTGCGATTTGTTGAGCTAAAACACCCAATCCAGATTCCAATTCCTGTAATTCTTCATCTGAAATGATACCGATGCTTTTCAACATTTTAGCATGTGCCAAAGAGGCCTGCACATCGTACTTGGCGATGTGCAAATCGATTTCCCTATCGTTTCCAACAGTAAAATGTTCTATTTGTTTATCTATAGTGAATCCTTTATCCCAGAGTTTCATATCCTTAATATTTAATCTTTAGTGTTGTGTTGTTTATGCGATGACCTTATTCAATAATTCAATATAAATTTTAATGCCTTCTTCGATTTCATCGATATAAATAAATTCATCGGCAGTATGTGATCTGGTACTGTCTCCAGGTCCTAATTTTAAAGAGGGACAAGATAAGCAAGCTTGATCAGACAAGGTTGGTGAACCATAGGTTTCTCTCCCAATTTCAATTCCTGCTGTTACCAATTCATGATCTATAGGAATGGATGAAGAATTTAAACTTAATCCTCTTGGCGTGATACTATCACAGGGCGCATTATTTATTAATAAATTAGAAACCTCCTGATTAGTGTATTTATCATTGACACGTACATCAATCACTAATTTCACATCTGCAGGAATAGCATTGTGCTGCTTCCCCGCATTTATTTGAGTAACCGTAAGCTTGACTTCACCTAATGCTTTAGATGTTTTTTGAAACTTGAAGTCCTTAAACCATTTCAATACTTCAATAGTATTATAAATTGCATTGTTATCATTAGGATGAGCGGCATGACTTGGTCTTCCATTCACAATCGCATCAAAAACCACCAAGCCTTTTTCTGCAACTGCTAGCTGCATTAATGTTGGTTCCCCAACAATTGCAACATCTACTTTTGGTATTACAGCGAGCATACTGTTTAGCCCATCAGGACCGCTACTCTCCTCCTCGGCCGAAGCCACAATAACGAGGTTATAAGACAAGTCTTTTTGCCTATAAAAATGTGTGAAAGTTGCGATAAGAGATACTAAACATCCCCCGGCATCATTACTCCCTAATCCATAGAGTTTTCCGTTTTCTATTATAGCCTTATAAGGATCTTTGGTATAACCATTATTTGGTTTTACCGTATCATGATGTGAATTTAATAAAAGGGTGGGCTTAGTAGCATCAAAATATTTATTGGTGGCCCAAACATTATTTTTTGTGCGGGTATATGGGATATCAGAATCCTTAAACCATTGTTCTATAAGTACTGCCGTTTGGTCTTCTTCAGATGATAATGAAGGGGTTTCAATTAAATTCTTGAGTAAGGCAATTGCGTTTTGTGTCAGTTTAGTTTGATTCACAGGTCTCTTTTTCTTTAGGATTATATTTATTTTTAATTCTGAATTGTTGTGAATTTCGAATTTGAATTAAAAAGCATTTCGGGTTTTCCGATGCATACTTTCTTCACCTTATTGGATATCGCATGGAAACAGTTATCCAATTTTGGCAACATGCCATCGGCTATAACACCTTCTTCTTTCAGGCTTTGATAGTTGGTATTATTAATATTTTCTATAACCGAATCTTCAGCATTTATGTCTTTTAATACGCCACTTTTTTCAAAGCAATAGTACAATTCTGTCTGATAAAGCTCTGCAAAGCCTATGGCTAATTCCGAAGCAATTGTATCGGCATTGGTATTCAATAATTGTCCGTTGGCATCATGGGATATAGCGCAAAACACAGGAGTTACATCTCCATTAAGAAGTAAATTAGCAGTTTGGGTATTCACCTTTTTAACATCACCAACAAAACCGAAATCAATATCATTTACAGGGCGTTTAACAGACACAATAGTGTTTCCATCTGCCCCCGAAAACCCAACAGCATTACACTTTTGCGCTTGTAACTTGGCTATTATTGTTTTATTTATTTTACCGGCATATACCATGGTGATAATATCTAAAGTAGTCCCATCAGTGATACGTCTTCCATCGGTCATCTTGACCTTAACACCCATTTGATGCGCTAATTTTGTCGCCAATTTCCCTCCACCATGAACCAATATTTTCGGTGCTTCAATTTTAGAAAAATCTTTAAGAAAGCCATCTAACACGGCATCATCATCGATAATATTTCCGCCAATTTTTACGATTTTTAATGTTTTCATTTTTGTTTTTTTAAGGTATTTAAACCGCCCTTCGACAAGTCTATTGTATCCTTTTTTATAAGCTTTCCAATATTTGTTTTAAAACAATTTGTGCGGCATAGGTCCTGTTATTGGCCTGTTGAATTACTACAGATTGCTCACTATCTAAGACAGCATCTTCAACAACTACATTCCGACGCACAGGCAAACAATGCATAAATTTGGCATCTCTCAATTTAGCCCTAGTCATCATCCAATTGGCATCTTCACTCAATATTTTCCCGTAATCAGTATAACTACTCCAATTTTTTACGTAGACAAAATCGGCATCTTTCAAGGCCTCCTCCTGATTATAACTCACAGGGGTACCTTTAATAATATCAGGGTTTAGATCATAGCCTTCGGGATGTGTAATACTAAAATCGACATCCACTGTCTGCATCATTTGAATAAATGAATTTGCGACGGCTTGAGGCAAGGCTTTGGGATGTGGTGCCCATGACAATACGACCTTTGGTTTTGAAACAGTTTTAAGTTCTTCAATGGTAATAGCATCGGTAAGGGCCTGTAAAGGATGTGCGGTAGCACTTTCCATATTCACTACGGGTATGGATGCGTATTTAATAAAACTATTTAACACAAACTCAGAAGCATCTTTTTCTTTATCTACCAATCCAGGAAAGACTCTTACCGCAATAACATCGGCATATTGCGAAATGACCTGAGCGGCTTCCTTAATATGCTCTGTTGTATTTAGATTCATCACCGTTCCATCTTCAAACTCTAAATTCCAAGCATCATTAACATTCAACACCATAACCTGCATCCCTAAGTTTCTGGCGGCCTTCTCTGTGCTCAATCTAGTTCTTAAACTGGAATTAAAGAATAACATCACTAGGGTTTTATGCAGTCCTAATTCGGCATCCTGATGGGGCGTCTTTTTTAATTGAATGGCAGCTTTAACAGCTTCCTTAATATTTTCAATATCGTTTATATTCGTGTATTTTTTCATATTTATGTCCCACCAATGCAGGAATCTTTTAAATTGAACTTTATCCGCTTTGCAACGGATACACTCATTATTATATAGTATCTAACTCTGTCTTTAAAGCCTCAATAAACAGATCGACATGCTCTTTTTTTATGGTCAAAGGCGGAAGAATCCGCAATAAATTTGGATGCTTAGCAGAGCCTGTAAATATGTGATGCTTGAAGATAAGGTTTTTTCTGATTTCAGCGATTGGAAAATCAAATTCTAAACCTAACATTAAGCCTCTACCTTTGATGGATTTCAATTTTGGCAATCCTTGTGCTTTGCTTATAAAATAGTCTGAAATATCTCTTGTATTCTGCATAAGACTTTCATTCTTCAACACTTCTAAAACGGATAATGAAGCTGCACATGCCAAATGATTACCTCCAAAAGTAGTTCCTAATAAACCAAAAGAAGATTTAATTGTAGGGTGTATCAAAATACCTCCTATTGGAAAGCCATTCCCCATACCTTTGGCCATGGAAATAATATCAGGGCTAATACCATGTTTTTGAAAGGCAAAGAAATCACCTGTTCTTCCAAAACCACTTTGTACCTCATCGGCAATAAATAGGGTTCCGTTGGCCTTACAAAGTTGAGACAAGCCTTGATAAAATGCTGTCGTACTCTCATCGAGTCCACCAACACCTTGAATACATTCAATAATCACCGCGCACACATCTCCTTTTTCCAATACAGTTTTTACCGCCTCAAGATCTCCTAAAGCCACAAACTCCACCTCTTGTTGGGCATTTATTGGCGCAACAATCTTAGGGTTATCAGTTGCCGCAACAGCTGCCGAAGTCCGGCCATGAAATGAATTTTTAAAGGACAATATTTTTTTTCTATTGTTATGAAAAGAGGCTAATTTCAAGGCGTTTTCATTGGCTTCAGCTCCCGAATTACACAAAAATAGTTCGTAATCATCACAACCGGATAAAGTCTCAATCTTTTCAGATAGCTCGACTTGCATAGGGTTCTGAATCGAATTACTATAAAAACCGAGTGTACTGACCTGATCGGAAATCTTTTTTACATATTCAGGATGCGAATGCCCGATTGAGATCACAGCATGCCCCCCATAAAGATCTAAATACTTAGTGTTGTTTGTATCGAAAACATAGATGTCTTTTGCTTTTACTGGTGTTATATCGAATAGAGGATAAACATTAAATAAACTCATAATTGTTCTGTTTTTATGCTATTAATTTTATTAAATGAGGTTACCATCCCCTGAATTAGAGACGAACTTAAACCTTTGTGCTCCATTTCATTTAATCCTTCAATGGTACAGCCTTTCGGCGTGGTCACTTTATCAATTTCTTGTTCAGGATGATTGCCTGTTGTAATTAATAAACTGGCAGCCCCTTCACAGGTGTGCATGGCTAATTCTTGAGCTTCTTTGGCGTCAAAACCTAATTGAATGGCAGCTTGAGTGGTCGCACGAATCAATCGCATCCAAAAAGCAACACCACTGGCACAAACTACAGTTGCAGCTTGCATCTGCCCTTCAGGAATACTTATAGAAGTCCCCAGTCTATTAAAAATAGCCTCGGCAATTTTAATGCGTTTCTCTCCATTTGAATTACTACACAAACAGGTCATTGATTTCCCCACCGCAATGGCCGTATTTGGCATGGCTCTAATTATAAATTGTTCTTTACCTATAACGCCTTCGATTTTAGCAATACTATAGCCGGTAATTGTAGAAATAATAACGTGTTTTTCAGTCAACAAAGGCGCTATATCCTTTAATATACCTTCGAAATGTGCAGGTTGCACGGCAAATATTAAAATATCTGATTCCCTTACAGCTAACTCATTATCTGAGCTCACCTTAACGTTTTGGTAGCCCTCAAAATCAGTAATGGATTCAGGGTGTCGTTTTGTTAAGTATAAACTGGTAATAGCATTTGTTGTTATCAATCCCTTTGCGATGGATTGTCCTAAATTTCCGGTTCCTATAATTGCGATTTTCATCTGTCTTTTTATTTAAAATCTGTCAGGCATTAAAAGGCTAACAAGACCGTTTATTAAAAATAATTTGCTTTGAGTTCTACACCTTCATTTTCAGGATATCCAAACATGAGATTCATATTTTGAACGGCCTGACCTGAAGCTCCTTTTAAAAGGTTATCGATGATGCTAGTGACTAATAATTTATTGCCGTGTTTATGTAAATGAATTAAACATTTATTTGTATTCACAACCTGTTTTAAATGTAATTCTTCATCGGAAACAAAAGTAAAAGCCGCATCTTTATAAAAGTCTAAATACAAGGCTTTGGCTTCTTCTAAACTCCCTTCAAAATGAGTATAGGCGGTTGCAAAAATCCCTCTAGAAAAATCAC
>Ga0105356_10000445_pt1 | contig 39124 bp, 36 predicted proteins | sample GOMGulsemesocosm_3_FD_83502 | JGI IMG/M metagenome (GOLD analysis project Ga0105356, IMG submission 83502) | Methane-oxidizing microbial communities from mesocosms in the Gulf of Mexico - GOM9D Gulf of Mexico | ecosystem: Environmental > Aquatic > Marine > Cold seeps | place: Gulf of Mexico...
AAGACATCATTCCCCACAACATCAATCAGAACCTAGTTATTCGAGGGGCTGACGATATTGAGCTGAGCGGTGAAGACGAGCAGTTGCTTCGATACCTGTTCAGGGACTGCAAGGCTATCGACCTTAAAATCCTAGACGGGGGCTTCTCAGGCAATCTGGTTGCCGGTATCACTAGCACTGACATGCACGGTCACGAACAAGCGCCCCACGTCATCAAAATCGGCCCCAGAGCTGAAATGGCCAGGGAGCGTACCGCTTTTGAGAAAATAGAAACCGTGATGGGTAACAACGCCCCAGCGGTCGCAGACTATGCGGATATGCTGGAAAGGGGTGCAATCAAGTACCGCTACGCCTCTATGGGCAGCGGCAAGACGAATACCTTCCAGTCTCTATATATGGCTGGAGCCAGCGAAGAATCTATTGAGAACTACCTTACCGCCGTCTACGACACCCAGCTGGGACGCTTCTACCGTGCAGCCGTCGATGACAAGCAAGATCTGATGCAGTACTACGAGTTCAGCTCCCGTTGGGCTGAGTCCGTTAAAGGTAAAATAGAAGTCCTAGTCGGCAGCTGTCCAGATGAGGGCGAACTTACACTTCCAGGTAATCAACGCTGCCCCAACCTCTATCACTTCTATAAACATGAGCTAGACAAGCTTCCACCTATCGTCGGTGACTTTCCTTTCAGCTTTGTACACGGCGACCTGAACGGCGCCAACATCATCGTAGACGAACAGGACAACACCTGGCTAATCGATTTCTTCCACACCCACAAAGGCCACGTTCTCAAAGACTTTGCCAAGCTAGAGAATGACCTACTGTATATCTACACACCGATAGATTCAGAGGACGACCTCAAGCTCGCTTATCGTTTTACGGATTTCCTGCTGTCCTTTGAAAACCCATTGATAACTGATCAAGTCTTACCTAACGAATTTGTAGGGACGCAGTTTGAACGAGCCTTTAGCACGCTGAAGCTTATTCGCACCAAGGCAAAGCAGTATATCCGTGAGGATAGTCCGCAGCAAAAATTGCAGTGGCAGATTGCACAGATGAGATATGCGGTGCATACGATTGGATTTGATGAGCCGAATCACAACCAATTAATTTGGTCCCTGTATACAACCAGTCACCTAATAAACTCAGTGAAATTAGAATGCTCTCCCATTAAAAATTGAGTTTTTATTAGCTCATGTATTACAGTTTTTTGCGGAGAAAATAGATCTGTTTTTCACTTTTTTTTGTCAATGGGCTTTTATCGTAGCCGCCCCATGCCTCAACAATTTCCAAGCCTGTGTGTTCAAATAAGAGCTGTATTTCTTGAGGAAAATACATACGCATAGCAACGCTTTTTTGCATTATGCTAAAAGCATTTCGTCGATAATCCATTTTAAAGTAGTAAACCTGCAGCGCAGCATCGTAATTACTGCACTGAGTGGCAACAATGGTTTCACCTTGATGTTGAAAGCTCTTGTAAGAGCGCGGTACATTTTCTTGTAGAGACAAGACATCTAGCCTAGGCATTTGAATGTCTATCAATAATCTTCCTCCCTCTATCAAAGACTCTCTCGCCGCATTAATAACCTGTGCAGCAAGCTTAGAGTCCAGCAGATGTTGAAATGCATTTGTCGCGATAAACACCAGATCGTAGCTACCTTGTAGGTCTTTGGCATCTGCACATATAAAAGTAATATCTAAATTTTCTACAGAAGATTTTTCCTGCGCGCGGCGAATCATGGCTGGGGAAATATCGGAACCCGAAATGGAAATGCCTTGCTTATATAAAGGGATTGTTAGGCGCCCAGTACCACAGGCCAGTTCATGTACAAGTTCCTTTCCTTCACAAAGGTCTTGGTAGAATGGCAGCTCGAAGTTTCTATCCGAAAATTCCTGGTCATAAAAATCGGCATCTGAATACAAGGTTAATAAATCGTCATTACTATAGTCAGTCATACAGGCCTCCAACCAAGGCAAGACAGGAAAGTACGCTGCGCTTCTCACTGCCCCCGAAAACACTAAAGGGAATGGCCGCGACATGGCACTTATCTCTTAACACTTGATAGTCGATATCGACTAAACACATATATCCAGTTTCTGGTAAATTTATAGGCACATCACAATAATTTTTTTTCACTTCCTCCCAAGCAGAGGAAAACAGTTTCTCTGTCGCGGGCAAGTCAGGAAAGTCTATATCGTGACATTGGGAAAAACCTGGCAATGCGATGGGACTGCAAGCCCAGCCTTGTCTATGTGGCTGTCCGTAACGCTTAGAATGACTATTTAGCCAAATAACATTTCTTGAACGGAGGCCTGATTTTATAGATGAATATGCGGATAGGCTGAAATCATACACACAATCTAATACTAACCAACGTCCAGGCCGCTCTGTTAACCAAGCATCAAGGCGACTTAGCTCTTGTTGATGTAGATAACGCCCTGTGGGAATGATCGGATTAGGAAGCAACAATATACAATCATCATCAACTGGAAGTTGGCAAATCCAATCACTATTGACGCTTATAGTGCACAGCACCTTTTCTTCGGGAATAACATCAAAATAACGCGGATAAACATCATCAGGAATAATATATTTCAACACACTAAACGTAGAAAGTTCACATAACTGACCCAGCAGATCCATAACCCCCACACCTTCTTTATAGTAATGATTCTCTGGGCCATATATTTTAGGGTTAGGTGCGCCAAATTTCTGCAACTCTCTGTGAATCAGTTGGTAGTTCAACTCATCCAAGGGAAGCATGGAAGTGTCTCTGTTTTGTCGGTAGAACATAAACTGCTGGTAGTTCATAGGCCTAGCTTCACCTGGCTATCTTTAGTTTCTAACGAGGCATAACATTCGCCATTAGCCATTAAATTCCAGCTTCTGCATAATTTATTGGATAGTTCCCAGTAAACGCTAGGCTCGGTATAGGCTGCGATATCCACATAACCTGTTTCTGTTTGGTGCCGATAAATAGGACTTCCCCAGGGCAGTGAATGCACCTCTTTCATCGATTTCTGCTTGCAATAATCCGTTATCAAAGACAAAGGTACTTGATGGCGCTGGCTCCAAAGATTAGATTCGTTACTGTGATAGATAGACTCCGAACTACTAGAGACGTAAAGTTCTTTAAAACATACTTGCGTAACCCCTAGGGAGTCGGCCCAGTTAATGTATTTACCGACATCCTGTTCGGTTGCTACGCCACCTTTCTGTAACACACAGATCCAACGCAAAGATAAATTGGGAATTAGATCTCCCATCTTATTAACGCTACGAGCAATATGCTCCGCATCGACCGATAAATTCATAATCTGTTGATTCACATCACCATTATAATGGTGCCTAGAAACCGAAAGGACACTCAGTCCTTCATCATGTAGAGCTTGCAGCTTTTCTTGAGTATTTTCGCCTATCAGAAAATAACCATTAGTGATTAATACAACCTTATCAAAGTACTTTTTTGCACTGCGAATTAGCTGACATAAAAACTCCATTTTCAACATCCCAGGTTCTCCGCCCCCGGTGATTACCGCACGCTCGGCACCCGATTTTTTTGCGATCTGCAATATAGAATCGACATTCTGTATAAAATTTTTATTAGCGGTTTGCTCCGTAGAAATCGAAGCATGAGAAAAGCAAAAGGGGCACGTTGCTTGGCAGCCCTGGGCAACAGGCAGTAAAGAAACACTCCGTGGGGCGCACTGACTATAATTTATGTGTGTACTGTTATTGAGTTGAAAGGAACGGGCAATTAGCTCTTCCAGCCCTTGTTCTATCAACTCTCCATCGACATGAGTGTATATGCTATCTAGCTTTATCCAGTTTCTATCGACATATAAACCAAGGCCAGTTCCTGTGACCGTATTTGCTTGTACGGCTTCAGGCGGAATACAAGTTTTAATGATAATAGCCTCATCCCCATAAAGTGCATTTTTTTCCAGCAGTGACTCAGTTTTTTCCAAGCCAATGTGCAGTTGATCTTTAGGCAGAACAAAAAAATAATTAGGGTAACGGCTTTGCGAAATTTGGCCTTTGCTATATCGTCCCGAGTACTTGTCATACCCCTTGATTAGGTTGCTTAGTAAAGTCACATGGTAATAACCGCCCACACTAAGCGTAGAATCACTTCCGTTTACCTTTTCCCATTGCATCAATGAAAACTCCATTTATTTCCTCTTTTTTTATATTACACACTGCTTTCACAACAAATTTCATGATGCCGTATCAATGACCAATACCAAAATAATAGGCTAGCTAAACTACTAATGCACCTGATACTTTTTTTATAGTAACCTCAAGATGAGCGCCGGCATTAAAACCCAAATAATCATCAAACACACCATCACTAAAGACCACCCCATCATTAGCCATCATTGAACTAACAATGAGTGGCTGTTTCTGGTTTATATCCCCATAAACTAGATCCGTCCCCGTAGTTGCGCTAGGAAAAGGCTCCCGAACAGCAAATTTAAGCCGTTGATCATCCCATGCAAAGCTAGCATCTGTTTTTGATCTTACTCCCGCTATCTGCTCTGCCCCGCGCACGATACTACTCAACCACCCAGTGCTGCCCAGCCCAGTAGAGATGATGATGCCACTAGAGGACTGCACTTCTTTCTTGTCCTTGTATTCAATTTCATAACGAGCCGATGTCGGTAATCGAGGGCCAATGTAGATATCGTTAACCGCCGTAATCACTTGACCATCATTCAGAGTGGCCTTGGCCATAGTGATGGATTTGCTCTGGTAGTTGCCACTCAGTACATCATTGACTATCAAACGGGTGTCTTTCACTTCAAAGGGTAGCAATACCCCATCAAAACGCTGTGGATCTGGATTGATAGCCAATACAGGCTGGCCGTTAAGATACTTAAGGGTATTAGCCACTAAACCATCCTGACCAACTACAACGACGACATCGTCCTGTGCGAATAAGAAATTTGATAAGAAGTCTCTATCTAGGCGCTGAACTCTGAGGTTTTGGCTAAGAGACACTTCTACTTGCTGAATAGCCTCCTTATATATTTGATCCTCTATTTTGTAGTCATTAAAGTCTTGGCCTCGGCTTTTGATAACGAAGGCTGCCTGTGACTCAGTATTGTACTGAGCCACTAGCTCTTCGTATCGAGTACGCCGAGTGATTAATATCGCTTTGCGCTGTAGGCTCATATCGCACCTATCCCTTACCTTGCAACTGACCGGTAATGGCCTGTATCAAATCAGGTGAGATATTCATCTGGCCGATCTTATCCACGTTACCCGCGAACTCTCTTAAACCTAAGGCCATTAACTGCTTAGCATCTAATTTGGCCATAGTCATTGCTTCTAGCACTTCGGGCTTGATGCGAGACAAAGCATCCATTGTCGCGGCTATTTCGTAGGCTTTAACGTCCGCTTGCTTACGCTCGTTTTCAGTAGACAGCTCTACTAACTCCTGACGCTGTTGCTCCTGATCAATGTTCGCCGCCATCTCTTTCTGCTTCATATTGCGGCGCTGCTCTTGAAGAGCCATTTCTGCCTGCAGCTTAGACTCTTTGATCTGTTGCTGCTTACCTTCAATCGCCAGCTCGGTATTAAGCTCGTTCTCTTTAATAGCTCGCTCCTGATCGATAGAGCCATTACGGCGCTTATACAGTGCATCGTCTGCTTCTTCTAGCAACTGCTCTCGTACAGCAGACTCCAATGCTCGCGCTGTTTCTGGAGTAGGCTTTATAGCTAGAATGTTTAGGTCTACCACTTCAATACCTAACTTCTCCAATACCTCTGACGCATTTAAAGAACCCGTAACTTTATTTACTAGTGGTTGGGCTGCTGCAATCGCCTCTCTCAGTGTTAGTGACTCTATATTGTTCTGGGTTTTGACCTGCACAAGGTTCAAAATCCGATCATTCAACTTCTTTGGGTCTTCAGAGGCGTACTGATCATTTTCTAGATCGAGAGAGAAGTTCATCATCTGAGCCAGCTTCTCTGGATCTTTCACTCTGTAGACCACTTGGCCTTGCACAGTAATTTCCTGAAAGTCCTGCGTCTTCTCTTTGAAGATGAAAGGCGCCTCAGTTGACCCTGTTGGAATGGCGACCAAAGAAGTCGTTGGCGCGTAATACCAGAAGGACAAGCCGCTGCCTTGGCGTTTTACCTGGCCTTTTTTGTATTGGATCAAAAAGGTATTAGGGTTTGTTTTTACATATTTGATATTGAACATTGTAAGCTCCTTACGGTGTTCTGATTTATATTTTAAGCGGGTCTATCCCTGCTTAGTTGTAAGCCCCAATACGAGGTCGGGGTACTGCTTTACTGGCGAGAGACCAAAGGATCTACGCAAATGGTAGTAGACCCTTCGGTTGTGGCCAGCATTATTACGCCTGACCCCATGCATTCTCCCGTACCTCGTCAAAGTTATACTCTTTTACTACTTCGCCATTTTTAAAGACAGTTTCCAAAATATTCACACGCTGGCCTAAATCTTGTTGGCGGACAGTTTGATAAACACCTTGCTCGTCTTTGATAACGGCTAAGCGGCCTTTCTTAGAGCGCTTGCCTTGGTCAGTGATTGGGTCTTTGTAAACATCTCTCCACAACCCATTGACCTTCGCGGCGCTGGCTTTCATGGCAAACTTCATAGTGTCTCGGTCTACCTTTTGCAACAACGCACCTCCCATGCCAAAGGCAATGTTGTCAGCGCTTTGCTTGCGAGTTTTCATCTCTTCCAAGATAGCGCGGATGCTATCTTCTTCAACCCCGTCACCTTGTATCACTCTGATGCAAGCAGGTAATACCCGATAGCCTTTGTCATTCACCTCATAACCAAACTTCTTCATTAGACGTTCGATAGTTTCAGTGACGATTTCCACTGGGTCTCCGCTGTCTGGGCGTACCACCAAAGTACCGCCAGTCGCTTCCACCTTTTCTTTCAACTCGTCGCCCCAGATGTTATCTATGGCATTCCACAAGTCATAAGAATCGCTCACTACCGCTAATATCTTATCGGGGCCTGCAAACTGCTCCAACATATTGGCATAGGCCTGGGCTTCGTTATCACGTCCCCAGCTAGTGATTGTGCTGTGTTCAGCGGCTGGGATGCTGAATCCTGGCATATCCGCATTGTAGTAACGGCGAGCCGCTAAAATTCCGCTGATAGTGTCAGTACCCATGAAGTTCACTAAGTTTGCAGCACCGCCCAAGGCGGCAGCTTCTTCGCTAGTGGCTCCACGTGCGCCAAAATCGTGTAACTTAAAACCGATGCCATCAGTATTATCCGCAGTCTCTTCTAAGTACTGCATAATGGCCTTGCGGCAGTTATAAGAAACAGTGGCTACCGTTGTTGGATACCATACCGCTCTTAATAACGCTGTCTCGACATAGCTAGTCAACCAAGCACACTTTGGATCAGTATTGATGACTTGAACCATTGCGTTTTGAACGGGGATAACAGTGCCTTCAGGAATCGCTTGGATTTCTATGGGTAAGTAACCGTCGTACTTCTCAACAATGTAGTTCCAGCCATCTTCATTAAACGGAACGCCGTGGGCTTCCATAATGACTTGTGCTTCGTCTACATATTCTTGAGTGATGGGCTTAGTTAAGTACTCTTTGATAAACATCTGTAAACCAAAGAAAACCGCTTCTTTAAACTTGCCACCGCGTGCTTCTATATAGCTAGAAACCTGTGTAGTACCTTGAGGGTACTGTAAGTAGTGAGATGCCTTATAGCTGTCAGCATTTAAGATGATATTGTTATTCATGACGGAAATCCTCCTGTCAGTTTTGTTTAGAAGGCGGTCTATCCACCTTCGTTGAGCTAATCTATTTTCAGGGCACTTACATGCCGGTCATTTCTTGGATAATGAAGTAGTGATCTTCAAATATCTGGTTTGGATCTAATTCAGCAAATGGAACCCATTTTGCATGCTTGGCGTCATCGCCGCCTTTTACCTTGGGTAAGTCACTGCTAGGTGCTAACTCAATGTAAAACGCATGTGTAATGGTTCTACCTCTTGCTGATCTGTGTGGGTCATCAAAAACTTGTTGGTTTTTGATAGAGCCCCTTAAAACCGGTACTGGTACTTTTAACCGTGTCTCTTCTCTTAATTCCCTTAAGCAGGCATCGATCAATTTCTCGTTGCCGTCTACAAAGCCACCGGTCAATGCCATCAAACCTTTACCAGGTCGGGCTTTGCGTTCTACCATCAACACGTGGCCACTTTGTACGACAACTGCATCAACGGTTACAAACGTAGGTGCGTATGGAGCGGCTTCCCAGGCTTGCTTGTACTTGTCTACAAAGGCGTGTTCTTCTTTAGTTTCTTTGTAAACCTCAGTTTTTACGTATTCTGCCAAACCCTTTTGAACACTTTCAGGGACAACTTCTGCCACTTTCTCTGCCACATAAGCTTCGCCTTGCTCCGCAAAAACTGCTTGCCTGATTGGAGTCGCGCTTAAACCTTTATAGTTGCCTACTTGAACAGCGCCCCACTGTGGGAACAAGTTTAAGTAGAAAGAGCTCTGGTCTTTACTGTGACCAATCAATCCCACTTTGGCTGCCTTGTGAGGAACGCCGTGGTGAGCAGTAACTAAGCCGTTAACAGTCGCTTGTACATTGCGGACCCAAGATTCATCGTTGTAAACAATGTCCATCAAGGGAGCGATGTGTATACGCTCGTTTTCAGCTGGACCAATGGCACCACGAATCATGGCTTCACGTTCGGCAATAGACCAAGGGTTGCGCACAGAACGTGGCTGGTGAGCAGATCCGCATAACACAATTAACTGTTCTGCTTGCTGTAAGCCTGCCTCGATGACGGCCATATGCCCCATATGGAATGGTTGAAAGCGGCCTATAAAGACAAGAAAGTCGTATTTTTTTTTCATTGCAGCAAACCCCTTGCTGTTAATTGGCGAGAACCAGGTCTGTCCTAATTCGCGTGTAATTCATCTCGGTGAATCCCACCTAAATGCTTGGTACAACTAGATAGTGTCACAATGACACTATGTGTGTCAAATATTATTTAGATCTTTTTTGAAAGCCTTTCTTCAAACCAGGACTTTAGCTCTGGATTTAGCTTCTGCCAACCAACACCGTGATATGAAGGCTTGCGCAACTCAAGTCCAACTAAGACGGTAGTTAGCAATAGCGATACTACAAATACAGCCCACAGTGGGGCCACCCTAAGGTGTAACGCAGCGATGCAAAGCACTGTAAAGCTAGAGGCCCATATCAACTCGGGAACACGGGACATCCTGACCACGTTACAGAACAAGAAAAAGTGGATCACCACCATCCCAATAATGTAGCTCAGAGCCTTCTCTATATCGTAGAAATACATGCTCCCTGCAACGGCTATTGCGAGTACAAGGCAGTCTGTGATTGATAATCTAAAGCCGAGTTTAAAATCCATATCTACACACTTATTTTTTATACTTCACTAAGGTGTGCTGCTCACCATCTAGGCGATTATCTATTAAGTTAGAAATGACGCCCCAGTCTCCTCCAGCAAGCCCAGCCCCTATCAAAGGGTAAGCAATGCGCTGGCCTGAGAACTCCTTCCCAATTAGGGAAAACACTTTATCAATTGCCTCATAGTCAGCTTTTAGACCCTGTCCTTTCCAGTGAAACTGGGTGTAAGCATTCACAATAGTAATGCTGTGCTGCCCCCTATTAACGACTACAGAGGAGAAGCTGCCTAATTTATCTTTGTCACCCTTCGACGTCTGCTTGTCGGCTTCGTATGCTTCTGGAAATATTTTTTTCACTGATAAAGCGATACCAGCTCCCATCGCGCAATAGCAATTACAGCCATGAACAATGACGTCAAACTTTCCTTCTAGAGCGAGCTTAAGTAAGTCTCCTTCAATAGTCTTCATGAGGACTGCCACTGCTTATCTAGGATGTACTGCTCCTGCGCAAAGGTCTCGATAGTCCTTTCTCGTGCAGCTCTAACTCTACCTACTGCGCTTGCAGACTCCTCTCCCATTTCCACAAGTATTCTTGCTGCGATCATTCCTGTACGACCTAAGCCACCACGGCAATGAAGAACAATATCCTCACCTGCTTGAAGATCCTGAAAAATACGATGTTTGTTTTTTTCCCAGCCCAGCTCAAAAGCATTATCTGGTGGATTCATATCCTGAATAGGCAAGTGCAGCCAAGGCACGGGGTGCTCTACAAGAGTTGCTTCAAACTCTGGCACGCCTAAAAGCTCGAACTCGTGAGTTTCCATCAATGTGATGAGTTTTTTTGCTCCCCATTGAGATATCTGTTTGAGGTCGGTATCCAAGTCCCTTTCCCAGCGTCCACCATATAAGCCGTCATCTTTTTTACCCGGACAAATAGTCATGCCTATACGCCCCGTGCAGTTTACGGGAGAGACATAGTCGATACGGAGTGGGTGCGTACCACTCGTTTTAATCTCTTTCTTTTGCCCTAAGCTTTCTAGTTGAGCACGAGCATGCTCTAAAGGCGTCCATGCGCCGCGACTTTCACTATACCAAGCCCAAAACTGTAAGCCATTGCTGGAGAATCCTGACACCTGCTCGCCAAGAAGATCTTTCATGGCTTCGTCTGCATCACCAAATGATTTTCCTTCGAAGCAAATTTGGCCTTCCGCATTTAATACAGCCTCTACTGGCTCCGCCCCACCCAGGGAGCGAAGCACCGTATTCGGTTTGATTATATTGGCAGTGATAATTTCTTTTAAAATCATGCTTCATATTTCCTTGTTTGTTAGCTTATGTCTATCGTTGAACAACGAAGTCGCTAAGCCTTCAATCTCTTCTCTTTGATACAGCAGGGATAACCATTTTTGAGGAATACCTTCTATTCCGTAATAAGCCCCTGCAATTTGTCCTACAATCGCTGCTGTTGTGTCTGCGTCATCGCCAAGATTAGCTGCTTTCAGAACCGCAGCCTCAAAACTATCAGTATGGTAAAAACACCATAAGGCCGCCTCTAACGCTTCGACTACATAGCCAGAGCCTTTAATTTGTGATTCTGACTTCCCTATATAAGCACCCCTGCTAATGGCAGTGACCTTCTCTTCCGTCGGTACAAAATCAGCCTTCAGTAGCACCTCATCTTTACTATTACCCAATAATGCTGAACGTATCTGCGCACTAAACAGCTTTGCACACTCAACTGCTTCAGGGGCTCCGTGGGTTGTACGTGAACTTGCCCCGGCATACAGCAGTAGAGATTCGATATCCTCAGCATAAAACATTGGCACAGGGGCTATCCGCATAATCCCTCCGTTACCTGCTGTCATCGGGGCCTCTGAACCCGCATACGGATCCTGAGTTGATTGGTATTTATTAAGCGCTGTATTGACAGTATTACCAATATCAAAACATCTATCTGTACTACTCATGTAACCATGATCACGCCAATTTAAATAACGGTTCATTTGGTCTTTTGCATCAAAGCCTTTCGTATACAGCAAACTATGAGCTAAGCATAAGGCCATGGAGGTATCATCTGTCCACTTGCCAGCCTTTAAGTAAAATGGCCCACCGCCTGTCATCTCAGTAACAGGAGGGAACGTTCCTCTTGGGCTAAACTCAACCGTTGTACCCACAGCATCGCCGCAAGCCATTCCTAATAGGCAGCCTTTAAAACGGCCTATATCTAACAATTCACTTGATATCATGATCAATCATTCAGCTTTACTTAGCTGCTCCCGTACTTCCATTAGGGCGTAACCTAATAAATTGAGCCCTTTCCAAAGGTTAGGGTTTTCAATGTTCTCGTGATCTGCAGCCAAACCAGTTCCCCAGATTTTATCCACTGGGCTAGCCTCCACAAGAATACGTTCACGAGTATTGAGTAAATATTCCTTGAGATCGTCACTCTGGCTAAACTTAGCTAAGTTTGCGGCAACGACTATTTCGAACCGCTTTTCCAGCCAAACATCATCTTTAAAACCAGAGACATTTCGTCCTAGTTTCTTTGCCTCGCCAGGGTTTTTCGAAGCAAGTATTCTGAGACGCATTTCAGTATCACCAAAGAGGCGGGCTTTTTCAGCCATCATAAAATGTTCTGCACTCGAATAATGCTCGCCATCCACTTTAAACGCAGATGAATACCACTGGCTAAAACAGGTCTGATTTACGCCTGACTTAGGCTTTTGATGCCCCCAAAAGAAAAGGTATTTTGCCTTCTTACCTCGGTTTACGTGGTTCAGAAGTTCCTTGTTTGATCTTATTTTCATATCATTATCCGCCTTTGTAAGGCTATTTTTATTGATTTTTACAGTACATTACGTCAGTTCTTAAGGCATATTTATAGCCACTAGTAACTTCTGAGCCTTCATGGGTTATACGATGAGGAAACACTATAAGCATTCCCTCTTCAGGCTTGACCTTGTCCCATAAAAATCGAGTAAGCCCACCTTCAAAGTCGTCGTTCAAATAGACAATAAAAGTCAGCATACTTTCCTCTGTAGACGACCGTTGAAACGAGCCATCTTTATGGAATTTGAAGTACTGGCCAGATCCATACTTATAAAATCTAAATTTCTCGTTGAGCCCCGTTATGAGCCAGTCGTCCTGTATCGCAGGCAAAAAACCTTTTGCTCGTGCGTAGAACATTTGTGCCAACGACTCATCATCAAAGATAACTCGGTCATTATTTCGGACTTTTTCTGCCCGCACAGGCCCTTCTCTAGTCTGGATCGTAGCGTCTTCGTAGCCTTGTTTCTCCGCACGTAAAATCTTTCGTTGGCACTCTTCCTTGGTAAGAAAGTTACTAACGGTAAATATACCTGCTCCATATTTTTTGACTTCCATTACTTTCACTCTTTTATGCACTAGCTTTTGGCTGTGTGTAGTTAATCTGCTAAGCTTATAGGCTTAATGACACGATGTTAGTGTCACAGAAACACTATGTCAATGAGGATTTGAATGTCTGACCTGAATACAGCGCCAAAAAACGAGCAAGAGTTTATTGATAGTTACAATATTCACGACTTTGAGATACCTCTAACCAGTGTGGATATGGCTATATTCACCGTTAAGGATAATGAACTAAAAGTACTTCTTGTTAAAAGAGCTCAATATCCGGCTAAGGGACAATGGGCGCTGCCAGGCGGATTCATTAACCTCGGTGCAGACAAAGACCTCGATACAACCGCCGCACGTAAACTACGAGAGAAGACCGGTGTTGATACATCTCACCTAGAACAGGTCGTTACAGTAGGCAGCCGAACTCGTGATCCACGTGGCTGGTCCGTTACTGTCGTTTACATGGCTTTGATTTCTTCGGAACATATCGACCTTGTTGCGGACATCAGCTCAGAAGATGTGAACTGGATCAGCGTGAAAGACATAGAGTCCAATCTAGCTTTTGACCACAAGGATATTTTAAACCAATGCTACGAACGGCTACGCAGTAAAGTTCAGTACACGTCTCTTCCCGTAAACCTGTTACCTGAAGAATTCACACTGACTGACTTACAAGGTATTTTTGAAATAATTCTCGGTGGGGATATAGAGAAGAAGTCTTTCCGTAAGCGCGTGCTGGATGCTGACATCTTACTTGAGTCTGGAAATATGAGAACGGGTAGTAACAGGCCGGCAAAGCTGTACTCTGTTGCCGAGAATGGTAGAACACACATTTTCCCTAGGCCGATAGAGCTACGCGGATAAGCCAAAACCAGCTGTAAAGTGCAATGTCAGCACTGCTCCTTTTCTCTAGATTGATGATGAGTGGTAGATCCTGCGTTGGTGTCCTCACTTTTTTACTCGAATAGTTTATACTGCGCCTCAATATACAAACCGTACACCTGCTTACTTAATTTTGCTTGCCCTGCTAATGCAATAGAGAGCCCCTCTACTTACAAACAGCTGGGCTCTTTTAACCCTAGTACAGAAGACTTAAAAGTAAGTATTGATAGCTATGAAAAATTACTACATAGCTGAGACCTAATTATGAAAAGAAACAGCAAAAAGTGTAACTTTCAATTACGTGTTAATAATCAAACACATACACCAGGTTACATGCAACTAGGTGCACATAAAAGATGAAAGACTCCATTCGCAGCAAGCTAGAAAACCTCGTAGAGCGCCATGAAGAAGTGGCCATGCTGTTATCTGACCCCGATATCATCGGCGACCAAAATCGTTTCCGAGAGCTATCCAAAGAATACTCTGACTTAGAGCCCATCACTGTTGTGTTTAAAAGTTTCCAAGCCGAACAGGACAACCTGGATACCGCCAAGGAAATGCTGGACGACCCAGACATGAAAGAAATGGCTCAGGAGGAAATGAAAAGTGCCAGTGCGGCTATGGAGGCCCAAGAGAAAGAGCTGCAAATATTATTGCTGCCCACCGACCCCCATGATGACAGTAACATCTTCTTGGAAATCCGAGCGGGTACTGGGGGTGACGAAGCGGCTATTTTTGCTGGCGACCTACTGCGCATGTATACCCGCTACGCGGAAACTCAGAAGTGGAAAGTAGAAGTCACCTCAGAAAGTCAGGGTGAGCACGGCGGCTATCGCGAAGTTATCGCACGCATTGTCGGCCACGGCGCCTACTCCAAAATGAAATTTGAATCCGGCGCGCACCGTGTGCAGCGCGTACCCGAAACTGAATCCCAGGGCCGTGTACATACCTCCGCTGCTACCGTGGTAATCATGCCCGAAATAGACGATGTTGAAGAAGTTACCATCAACCCCGCCGACCTACGTATTGACACTTTCCGCGCCTCTGGCGCCGGTGGTCAGCACGTCAACAAAACCGACTCTGCGATTCGCCTAACCCACGTGCCTACGGGTATCGTTGTGGAGTGCCAGGAACAGCGTTCCCAGCATAAAAACAAAGCGGCCGCGATGACCTTACTCGCCTCGCGTATCTATCAAATAGACTACGACAAGCAAATGAACGAGCAAGCCGCGGAGCGTAAATCTCTAGTCGGTACCGGCGACCGCTCTGATCGCATCCGTACCTACAACTACCCACAGGGTCGTGTTACCGACCACCGCATCAACTTGACTCTATATAAGTTGGACGAAGTCATGCAAGGGGGCTTGGCTCAAGTTATTGACCCACTTACGTCCGAGTACCAAGCCGACCAGCTGGCGACACTGGCTGAATAATAGCGGTAACAGCCAACAAAAAAGCCCGACTATATGTCGGGCTTTTTTATTACTGATGCAAGTAATTCTTACTCAGTCATAACCGGTATCTTGCCAATTTTCTGCTGCCAAATTTTCGGCGCCGTCTGGTGTACCGATTCACCCGTCGCATCCACTGCAACGGTCACTGGCATATCCTCAACGACAAACTCGTGAATCGCTTCCATACCTAAGTCGGCAAAACCTACCACCTTAGATGACTTGATCGCCTTAGAGACTAAGTAAGCCGCACCGCCCACCGCCATCAAGTAAACCGCCTTATGCTTGGCGATCGCCGCCAAACCCATGGGGCCACGCTCAGCTTTACCGATCATACCTAGTAGGCCTGTTTCCGCTAGCATGGTCTCGGTAAACTTATCCATACGCGTGGCGGTAGTGGGGCCTGCAGGGCCAACCACCTCGTCACGCACCGGATCAACCGGGCCTACGTAGTAGATAAACTTACCCTTGAAGTCGACCGGTAGCTCTTCGCCATTGGCAATCATGTCGACCATGCGCTTATGCGCTGCGTCGCGGCCCGTCAACATAGTGCCACTCAACAATAGAGTATCGCCCGGCTTCCACGTCTGCGCCTCTTCCGGTGTAACCGTGTCTAAATTCACACGTTTAACACTATCACTGCCCGCATCTTGTGAAATCACCGGCCAATCTTCCAGCTTCGGCGGTGTGAGCTCCGCCACACCCGAGCCATCGAGCACAAAGTGAGCATGGCGTGTGGCCGCACAATTAGGGATCATCGCCACAGGCTTGTTCGCCGCATGGGTGGGGTAATCCATAATTTGCACATCCAGTACCGTCGTCAAACCGCCCAAGCCTTGGGCACCTATGCCAAGGGCATTGACCTTTTCAAATATCTCCAAGCGCAGCTCTTCCACCTTATTCTGCGGTCCACGCTCGATTAGCTCATTAATATTGATCGACTCCATGCAGGCTTCTTTGGCCAAGTTCATCGCCTTATCTGCCGTGCCACCAATACCAATGCCCAAAATACCCGGCGGGCACCAGCCCGCGCCCATGGTCGGCACCATCTTCAACACCCACTCAACAATATCGTCAGAGGGATTCAACATGGCAAACTTAGACTTGGCCTCAGAGCCACCACCCTTGGCTGCCACGCGTACGTCAACCGTATTGCCTGGCACGACTTTCATATTAATAACGGCAGGGGTATTGTCCTTGGTATTAATACGCTTGCCCGCAGGGTCGGCCAAAATAGAGGCCCGCAAAATATTGTCGGGGTGATTGTAGGCGCGGCGCACACCTTCGTTGATCATGTCTTCCACTGACAACTCGGACTCCCACTGCACATCCATGCCGATTTCGATGAACACCGTCACGATACCCGTATCTTGGCAGATGGGGCGACGCCCTTCCGCACACATGCGTGAATTCACCAATATCTGCTGCATAGCCGCCTTCGCCGCGGGGCTTTCTTCACGCTGATAGGCCGCATAGACCGCGTCTACAAAGTCCTTAGGGTGATAATAAGAAATGAATTGCAAGGCGTCGGTGACGCTTTGAATTAGATCGTCCTGGCGGATTACCGTCATGATTGGGCCTCTGTCTACAGTCGTTTATATATAAGTATGGGCGCATTATAGGCGGTGAAGCTGGATGCGGATAGACTGAAACAGCCCTCTTTTAGCCTATCCGCAACATATCCACACAGTTCCATGTAAAAACACCGTGCCCTAAACCCTCCTGTGGCTTAAAATACCCACCCCAAAAACCAATACACACGAATAAATGACTCAATCTTCCGCTGCATACGCCCTTGGACAACGCTGGATTTCAGAGGCCGAACCCGATTTAGGTTTAGGTCTCGTCGTAGAAATCGACAACCGAGTACTCAAGGTCGCCTACCTCGCCATTGACGAAGAGCGTGTTTACGCCAGCAACAGTGCACCACTGAGTCGTGTGCACTTCCGCGCTGGGGAAAAAATTAAGTCAGGAGATGGCTGGGAGTTTGAAATTGAGTCTACCGACATAGAGTCTGGCCTGATCGTCTACCACGGTATACGCACCGACAATGACGAGCCGGTCTCGGTGATGGAAACCCGCCTAGCCCACGACATGCAGGTTAACCAACCCCAAGACCGCCTGTTAACCAATCAATTAGATCGTCACGCGGCCTTTGAGCTGCGCTATGAAACTCTGCGCCAACAAGGTCGTCTAGAGCAAAGCCCTGTGCGTGGGCTACTCGGCCCCCGCGTCGACACCATCCCTCATCAGCTGTATATCGCCAATGAAGTGGGCAACCGCCCTGCCCCTCGCGTATTGCTGGCCGACGAAGTCGGCCTGGGAAAAACGATTGAAGCCGGCTTAATCCTGCACAACCAGCTGCATACCGAGCAGGCCAAACGCGCCTTGATCGTTGTACCCAAGGCCCTAGTCAGCCAGTGGGTATTAGAATTGATGCGCCGCTTCAACCTACACCCCGCCATCTTTGATGCAGAGCGCTGCGCGCAAACCTTCACCACCTTAGATGAAGAAACCGATGAGATCATCGAGCTAGACGAGAATCCCTTCCACACCGAACAGCTGGTAATTTGTACTCTAGACATGCTGGTAGACAACCCAGCACACGCGCAAAAGGCCATTGACGCAGGCTGGGACACATTAATCGTCGACGAGGCACACCATCTCAAGTGGTCCCCTGAAGACACTAGCCCCGAATACGCCGTCATTGAAGCATTGAGTAAAGCCACACCGGGCCTATTACTGCTCACCGCCACACCAGAGCAGCTAGGGGTAGCCAGTCACTTTGCCCGCCTACGCCTGCTAGACCCATCGCGCTTTAATGATCTAGAGGCCTTCATCAAAGAAGAAGAGCAGTATGCCGAAGCAGCCGAAGCCATCGACAGTCTATTGCAAGACGGGGACATCAACGCCCAGCAGCGTACTCGCATTCAAGCCATGCAGCCCGACGTGCCCTCCCTTGCCGAGCTGCAAAACGCTGACACCCGCCACAAGCTGGTGCAAGAGCTGGTTGACCGCCACGGTACAGGGCGTGTGCTATTTCGCAATACTCGCGCCCATGTAAAGGGCTTCCCTCCACGCCTAATGCACAACTATGCCTTTGACGACCAAGCCGCAAAGATCGAATGGCTGAGCACTTGGCTGAAAAGCCACAAAGAAAAAGTACTGATCATCTGTGCAGAGAAAGAAACCGCACTTGCCCTAGAAGAAAAACTGCACCTAGGTGCCGGCGTACTCTGCGCGGCTTTCCACGAAGACCTCAGCTTACTCGCCCGCGACCGTGCTGCCGCTTGGTTTGCCGAAGATATGGGCGCACAGGCGCTAGTCTGCTCAGAGATTGGCTCAGAAGGCCGTAACTTCCAGTTTGCTCACCACCTAGTGCTGCTCGACCTGCCCTCCAACCCCGATTTACTGGAACAGCGCATCGGCCGCCTAGACCGTATCGGCCAAAAGAGCACCATTGAAATCCACGTACCCTACGTCAGCGGCGGCCAAGAAGAGGTGCTCTATCGCTGGTATAAGGAAGGCCTAAATTCCTTCGAGAAAACCTGCCCTGCCGCCGCGGTATTACGCGCTGAATTTGCGCAGCAACTACAAGAGCAACTAGATAAAGACAGCCTAGACAACAATGCTATTGATAAACTGGTTGCCAACACGCAAAGCCGCCTAGCAGAAATCAATGCAGATCTAGAGAAAGGTCGTGACCGCCTGTTAGAGCTCAGTTCCTACCGCAAAGAAGACGCAGATAAGCTAAAACAAACCCTTGAATCCTATGACGACTACGCCGAGCTAGACTACTACCTAGAGCTAGCTTGTGACGGCTTCGGCATCGACATGGAACATCACTCCGATCACACCCATATCCTCAACCCCGGTAGCCACTACCGCGGTGGCTTCAAAGACATCAGCGATGAAGGCATCACCGTCACCCTTGATCGCACCACTGCCCTGAGTAATGAAGACTTTAAATACCTGACTTGGGAGCACCCGCTCATCACGGACTCCTTTGATCAGGTACTGAGCAGCTCCATGGGCAACGCAGCATTGGGCACCATCGACGGCACCGAGTTCCCGGCGGGCACCCTGCTGACGGAGTGTCTATTCACCGTACACAGCATTGCACCGAAGTCACTACAGCTAGGGCGCTACCTACCACCCCAGCTATTCCGCATTGTCATCGACAACCAGCTGCGCTTTGTCAGTAAGCAACTGCCCTTCAACTCCGTGAAGGCCCAAGTTAAAAGGGTGGAGCGCAACACCACCAAACAAATCATCGACAGCCAAAAGCCTTTGCTAGAGAAAATGATTCTGCGGGCCCAAGCGGTGGCCAACAGCGCTAAAGACAATGTCATCAAGTCCGCCAAGGACAAGTTAGACAAGCAATTGAAACCTGAAGTGGATCGCCTGCGTTATTTGAAGACGGTCAACCCCAGTGTGCGCGATGATGAAATTGCCGCGATGGCTGAGCAGTATGAGCAGTCGGAGTTAGCGATTGAGCATGCGGTGATTAAATTGGATGGGGTTCGGGCGTTGATTACGACGTAGGGGGGGGTATGCGGAGTTAAAATAAACAGATGTATCGGTTACCGCGCAGGGGCATGGTAACCAGCACATAAGGTAGGGGCGGCATCTGACCGCGAAAGATACGCCACAGAATCGCGATCAGATACCGCTCCTACAAAAAACCACCCACTACACAAACCCCACACACTCTCCCCACACAGCTTTCCCATACTAAACTCAACATCAAAACAACAAGGGTTCTGTCATGTGGAAACAACATTTTCTTTTAGCGATCTGTCTAATGTTCGTCGGCATAGACCAACAAGCGTTTGCCAGTAATTCGTCTAATTTACTTAACGACGCCGAATCCGGCGTATTTATGATGCGTGCCGTAGCAGGCAATAATCGCGACTATACCCCAGCAACATTACTCAATACTGACGTAGACATTAAAGTCAGTGGACCAGTAGCCCACGTTACCGTTGTGCAAAGCTTCTTCAATCAGGGCCAAGCCTTTGCTGAAGGTGTTTATGTATTCCCTCTCCCCGACAAGTCCGCAGTGAACGGCATGCAAATGCGCATTGGTCAGCGCTTGATCGTTGGCGACATCAAGGAAAAAGCCATAGCCAAGAAAATTTACCAACAAGCCAAGCGTACGGGTAAACGTGCCGCCCTAGTTGAACAGCAGCGCCCCAACCTGTTCACTAGTTCGGTGGCGAACATCGCCCCCGGCGAGGCCATCGAAGTCACCATTACCTATGTGGAAACCCTAAAGCTAGAGGGCAATCGCTTTAGCCTGCGCTTTCCTATGACTCTCACACCGCGATTTATGCCTAGCCCTAATAGCGGAGCAATCCACTCTCTCGATACATCCCCCATAAACAACAATCAAGAAAATTTTGTCAGCCGCTTTATAGATGGCCTAAAGCAAATCACTCCACCACAGATAGATGCTGAAAATCTAGCTGCAGAGCTGCGCAACCCGGTGAAAATTCGCGCCTATATTGATGCGGGGCAATCGATTGGAAATTTAATCAGCCCTTATCACAGCACCCACAGCACCTATGACGGCAAGGGCTACGCCGTTAACTTAAGAATGCCTCAAGTTCCCATGGATAGGGATTTTGTTCTGCACTGGGACATCGCCAATGGTGAACAATCCAGTGCAGCTTTTTATACCGAGAACATTGCCGGACAAAACTATGGCCTATTAATGTTAATGCCCCCACAACATATTAATCAGCAAGCTGCGATAGACCGCGAGGTGATCTTCATCATAGACACCTCGGGGTCTATGGGAGGTGAGTCTATTCGCCAAGCTAAGCAGAGCTTGCTACAGGCACTACAGAGTTTACAGCCACGGGACAGCTTTAATGTTATTGAATTTAATTCCACCCACAGCCAGCTATTCCAACAAACACGCAGCGCCAGTGCTGTGAATATACAAAGCGCCCTCAACTTTGTTCGCAATTTACAAGCCGGAGGCGGCACACAGATGCAATCCCCGTTGCGCGCCGCACTCACCATGCCCAGTAATAACCGAGAAAATCTTCGCCAAGTAGTGTTTATCACCGACGGTGCAGTGGGCAATGAAAATGCATTATTCGCATTAACTCATCAACTGCTTGGCAACAGCCGTTTATTCATCGTCGGCATAGGCTCTGCACCCAATAGCTATTTCATGCGCAAGGCCGCGGAGTTTGGCAAGGGCAGTTTCACCCATATCGGCAGCACCGCCGAAGTGGACGAGAAAATGCACGCCCTTTTCAGCAAGCTGGAAAACCCCGTGCTGCAGGATATCCGCATCGACTTGCCCCAAGGGGTAACTGCCGAAATGTGGCCCGCAAAAATACCCGACCTATATAAGGGGGAGCCTGTGCTCGTAGCGATGAAGCTTAATAAGCTGCCCAACAATATGACTGTCAACGGTCTGTCAGGGCCAAGTGGAAACTGGCAACGCGAGATAGACATAGAGCAATCCCAGCAGCACCAGGGCACCAGCACGCTTTGGGCGCGCAATAAAATAGCAGCCTTAATGGATCGCATCACTCGCGGCGAAAGCGAGCAGTCCATAAAACCTGACATTGTAAAGGTAGCGGTAGACCACAAACTACTCAGCCGCTATACCAGCTTTGTGGCCGTGGACAAAACACCGGTGCGCAACCCCAATACCCCATTAAAAACCAGCAAAGTGGCCAACCTCACAGCTCATGGTAGCTCTGGGGGCCACGCCTCCTATCCTGCCACAGCCAGCGGTGTGCAGATGTGGTGGCTGATGGCGATGTTGTTAATGTTAGCGGCGGCACTGCAGGCCCGTTTAAACAAAATTAAACAGGCTTAGTCATGATCACTACCATTAAAAATGAACGCAAGCTGAGCTTCTGGGTCTTATTAATAGCAGCAGTACTTTGCACAACGAAGGCACTGTGGATAGATGCCAAGGCCGTCGTTGCCCAGCAACTGATTGCCAGCGCTTGGACAGAGACGCTACAACAGCAAGACGCAGTGAAACCCTGGTCTTGGGCCGACACTTGGCCCGTGGCGCAACTAACCAAGCCGGACGGCGAAAACCTTTACGTGCTCAATAGCACAAGCGGCGAGGCACTGGCTTTTGGACCCGCACATATGCAAGCCAGCGCCCTGCCCGGGGAGGTCGGCAATATCGTCATTGCAGGCCACCGCGACACTCACTTTAAGTTCATGCAAGACGTTGCTATCGGTGACGAGTTTATTTTGCAAAACAATCAAGGGAAGGAGTACAACTACCGTGTGCAACATATCCGCATTGCCGACAGCCGCACAGAACGTGTGCAGTTGCACAGCGAATACGACGAGTTACAACTAATCAGCTGCTACCCCTTCGACCAAGCTCAAGCCGGCGGGCCGTTGCGTTACGTTGTCACCGCATTACCTGTTTAAAGGAATAAGCCATGAAAGCCAAACGTTGCCTGTGCCTCAGCCTATACCACTTTTTTCTCAGCCTACTGGTCACCTGCTTTTCTATGTACATCGTCTCACGACAACTGAATGGCGAGGTGTTGCTAGAGGGACTCAGCCAAGTACTAGGCGTGATCAACATCATCCTGCTCAGCCCTAGCTACTGGCTATATGAACGCCTCAATGGCAACTACCAATGGCTATTGTTTGCTGCCAACAGCCTAGTCTGGGGAATAGCTCTTGAGCTTTTAATCGCCAGGCTACACACTCGCAAGCAGAGACACTATTTTGGATAAGACATGCCCCAGCGTATACTCATAATTGAAGACGAACCCGCCATAGCGGACACCCTAGTCTACGCCCTAAAAACCGATGGCTTTAAGGTGCAATGGAAAAACCTAGCCCGCGACGGCTTAGAGCATTTACAACAGCAAGGCGCCGACCTGATTATTTTAGACGTGGGCCTACCCGACCAAAACGGCTTTGAGCTGTGCAAAGATATTCGACAGTTCAGCCAAGTGCCCATCATCTTTCTCACCGCGCGCAAGGAAGAAATGGACCGCATTATTGGTTTAGAAATTGGTGGTGACGACTATGTGACTAAACCCTTTAGCCCCAGAGAAATCAGCGCGCGAGTGAAAGTGGTACTGCGCCGCATGCACGGTGCTAACAACCCTGCGCCCACCACGCCAGAGAGTGACATCAGCAGTTGGTTTGATATCAATCCCGCCAAGGCCCAAATACGCTTTCAAAAAAAGAAGCTGGACCTCACCCGCTACGAGTATTTGATCGCCCTGACATTACTAGAACACCCCGAGCAAGTCTTCAGCCGTGCGCAGTTGATGGACAAGGTATGGGACGAACCCGAAGCCAGCTTTGAACGCGCCGTAGACACCCACATCAAAAGCCTGCGTGCCAAACTCAAAGAAGTGGATAGTGAAAATAGTCCTATACAGACCCACCGTGGCTTGGGTTACAGTATTCAAGTTAATTAACGATTGATGCGGATAGGCTGTGGCGGCCTATCCGCATAGACCAGAGTCGATCCCATGAAACTCAGCTCCCGCATCTTCTTAGCCTATTTCCTCATCGTAGGTATGGGTGTGTACTGGTTTATGAGCAGCCTCACCGACCAGCTACACCCTGCGGTACGCCAAGCCTCCGAAGAAGCTCTGGTTGACACCGCCAACCTATTGGCCGAACTGGCCGCAGACGATCTCGCCAGTGGCTTCATTACCATCGGCTCTTTCGCTGATGCGGTAGAGTCCTACCGTGAACGTAAGCTCAAGGCCACCATTTGGTCCCATGAGAAAACCGCCCCCGACTTCACCCTGTATGTCACCGACCTCAGCGGCACGGTGGTATTTCACACCGACACTGGGCAACTTGGCAAAGACTACTCGCGCTGGATCGATGTAAAACGCACCCTTGCAGGAGAATACGGTGCACGCACCACCCGTGCCGACCCCCTAGACGAACTGAGCAGCTCTATGTACGTGGCCGCCCCCGTGCGCTTTAAGGGCGACACCATCGGCGTGTTGACCGTGGCCCAGCCCAATGCCAGCGTACAGCCCTTCTTAGAAGTTGCGCGGGGCAAGATATGGCAGCAAGGCCTACTGGTTTTAGTACTCGCCTTAGCCTTAGGGATACTGATGTCCTATTGGCTGACCCACTCCATTCGCAAGCTGGTTGAATACGTCGAAGATGTGCGCATTGGCCTGCGCGCCACCCCGCCCAAGCTAAAAGAAAAAGAACTCGCACAGCTCGCCGACTCGGTAGAGAGCATGCGCCAAGCCCTAGAGGGCAAAGAATATGTAGAACAGTATATTCACACCCTCACCCACGAAATGAAAAGCCCGCTGGCGGCTATACGCGGCGCCTCCGAATTACTTCAAGAACACTCCATGCCCTTTGATGAACAGCAACGCTTTCTGAATAACATTCACAATGAAAGCAATCGCATGAAGGAATTTATCGACCGCCTGCTCTCCCTTGCTGCGATTGAAAATAGAAATGAGTTAGACAAACCAGAGCCGGTGAATATGCTTGATCTAGTAAAGCAGGAAATAGACGCCAAGTCCCATGCTTTGCAAGAGAAAACCATTACCCCTGTCATCACAAATAATGCGGATAAGCTGGTAGTTACGGGTGAAAGCTTTTTATTGCAGCAGGCGTTGAGTAACTTGCTAGACAATGCGATTGATTTTAGTGAGAGAGATTGTGAGCTAACGATTACTTTTGAAAACAATCCGCCAGACAACATTAATATTGCTATTCACAATATTGGCGAGCCTATTCCGGGCTATGCCAAGCAGCGCATCTTTGAACGCTTTTATTCGTTGAGTCGGCCGAGTACGGGAAGGAAGAGTTCTGGGCTGGGTTTGAGTTTTGTTAAGGAGATAGCCAGCCTTCACAACAGTAGTATATTGCTAAAAAATACAAGCATTGGTGTCACGGCTTGTCTTACATTACCTGTGGTAATGCAAATTTCTTAGGTACATACAAAGCAGCTAAATATGGGGGATTGTGATCCGCTCCCATATGTAGTGAAATAAAAAAGCTATTAATAAACTAAGTATACGGAGATACGTCATGAAAAAGTTGACCGCTCTAGGGCTTCTTTTAGTTATCTTTGCCCCAGTTCACTCTGCTTCTATAGAAATAGGGGGACTCTACCAATTACAAGCTGACACTAAAGTCAGTGCTACACCAACAGGGACTCCTAGCCTCATTGTTGGACAGAACTCTAAGTTCAAAGTGCTATCTGAGGATGATACTAATAAGGTTTATGCCATTACATTTACCAATCTCTACAAGTATGAAGAAACTACAACATCAGGCTCTGTACCAAACCTAGTACTTTCAACAATAGACAAAAACTCTCAAGTTGCTGAAGGCCCTATATACTTCGTCAAAAAAACTGATGCCACAATTGGTATCAAAGTAGGAGGTGTCACTGGAAAAAGCTCCTCTGGCGTTACAAGTGGCCCACTCATTGTTCCTTTCAAATACCGTTTAGATGATAAATCACTCACTGGCGAAGTAACAGTTAGTGAGCAACAAGCTGGTGGTACGACAGGAACTGATAACAAGTCTGAATTCACATTTGCCACTGAGCTGCTTATCAATAACTGGGACAAAGTGAATTTTGGGGTTATATATGGTCAGGATCGTATTGAGGATAAGACCTGGAAGCACTAAGAAGAAGACTGAGTCAGCGTGTTTATTGGGTTAAAAATTTAATACTTTAGCTTCTTCTTGCTCTAGCAGCACCATAAATCAAATTTTTACTATTTCTAAAAAGGTGCGGATAACCTAAACAGCCCATCCGCATTCAATACTTACGAATCAAACTCAGCCAATATAGCCAACGTCTCCGTAGTCTCAAAGCGCGGCCCAAACTTCGCCACCATACGTGAAGAAGCTAGTGAAGCTAAGTTACCAGCCTCCTCATAACTCTTACCCTGAGTAATCGCATACAAAAACGCCCCTGCAAACATATCCCCAGCACCCAGCGTATCAACCGCCGTCGTCGCCACTGGCGCAATGTTAATTAGCTTCTCGCCATCAAATACCAGCGAGCCTTCCGCGCCGCGCGTAATAGCAAAGGTCTTGGCTATTTTCTTCAGCTCTTCTGCCGCTTGCTCTGCTGTCTCCGTGCCCGTCATGCCAGCCGCTTCATCTTCATTGGCAAACAATAGGTCTACGCCCTCGCCAATCATGGCTTGCAGGCCCTCTTTGAAAAAGGCGACCATATTGGGGTCAGCTAACGAGATGGCGGTTTTAACACCCGCCTGCTCTGCCGCCTTGCGGGCGGTGACGGCCGCTGCCCGCGCACTATCGGAAGTCACTAGGTAACCTTCCAAATACAAGTACTCAGAGTTAGCTAGCGCGTCTAAATCTAATTCGTTGGCGGCTAGCTCACCGGTAATACCCAGAAAGGTGCACATGGTGCGATCAGCGTCATCAGTAACCAATACCAAACACTTGCCCGTGATGCCTTGATCTTGGGGGGCAATATTTGTATTCACCCCGCAGTCGTCCATATCCTTGGCGTAGAATTGGCCATCTTCATCAGCGGCCACTTTACAGGTGTAGTAGGCCTTGCCGCCCATCTGCGCCAAGGCAATAATAGAATTAGCCCCCGAGCCACCCGATGCGCGCTTGATCGCCTCGGAGTCGATTGCAGCAATTACCTTGGCCTGCTGCTCTTCGTCCATCAGGGTCATCACGCCCTTGTCTATGCCTACCTCGGCCAGCCACTCAGGTGTTACTTTGTATTCGTAATCCACTAGGGCGTTGCCTAGACCGTAGACATTGTATTGGCTCATGGTGCTATTCCTGCTTATTTAGATGCCGCGCAGTTTAGCACAGCAACTTATTCCTGCTTAGCCTTATAGCTCTCGGGGAAAAACTCTTTAGCTACCGCCCCGCTTTCCGACAAGGCGTAGCAGCGGTTGACGATCTTGGCCTGTTTAGCCGCCTTGATCGATGGATCTTCTACAGGACTATCCGCATTTTTATCTTTTCTAGAACCAGAATTCATCGCCTGCAGCGCCGTTGTGGCCATAGGTGCTAACAGGTCGGTCAAATGGGTGCAACCCGCCACACCACCGACACGCCTATGTACTTCTTTGCGCCACCCCGTGCCTATCTTCAAGCCTGCCAGCTTAGCGTAGTTGCTGGCGATTTCGGGGCAGACCTTAAAGGGCGAGTAGTCGGTCACCGCTTCTGCCGCGTGAATCAAATAGCTTTCATCCACTGTAATGCGCAACCACATACCATGCAGCTGCTCCCCTGCTTTGATCTGCCCACCGCGGTCGCGATTAGCAAAATCATAGCTTTTCACGTCGGTGATATGCCCCTCTATATCCCATAGACCATCCTCTCGCTGAAAGGCTTCGCAGCGAATGTCGCGGGTGTGGATTTGTTTGCGTGGAGCTTGGGCGATTTTAAGCGGCATGATGCTCTCCTGTTTTTTAGATTATGCCAAACTTAGCACTGCGGCTCACCCTTCTTGACGGGTCAAAACTTGTACTTTTTTGCTAAAAAAACAACTGCTTTAATAGACCTAAGACGGGTATTCCCTTAGACTCCTTGCATATTTAATTAGAGCATAGCTCACACCATGGTCGAGAGTCAGGCCAGTAGAGTAGAGTACTGCCAGCTTTGGGGAGAACACCTTGCGTCACTTACTACTTATTGCAGCCTTATTGCCGGGCTTAGCACAGGCCGCCGATACGATGTCGAGTGCTGTTGCACAAGAAGTTGTCAGCAACAGTCAAACTTGGCGCTCCAGCCAAGACAGCAGCGAATTTGTCATTCAACTGGTTTCTGTTCGTGCAGCCAAGCACTTACCTACAGTAAAAGACATTCAGGCTATCAAAGCAGTGAACCCCGAGCTAGACGTGGTCTACCACCCCAAACGCGTCAATGGCGTGACTTGGCATACCTTAGTATGGGGAAGTTTCGCCAGCCAAGCAGAGGGTAAGGCTATGTTTAACCAACTACCTGCGCGCTGGCAGAAGATGCAGCCTTGGGTGCGTCCCATGAGCAGCATAGAAGGTGCTGCCCCCGCTGCTATAGCCAAGGCTTCAGTCCCTCGCCCCGCACCAAAGCCAGCCCCGAAGAAAATCAGCAAAAAACATCCGGTATCCCCTATTAACCGCAGCCAATTTCCTAGCACGCCGCCAAAGCCCGAAGACAGCTATGAAAACTATGCAGAGGACTTGTCTAACCACGAGTCGGCCATGGCCGCCCAAGGTACTTATCCCTATCTAAAGCTAAGCCTAGGCCAGGCGGAGCAAGATACAGACGCTCTAGTAACAGCCGCTAGCGCTGCAGGCACCAACTTAGCAGGTATCGAAGACTCCTTCGCCGACAACGCTTATGAAATTGCCGTAGGCCTAGACCTAGGCTACTACCTAGGTGTTGAGCTGGGCTACATCGACGCAACCAAGCTAGCAGCTGAAATTGCAACCGGCGGCAATGCGAGCACAGCAACTGCTACCGCTTTTAAAGAAAATGGCCCATTTGGCTTTAAGGGCTTCAAGGGTTCTTTGGTTGTGAAGCTACCTATCGACGCACGCCGCCAGTGGCAGCCCTTTGTACAAGTGGGCGCCATGCAGTGGAAGAGTGAAATACCGGCTCTGGGCAGTAATGCAGCAACCGAGAACAAGTCTACCAACCTATTCTACGCAGCCGGCCTAGACTACAAATTCAACAAGAAATGGGCACTGGGCATTAAGTACTCCGGCTATGACATGGACGCTGAAGCTCGCGCGGTCACTGCCGACTTAACCTGGCGCTGGGAAGGCCGTCAGTAGGCGCTCCTTGCTCCAATAAAAAAGCCGCTTATGCGGCTTTTTTATTGGAGCCTAACAGCAACCAGTATCTAGGCCAAAATATCGGGGATGATCTTGCTTTCTATATGTGCGATTGCATCTTTGAGGACTAACTTACGTTTTTTCAAACGCACTAGCTGTAATTGATCTACGCTAACATCTTTACTCAAGCGCAACACCACCTCATCCAAGTCCCGATGTTCTACTTGCAGATCGTGTAGTTTTTCTAACAGCTGTGATTTATCTTCGGTGTACATAGATGACATTCTATTTAGCGTGCTTAGAGCATAACACACAGAGACATTTGCAGCGTATCCGCATAGCCTGTACTAACTGTCGCCCTATCGGCAATAAGCTGTTTTTTATTCTTGCGACTTAAAGCTTTAATAGCCAACTCACGCTTCATTGCAGCAGAGCGGTCGGCTACTGGCTCAACATACACCACCTGCACGGGGCGACGAACACGGGTATATTTAGCAGCCTTGGGGCTATGATTGTGCTCATCTAAGCGCTTCACTACATCCTTGGCAACACCCGTATACAAGGTATCATCCGCGCAGCACAATATATAGACCCACCAGTCTGATATGGACTCGGACATAGAGCTTAATGCAGGGCTGTTAGTACTTGAAAAGGCATAGGTCTATCGATGCCGTAGCCCTGAGCAAAGTCAATTTTAAGCTCGCGCAAACGCTCGATAATATCTTCGTTTTCAGCGTACTCGGCGATGGTTTTCATGCCAATCACATGGGCGATCTGGTTAATATGCTCAACCATGGCGTTGTCGATAGGGTCATTCAGCATATCCTTGACAAACTCTCCGTCAATCTTCAAATAATCTACCGGCAAGGCTTTCAAATAAGACAGTGATGACATGCCCTTGCCAAAATCATCTAAGGCAAAGCGACACCCTAGTGCACGCATTTCTAACATGAACTTGCGCGCTTTATTTAAGTTGGCGATGGCGGTGGTCTCCGTTATCTCTAGGCAGATTTTTTCTGCTAGGCCCGGTATACGGTGCAACTGGCGCATCATCTCCTCGGTAAAGCGGCTATCTGTCACCGAGCGAGCGGATAAGTTAACCGACGCCGTATGTGTGTTTTCCAAGTCTTCAGGATTGGCGATAAACCAGTCAACTAGGGTGCGAATAACCCAGCGATCGATATCGCCAATTAAATTATAGCGTTCAGCGGCGGCTAAAAATTCTTCCGCCGACACAATGCGTCCGTCTTCATCTCGACAGCGCAGCAGTACTTCATAGTGAGACCCGCCCTCTTTAAAATGCAGTGGCGCAATTGTTTGGCGGACAAGCATAAAGCGGTCGCCTTCTATGGCGCCATTCAAATAAGCCGCCCAGCGCATCTCGCCCCTACGCTTTAACAGCGCATGATCGTCCGGTTTAAACAAATGTACACGATTGCGCCCCTTCTCCTTGGCGGCTTGTCGCGCGGCATCCGCATCATTCAGCAAATCAGCTACATTATTGGTACTTCCGTCAATTGACACCAAACCAATGGCAACGGCAACGGCAAAGCTTTTGTCTTCCCAATTAAAGCGGTAGCGATCAAGTTTTTCACGGAAAATACGGATTTGTACCAGCGCCACTTCTTCATTGGCATTGGAAATAATCAGTGCAAATTCATTCCCACCGAGCCTAGCAACCTTGTCTTCATCACGCGCGGCATCTTTAAGTATCTCCGCAAACTGCCTGATCAGTTCGTCACCTGCGGCGTGTCCACTCGAGTCATTGATCACTTTGAACTGACTAATATCCATAGTACATAGCATATGCTCAGTATCGTGCTGACGCTCAGCCACTAACTGCTGCACCTGATATTCAAATTCATGGCGGTTCATTAAATCAGACAAGGGGTCATGGGTAGCTTGGTAGCGCAACTGGGTCGTTAACTCGCGCTCCATGGTCACATCTTGAAAGACAACCACCAGCCCCTGCATCACTCCCTCTCTGTCGCGTATTAAAGAGGCGTAGTGCTCAATAACTATTTCACGACCATCATAACTGAGCAATATATGGTTACGCACTGGAGCTGTATACTGGTCATTCAAACAAGCCTGGGTGAAGTTGCCGGCTGGCTCATGACTATATTCATCAAATAGCATAAACACCTCACTCAGAGAGCGGCCCATAGCATCCGATACACTCCACCCTGTCAGCTGTGCAGCTACGGGGTTAATATAGGTAATTTGATCATCGACATTGGACGTGATCACTCCATCGGCAATAGCCTGTAGAGTGATTAAAGATTGTTCTTTTTGGTGGTCTAGGGCTTTTTCTGCGCTACTGCGCTGCTCGCGCTCAGCCCTTAAAGACAGACGTGATTCGGTATTAGCCCATTCATAGGCCTCTCCCAGCAGTGCTACATAAATAATCGCCGAGACAACGACAAAGGGCCCAATGCGCAACAAATCCTCACGCGGCAATAAATAGGGGAATATATACCCTTGCAAATCCATATAGGGCAAGATGATAGCCCCTGCCATAGCGAGTATTGCGGTAGCAAAGCCCAGACGCCTACCAACCAAAAAAGTCGCTGTGATAGGAACAGCAGGCAACCAGACCATAGTCGCAGCAAAGCCTCCGCCATAACTATAGGCAGCAACCAAAACAATGGTTAAAAATGAAAATACTGCAACCGTACCCACCAAGGAGGTAGACTGTGTCCAGCGCAGGACGAAAAGATTTACCACTAACAACAAGACTAAACCGAGTAACACCAGCCAAGGTAGGCTTATTTCACGGCGGATCAGTACAAATTCAGCCAATACAGCAGCGGTCACCACCAACCCCACCAGGTTAGCCGATATAACAGTGCGTGCGCGGCGCGCCGACAGCTCGCTTTGCAGCAAGTGCGCAGGGATAAACCAACCCGTGATACGGTTATACAGTACAAAAAGCCAGTTAAGTCGGTCGCTACTACCGGAATCCTGCACGCATCCGCCCCCCATTATCTATTATTATTCAGTGGTCTATTAAATCCTTTTTACCGTGGCGCTGCAAACCCCTAGCGCTTAAAGCTGCATAGCACTACAATCCGCGCCATGCTCAAGCTCACCCAAGTCAACCTACTCCGCGGCACCAAAGTGCTAGTCCAAGACGCCAACCTATCCCTGCACCGCAATCAGCGGATAGGTTTAACCGGAGCCAACGGCACGGGTAAATCCAGTATTATGGCCCTGTTGCGCGGAGAACTACATGCTGACGCTGGGGATGTGGACCTACAAGGCGGCATAACTATTGCCCATGTGGCCCAAGAAACCCCCGCTCTAGACACATCAGCACTGGACTACGCCCTAGACGGAGACCAGCAGCTGCGGCAACTGCAGGCAGCAATTGCCGATGCGGATAAGCACGCTGAGCATGGAAAACATTCCATGCTACTAGGTGAGCTAGAGTCTATAGATGGTTACACTGCCGAGAGCCGTGCAGCCCGGCTACTAAATGGCTTGGGCTTTAGTCAGGAAGAGCTGAGCAAGTCAGTTAAAGAGTTCTCGGGTGGCTGGCGCATGCGCCTCAACTTGGCCCAAGCATTGATGTGCCGCTCTGACCTGCTGTTGCTAGACGAGCCGACCAACCACTTAGATATGGACGCCATATTGTGGCTAGAACTGTGGCTAAAGCAATATTCCGGCGCCTTGATCCTTATCGCCCACGACCGCGACTTCTTGGATAGTGTCTGTACCCATATTGCGCATATCGAAAACCAACAGCTCTCCGTATATACCGGCGGCTATAGCGCCTTTGAAATAACTCGTGCAGAAAAACTGTCCCAACAAGCCGCTGCATTTAACAAACAGCAGAAAGAAATTGCGCATATTCAAAGCTTCATCAATCGCTTTAAGGCTCAGGCAACGAAGGCAAAGCAGGCCCAGAGCCGCATAAAAACCTTGGAGCGCATGGAGAAGCTGGCCCTGGCCCATGTTGACTCGCCCTTTAGCTTCCAGTTTTTAAAGCCGGTAAAGCAGCTGCAACACCTACTCACCCTAGATAAAGCCGATATTGGTTATGCAGCGCCCATCGTCAAGAATGCGCGCTTTAACTTAATTGAATCAGATCGCATTGGTCTACTAGGCCCGAATGGTGCAGGAAAATCGACGTTAATTAAGTGCTTGGCGGGAGAGCTAGGCCTGCTAGGGGGTACTTACCAGCTGCACCCGGACTGCAAACTAGGCTATTTTGCCCAGCATCAATTAGAGCAGCTAGACGATGACAGTAACGCGCTGCAACATTTCTGGCGCCTAGACAAAGACAAAAGCGAGCAAGAGCTGCGCGACTTCCTTGGTGGCTTTGGCTTTCAAGGTGATCGTGCCACCGAGCTAGTTAGGCCCTTCTCCGGTGGAGAAAAGGCACGCTTGGCCTTGGCCCTGTTGGTATTTCAGCGCCCCAACCTCCTTCTGCTCGACGAACCCACCAACCACCTAGATCTAGAAATGCGCCACGCCCTGAGCATGGCCCTGCAAGATTTCGAAGGCGCTGTAGTGGTCATATCTCACGACCGCCACCTACTGCGCAGCGTCTGTGACGAGCTTTATATCGTGCACGACCATCAACTACAACACTTCAAAGAGAGCTTAGATGACTACCCCGCCTGGCTAGCACAGCAAGAACAAGCTAGCGCAGGCCCCACGGCCAATACGGCCAATAGCAATAACAAAAAACAACAGCGCCAGCTAGAAGCCGAGCGCCGCAAACAGCTAAAACCACTAATAGATGCGGTTAAAAAACACGAAAAAACAATGGACAAGCACACAAAGGAGCTGGCTCAAATTGAAAGCCAGCTAGCCGACGAAGGCTTATATACTGAGCCCAAGCGTAAAACAGAGCTACAAGATATCCTCAAACGCCAAGGAGAATGTAAAAACCAACTGGAAGACGCGGAAATGCAGTGGCTGGACAGCCAAGAGCAATTAGAGGCAGCTGAATAAGCCACCCCAAAGATGAAAAATGGCCGCTTGTCGCCAATGGAATAAATATTCTAGAAATAACGTCTATAATTATCCCATGAAAAAGCTAATCCTATTGACCAGTCTGTTTTTCCTTAGCCCCATCCAAGCTGAACTACTAGCCTTGGACAGCGACGAACTGGAAAATGAGCTAGCCACTACCAATATCACAGCTTTTCAAAATGCTGCGTCCCCCATACTTATTCCCCCAAGTGCAATCCCTGTAGACAATGATTTCCGTATACAACAAGAAGTCAACGCTCTGCTCATCACCGCGCCTATTGATCCAAATATTAGCAACCCAATCCGCTTAGAAAGCCAGCTATTGCAAGGCCCTAATAGTGGCATAGAAGTCATCAACAACAACCTTCTTAACTTCTAAAGACCTCACTACGCCCATATTCCCGGCAATAAATCCCCACACAAAGCCCAAAAATCCGCTATAATCTGCGCTGCCGAATTACGCCTGCGCGCAATCTATATAATAGGTATGTGTATAGGCTGGCGGGAAGCCAAGAAATAGAGCACTGCAGGAGCAATGCCGAGGCGGTGAGACTGTGGATCTCACTCAATGCGACAGGTCAGCAATACCCTTGCTGCCGCCCGTAATTGATGAGTTAAGATAAACCGTGATTGATCAAACTACCTTATTGCCAAGGCAAGTGAAATTTCACCTAGAAAGAAGACCCAGCATGCAGCATATAAAGACGAAAAAAGGTTTGGACCTGCCCATTAGCGGCGCGCCTGAACAAGTCGTCAATGACGGTCCCGCGGTGAAAACCGTAGCAGTGCTCGGCCCCGATTACATCGGAATGAAGCCGACCATGCTCGTCAAAGAAGGCGACTCTATCAAAAAGGGCCAAGCCCTATTTGAAGACAAGAAAAACCCCGGCGTACTATTCACTTCCCCCGCCGCAGGCACCGTTTCAGCCATCAACCGTGGTGCTAAACGCGCATTACAGTCAGTGGTTGTCACTGTAGAAGGCGGCGCGGAAACCGGTTTTGACCACTGGAAGCGCGAAGACATCGAAGTACTCGGCGCCGAACAAGTGCAAGACGTACTGGTTAAGTACGGCATGTGGCCTGCACTGCGCACACGCCCCTACAGCAAGATCCCCGCTATCGGCAGCAAGCCTAGCTCGATCTTTGTTACCGCTATCGACACTGCGCCACTCGCCGCCGACCCCGCTGTGGTGGCTGCCGGCAATATGGATGCCTTTGAAGATGGCCTGCGTGTACTGGCTAGACTCACCGCCAACAAAATCTTTGTTTGCCAAAAGCCAGGTGCTGGTTTTAAAACTGCAGACTTAGAAAACGTTGAGCTAGCTGAGTTTAACGGTCCGCATCCAGCAGGATTGGCTGGCACACATATCCATCACCTGGACCCTGTTGGCCCAACCAAGACAGTCTGGACAATCAACTATCAAGATGTGATCGCGATTGGCCAGCTATTCATCACAGGCAAGCTTTACAGCGAGCGTGTGATCTCAGTAGCAGGCCCCCAGGTTAAAAACCCGAAGTTGATTCGCACCACGCTAGGCGCCAACATAAGCGAAATTACCGCTGGAGAGCTAGCCGAAGGCGATAATCGCGTGGTTTCAGGCTCTGTGCTACAAGGCAATATTGCAGCAGATGAATTTGACTACCTAGGTCGTTACCACTCGCAGGTGTCTGTGGTAGAAGAAGACCGTGATCGCCTGATGTTGCACTATGTGCGCCCAGGCTTGAACAAGTCTTCGTTCCTGAACGTATTATTCTCCTCTTTCTCTAGCAAGCGTCGCTTCAATATGACCACATCCACCAACGGCAGCCCACGCGCCATGGTTCCTGTCGGTTATTACGAGCGTTTAATGCCTCTAGACGTGCTGCCTACTCAGTTGCTGCGCTCAGTGATTACTATCGACACTGATCTTGCACAACAGCTAGGCGCCCTAGAGCTAGACGAAGAAGACCTATCGCTGTGCACCTACGTATCCTCTTCGAAAGTGGATTACGGCACCGCGCTACGTCAGTGTCTCACCAAAATTGAAATTGAGGGTTAAGCGATGCGCAAGTTTTTAGACAATGTCGCACCTAATTTCGAAAAGGGCGGTAAGTACGAAAAGTTCTACTCCATTTTCGAAATGATCGACACCTTCTTCTGGTCACCACCTAGCGTAACGGGCGGGAAAACCCATGTGCGCGACGCGGTCGATCTGAAGCGAGTTATGACCTATGTTGTGATTGCCGCAATACCCTGTGTATTGATGGCATGGTTCAACACGGGCTTCCAAGCCAATACAGCTCTAGCCACAGTCGGCGGCGGTGACAACTGGCGCTACGACGTATTGAGCATGCTAGGTGTTGCCACTGGCAATGCCGACCTGTGGTATGCCAATATACTGCTCGGCGCCCTGTATTTCCTACCTATTTATATAGTCACCCTAGTGGCTGGCGGTATTTGGGAAGTACTATTCGCCTCGGTACGTGGCCACGATGTAAACGAGGGCTTCTTAGTAAGCTCCATGCTTTACACACTGACCATGCCACCCGATGCTCCTCTGTGGATGGTAGCCCTAGGTATCTCCTTCGGTGTGGTACTCGGTAAAGAAGTCTTTGGCGGTACTGGCAAAAATTTCCTAAACCCTGCACTAACAGGCCGTGCCTTCCTATACTTCGCCTACCCTGCACATATGTCAGGCAACGCAGTATGGACAGCGGTTGACGGCTTCACTGGCGCTACTCCACTGGGCCTAAGCGCAACTGGCGGCTTAGAGGCGATTACTGACGCTGGCTACACTTGGTCGCAAACGTTTATTGGCCTAATCCCTGGTTCATTGGGTGAAACTTCTACCCTAGCTTGCTTGCTAGGAGCTGCTTTCCTAATCGGCACCAAGATCGCATCACACCGCGTTATCTTCGGCGTATTTGCCGGCATGGTTGCCACTAGCGTGCTATTTAACGCCATCGGCAGCGAGACTAACCCTATGTTTGGCCTGCCTTGGTACTGGCACCTCAGCCTAGGTGGATTCGCCTTCGGCATGATCTATATGGCCACCGACCCCGTGTCTGCCGCCATGACCAATAAAGGGCGCTGGGCTTACGGCTTCCTAATTGGCTTCATGTGTGTGTTGATCCGCGTGGTTAACCCTGCATTCCCAGAGGGCATGATGCTAGCCATCCTATTTGCCAATCTGTGGGCACCTATCTTCGACAACTTTGTTGTTCAAGCAAACATCAAGCGGAGATTACAGCGCAATGGCTAATAAAAATGATAGTTTTGTAAGAACCGTGGGAGTCGCACTAGCCGTATGCCTAGTGGCTTCTGTTATTGTATCTTTCGCCGCCGTACAGCTTAAGCCACTGCAGCAAACCAATAAGCTGCTGGATAAGCAAAGCAATATCCTTGCTGTTGCAGGTATCGACCTTGACGGTAAATCAGGCTCTGAAATTTCAGAGCTATTTGCTAGCAAAATCGAGACGCGCATTGTCGACATCGCTACCGGGTCTTTCAGTGACAAGGTAGACGCCGCAACTTACGATCAACGCAAGGCCGCTAAAGATCCTGCGCAGAACGTTGAGCTAAGTGCTGCTGACGACATCGCTAAGATCAAGCGTCGCGCCAAATATGCCTCTACTTACTTGGTTAAGGCAGAAGACGGCAGCGTGAAGTATTACATCCTACCGATTCACGGCTACGGCCTGTGGTCTACCTTGTACGGCTTTGTAGCCGTAGAAGCGGATGCCAATACTATCTTCGGTCTAAGCTTCTACAGCCACGCCGAGACACCTGGCTTGGGTGGCGAAGTTGACAACCCGAAGTGGAAGTCACAGTGGCTGGGCAAGAAAATCCAAAACGCCCAAGGCGAGTTAGCCGTTCAAGTGGTTAAGTTCGGTGATCCTGCCGTTCAAAACAACCCTGATCACGCTATTGACGGCCTAGCAGGCGCGTCTCTAACCACCTTCGGTGTCAACAACCTAGTGCAATACTGGTTGAGTGACGCGGGCTTTGGTCCTTTCCTTTCGCAACTTAAAGCCAACAAGGGGTAGAAAATGTCTAAGACTAAAGAAGTTTTATTAGACCCTATGGTCAATAACAACCCTATTGCCTTACAGGTATTGGGTGTTTGTTCTGCACTAGCGGTAACCACCAATTTGAACACGGCCTTGATCATGTGTATTGCACTGACTTTGGTAACGGCATTTTCAAACCTGTTTATCTCAATCATCCGCAACCAGATCCCTAGCAGCATTCGCATCATCGTACAGATGGTAGTAATTGCGTCCCTGGTAATCGTTGTTGACCAAGTACTAAAGGCCTACGCCTACGCCGTAAGTAAGCAGCTATCGGTATTTGTTGGTTTGATTATCACCAACTGTATCGTGATGGGCCGCGCTGAAGCCTTCGCTATGAAGAACGCTCCTCTACCGAGCTTCCTTGACGGCATCGGTAACGGTCTGGGCTACAGCCTAGTGCTTATCGTTGTGGGTACTATCCGAGAGCTAACCGGTTCCGGCTCATTGTTTGGCGTGCAGATTCTGCAGCTAGCCTCTGAAGGCGGCTGGTTCCAGCCTGTAGGTATCATGTTGCTTCCACCTAGCGCCTTCTTCCTAATCGGCTTACTGATCTGGGCGATTCGCAGCTGGAAGAAAGACCAAGTTGAAGACGCTGACTTCACAATTGAAGACGGCCACGGGGAGCACGCGTAATGGAACATTATTTATCCCTAGCAGTAAAAGCTATCTTTGTTGAAAACCTAGCGATTTCCTTCTTCCTAGGCATGTGTACTTTCTTGGCCGTGTCCAAGAAAATCAGCACCGCCATGGGCCTAGGTATTGCCGTTGTGTTTGTTCAGGCGGTGACCCTGCCAGTCAACAACCTGCTGTATACCTATGTGCTAAAAGACGGCGCCCTCGCCTGGGCTGGCATGCCAACGATTGATCTAAGCTTCCTAGGCTTTATCTCTTACATCGGCGTGATCGCGGCCATGGTACAGATCTTGGAAATGTTTCTCGATAAGTACGTGCCGGTACTGTACAGCGCCCTGGGTATTTACCTGCCTTTGATCACCGTAAACTGCGCCATCATGGGTGGCTCGCTGTTTATGGTAGAGCGCGACTACAACTTTGCAGAATCCATAACCTATGGCATCGCATCTGGCATCGGCTGGGCCATGGCGATCACCGTACTGGCTGGTATCCGCGAGAAGCTGAAGTACTCCGACGTACCCGACGGCCTGCAAGGCTTGGGTATTACCTTTATCACAGTTGGATTGATGGCCATGGGATTC
>Ga0105356_10000446_pt1 | contig 39069 bp, 46 predicted proteins | sample GOMGulsemesocosm_3_FD_83502 | JGI IMG/M metagenome (GOLD analysis project Ga0105356, IMG submission 83502) | Methane-oxidizing microbial communities from mesocosms in the Gulf of Mexico - GOM9D Gulf of Mexico | ecosystem: Environmental > Aquatic > Marine > Cold seeps | place: Gulf of Mexico...
ATAATTTATCGCTAGCGTGAGCGGTAAAAAGTACAGAACTTATCAATAAAATTTTTAAAATATGTTTCATCAGGACTCAATTGGTTGTTAGGAATGATGCGTAGCTGTAAGCAATTGTATCAATACGCGTATTTTTTTAAGAAAGAACCGTTATGCTTACTGTTAATTGTCAACAATTAATTCACTTAGAATTATACCTAGCAAATTAAGTAGTTCTGAAGATGCTGCTCTTACATGAAACATTTCTATCTGAGTTCTGAGTAGTTTACAGGACGATGATTTTTTGCTGATAGTTGACTAACATCGAGGAAGTTACACTCTGATTATGGTGCTAGAATTAGTTAATTAAAACTTTCTAACCTCACTCTCAGTGCGATTGTGGGAATAATAAATGCAGCGATTTTAAGGCGACTCTTAATTTGGATAATGCTACTTAGCAAACGCAAACAGTGTCGATGGATGCGAGCCATGGAAGGTATTAAGAAGAGTAGCGGCTTGAAACTAAAGCTCCCCCCTTTACTGGCGCTACTTAGAATTAAGTGGACAATATTTAACAATATTTAGGGAGTCATCCCTGCCTATGGAGGTCAAAATGAACAATTTATTTACTACCAACATCTCTTCAGTCTCTCATGGAATGGGCTCAATCCTTCCAGAAAAATCCAAGCAAGGGGTTCTAAATCACTCTATTGTGGTTTGGGAGCGCAAAGAAAGAAGCGATAGAATTAAAAGAGCATTATTGACTCTTGATTCTGATTGTACTGAATCCGAACGAAAAGTGGCTAAATTTACTATTGAGCTCGTAAAGTCAGAAAGTGATATTAGTCCTGCCGACCTTGACCGACAGGTAGAGGAGTTTGCTTTAGGGCTCAGTAATTAAGGTAGTGCAATTTAGTCATGCAGACTTAAAACGCAACTTACTAAACCAACAATTTTTATTGTTGTTTTTTCTTTTTTTGAGCCACCTAGTCTTTAGCATATTTTGATTGACCAACAACTAACGCGAATAGCGATTAACTTATCTTTTAATAAAGTCACCTCAAAACATAGAAGTGACCAGGACTACACTAAGTATTATTTAATTTCTTCGTATTTCTTCCACATAATATCTAACTGACCTTTCACCCAGTGATTCATGAGTGGCGTTCTCGCGAAGGTTTTAGGATCTAACGACTCACATTCTATTTGAAAGCCAACTGCGTTCTTATGACGCTTAACCTGCGTTCTACCGTATAAGACAAACGCTTTCTCAATGTACTGAGCCAATTCCTTTAACGTATAATCTTTAGAGAACTCACTTAGAGCAAGCTTTTCAAGTATCCCCACTGGCATTCTATGCTCTTTGACTTTTAAGCCAATAATCATATCAAGCAAAGGGAAGGGCATTAAATCATCTTCATCTGATTGTTCTTCTTCTCGAAGTTCGGCACTGGGCTTCAATTTAACAACAGAGTCCATACCAGCAATAATAACATTATCACCACTTTCAACATTAACACCATGTTCTGCAAGCCAAGCGTTTAATTTTAAAATTTTACTTTTATAAACGCCAGAGATAGGACTCAATAATCCAGCTGAATCTCCGTCAATTGAAAAATAACCAACAAAGTTCTCAGATAAGTTACTCGTGCTAACAAGTATTTTATCTTCAATGTTAGCTGAGAACCACGCGCTTGGCGCACGGGCTCTTGCTTGAATGTTTTGCAAGGGAATATCATCACCTGCCCAAGTTAACTCTCTCTTATATACTTGTTCGACTTTAGCAATATAACCAGAGACAACATCATCCACATCCCAATCGAAATGTGTTGAGTTAAGACCTGATCCTAAATCTTTTGCTGCGTCACGAGTGTTATTTGAAGAGTTTTTAGTACCTTGATATATGGTAGTTAGCACATGAGGCATCACATTGTTAGTTACAAAGGGGACTGTGATGTCTGTTTTTGAACTAGATGCATTTGCTAACTGTTTAGCAGGTATTTTATTACAAACACCTGTCCCTTTCATTCTTTCAAAATAAACCTTCAAACCCAATTCTTTTGCGGCCAGAATGTTACCTAAATATGCAATAGCCGAGGTTAACGATGAATCAGCGCCACCACTAAGACTAACCACAAACCCTTTAATACCTCCAATGCTTTGCCAATCAAACATACCCACAGATAACGCGTATATCATTTCAAGATTTTCAAATGAATCACTTCGCTGATCAGACATCCAAAACTCTTGGATATCTTCTGAACCGACAAGGCTATCATCTAGCATTGATTGTATTACACCACCAAGTTCGATGTATGAAAAAGGCTTAACAGCAAAGTTATCGCTGTTTAACAAAACCGTACTAGCATCTAAAGGCCTTAATTCAATTTGCTGAGATGAATTATTCCGCGCCACTCTATTGGCATTAATATCAATTACAGCAGTAACTAAAGAAGTATCTTTGAATGTAAATCGCTTACCCCTAGCTACGATATCTCCTTGTGATGCAATCAAACAACCCGCATCGTAAATAGATTGGCCTTCTTCGTTCCCTGTTAAATTCGAGTAAACATATGCAGCACTAAAAGCTCTAGAGCCTTCTTTGACAAATTGCTCTCTAACAGGGTATTTACCAACTGCAAAGTGACTCGCACTTGGGTTTAGAATAATATCCACATTACGGTTAAACAGATCTCGGGCTGGACGGTTAGCTACCCAAGAATCTTCACAAATTTCAAAGCCTAAATTAACACCCGCAACTGTATAAGTTAAGTCTCCGACAGGGCAGTCATACTTACTGTGATGTAACACCACACCATCTTTCCACGCCCTAAACCAACGACTTTCATAATGAACGCCACTGATAGCAAGGTTTTTCTTACAGGTGATTCCGACTAAGCCATCGAGAGAACTAATCACTGCAACGCCATTGTAAAGCTGCCCACCTTCCATCATCAAAGGGACACCTACACAAACCACAATATTGTGTTTCGTTTGGATTCCAACATGAAGAAGATGTGTTTCAATTTCCTTTACCCGCTCAAAAATACAGTTGTGAATATCCGGAGATAAGAAAAAGTCCAACAAACCATAACCAGAAACGGCAAGTTCGGGTAATAACAATACACTTGCATTTTCTCGCCAAACAGCGGCATCTATAGCGGCTATTATTGCCTTAGTATTATGTTCAAAATCACCAGCTTTACTTCGAATAGTAGCGCTCGCAACTTTTACGTAATCAGCACTCATGATTTAACTCCGTGCACCTTACCGAGGTAATCAAGAAACATCTTATCTTCACACAATGTCTTACCTGAAGAATCTGATATTTTCGCCGTTGGCTGACCATTAACCGACAACAATTTCATTACCATATTCAAACGTTTAACGCCTGGGACACTATTACTGATCTCCCCACCAAGGAGAAAGGAAACCTTAATGTACTTACTAAAATGCCTATAAAGTTTCACCATTAAAGGAAAATCAAGACTATCACTAAAATTTAAAACCTTAGTTCTAGGATCAATACCAAGATTCTCATACATCTTGATCGATTTTTCTCCCCATTCAAAAGGACAACCTGAGTCATGACGAAGTCCGTCATACACTTTTCCATAAAACTTATCGAATTTAGATATAAACGCATCCATCGTTATAATATCAGTGAGAGCAATTCCATATTCACAACGGTACTCTTGAATCCAGTTCTCAAGTGCAGCAGGAATGGAATCCTCTAATTTATTTGGGCCTTGCTGGAACAACTGGAACCACTCATGAGCTTGAGTACCAAATAAATCAAGACCTAACTCTCTCGCCATCCAAATATTAGATGTCCCAGCGAACATATCCGGAAGTTCCTTATTCAATAAATCTATTGCTGTATATTGAGCTTCAAAGGATAACCGACGACGTGTACCGCCTTCTACAAACGTCAAACCTTCTAAATCGTATTCTTTTTGGGCAGATTTTAAAAATTTGATTTTATCAAAAGTAGCTTTTCGAATATCTTCATATGTTACATCCGGATAAACTGCCCTATTTCTCACTTCACTCACAATAGATAAAACGTGGATCTCAAACAATGTTTCATCAACAGCTGAACCTCTTGCAGTTATTTCTAAAACATTTTTTCCATCAACTTTACCCCCGATGATATACAAAGTGTCATAATCCAATTTAAAATTCTTTAAATACTGAATGTAATCTCGTGAAGACCAACTTTCTTTACTTAAATACTGCAATTCACTCTGAGTGAATTGCAAATCACAAAGCATTTTTAGTTGATCCTTAATTTCACCGATATAAGGAGTTAAATCTTCATCCGTTCTACAATGGAACTTATATTCACAATCATAAGCAAATTGACAACGATGAAGCATAGCTTGCTGCATTTTAGGTTTATATAAATCATCATCAATTAGAGACCTGACGATAGAACCTTCACGATAAATACTGTTACTTTTTAAATTCATTATGCTGCCTTACTTTGTAAATATTCACTAATCGTGTCGAAAATAACGACACCTTTATTTTTTAATTCTTTTTCTACTTGAGCGATTTTTAAAATATCGATAGCTCGCGTACACTCTCTAATAATGATGACATTAAATAACCCAGTTTCTGCCAGCTCTAGTGCAGTCGTTGCTACGCAATAGTCTTCAGCCAAGCCTGTTACTAAAACATCAGTTACTTGATAAGCCACTAACCATTCGATTAGTCCTGTAGATAATGTTTTTAAAGGATCGTGGTAACATACACCATAAGGATGTAGATAAGATTCAATACCTTTCCAAACGAAAAAGTCATACTCCAGTGGCTGTGGCATTCCTGAAATCATTTCAAATCCCAATGTGCCTGGAACGCCATGTCTTACCCACTTATGAGGGGCATATTTATTATCATTAGCTGAACCGATTTCATCGACGTTTTCCGTTATCCATTGCGCATCATCTGGATGGGCGCATTTCGAACCAACCCTTAAATCAGAATTTTGCGCTAATTTATTAATAGGGGTTACTATTTCCAAAGCACCTGGCACAGGCAGCTCATTTGGACAGACTTCAGTAAACGCATTAATCATATCAACGTCTATCTGTGCAACTTTCTTAGGAAGTGTAAATCGCCTGTTTTTTGGTAGTTGAGCTACTAATCTTTTAATTAATTTATTCATAATATCATTCCTGATTCGTCCGTTAAGTACATGTCATGTACTTATCTTAGTACATACGATGTACCTAGGCAAGCATAAGGAGAATTAATTCACTACTTCAATAATGACTAGTGTATTTGGACACTACGACGCCCATTGCATATAATTATTTGCATAGTTAGTACATACTATGTACTATAAATAAAAAAGGAGTCTATATGAAAGTAGCAGTATTTGGTTCAGCATTTAACCCACCACATCTCGGGCATGCAGATGTTATATTCAATGCATTAAAAGATTATGATCTAATCATTCTTGTGCCAAGCTATGCCCATGCATTTAACAAAGCTATGGTAGGTTTTTCATACAGGTTAAATCTTTTAGAGGTTTTTATACAAATGTTTCCTGCAAAACGTGTATTAATCAGTTCTGTAGAAGAAGCATTAAAAGAAATTAATCAACCTGTCTATACTTTCGATGTGTTAAGTGAGCTTTCTAAACAATACCCAAACGCTGAAAAATTTAATTTTATTATCGGCCCTGACAATGAAAAAGGGTGGGATAAGTTTCATAAAGCTAAAGAGATAAAGCTGAATTGGGGCGTCAAAGTATACCCCGAAAATAAAAGCGTCCGATCATCAAAAATCAGAGCGTTATTAAGCAACAAAGAATTTAACGAACAGATGTTAGCAGGGTTAGTGCCTGTCAATCTGATTAACGAAATATCCACCAATAAAACAAAATGGTTAGCATTAACCGAACAAGGTAAAGTGTAATATGACTTTTTTCCCTGTATACATCGACGCAATTATTTTTCGATTTAATAAAAACAAGCTAGAGGTTAGGCTCGCTAAACGCTCTGAAGAAGACCCACGCCTCCCTGGTAGAATAGCATTAGAGGGTATTCTCATACAACCAGATTTAGACATCAATGAAGAAGAAGCGTTAAAACGACTGTTTAAAGAAAAGGTTAAACTCAAACCGACATACACAGAGCAACTTCATTGTTTCTCTAATGCAACACGTGACATTTCAGGCTATTCGATGTGCATCCCATACTTATGTCTAGTGGAGTCTACCGCAAAAGACACAGTTGGCGATTGGCACAATGTAGTAGATTTACTAAAAAACAGAGATGATTACTTACCATTCGATCACATGAAACTTATTCGAATGGGATATGACGCGTTATTCTATAAATCTGGCTATACAAATCTACCCATGATGTTGCTAGAACAACCATTTAAATTTTCCGATGTAAGAAAGGTCTTTGAAACGACAACAAAAAAGCCTCAACATAGAGGTGGACTCCAAAATAGAATGTTGCCATTACTAACAGTTGTAGATGAAGGCAAATCAAACAAGCGTGACAGTAAACTATATAAAAGAAATAATAATACTGTTGTATTTTTTAAAAATGTAAGTGAAGGCTTAAATTAATGAAAGTATTAAAAGTTACCGAGAAATACAAAGGCTATTCTTCAATTTCTGAATATGAACTAAAAAATAAAGCGACAGGCCAGATCATCAAAAGAGAACTGTTATCAAGAGGCTCTAGTGTCACTGTATTAGTTTTTGATCCCGTAAATGAATTATTTTTACTTGCTAGCGAATTTAGAATTGGTGAAATAAAATATAGAACCAACTCCTTCGGACTCATAGCAGGCATGATCGACGGCGATGAGAGTTTTGATTTAGCGGCAAGTAGAGAAATCCAAGAAGAATGCGGACTAACTATCAACCCACAAGAAATCAGCTTACTCGATAAATGCTTCACATCTCCTGGGATAACCAATGAAGAATCATTTCTTTGTTATGCTAGAGCAGATTTATCAAACATAGATACAGACAAATCATATGGAGCAACTGAAGAGGGTGAATATATTAAACTGTTCGTACATAATTATTCAGATCTGCCCGATATAATCAGAGAAAATGACTTCTCTGGCTCATCCTTACTATTATTAATGAAGTATAAAAATAACCTTTTAAAATAATTAATTTAAACTTTACATAAAGCCATCTTATGTAAAGTTTAATTATAAATTTAGATAATCAACACATGATTTATAATCATTAAAGCATTACCCTGGTGTATTATTTCGCCATGAAAATATCTACATACCTGTCAAAATAGACAACGGTATATTTCATGTTCATAGAAATCGCAATTCCAGTTTCAAAAATCACTTTCTCAGACATTATTAAAGGCCAATTTAATGCCATTGGCATTGATTCAGTTTCAGGCGAGTTGATTAAATTCATTAATAAAAGCAATATCAGTGGTAATTTTGATGGATATACCAACGTTATCGAGTTCGGTTTAGGCTTTGAAACGTTCAAACCATCCAAAAAAGCAGGTTGGCACACACTAAACGCAAAGATATTCTTTACAAAATCTATCGATTCAGATGAATTTTTAAAATACTTATCAGTTATTTTAAAATTACACCCGTGGGAACACCCTGTAATAACAATTAGTAATTCTAAAGGTGCGGTTGCATCCAACCAACCCTTAGAGTTATTTGTTCAAGACGTCTTTGATTTACTCGCAAGGGAAAAATAACAAAAGAAACGCAGATAACCTCTTTAAAATAACAATTATTTAGGTTATCTGCGTTTAATACTTGCCATAGAGAAATATTTCATTAATCTACTTACATTATCAACAATAGTAAGAAGACAATTATGGAAGCATTAATCAACACCCCTGTAGAACAACTCACCGATACACAACTTGGTGACGTTACCACTCATTTTAATCTTTCATACCGAGCAGGTAATCCTCTCATACCCGATGATGTTTTTGACTTTGTCTATATGGCCGCTCTAGAAATTCGCGTGCCAGACCACCCTCTACTGTCCGGCGTTCAACCTGAGCCTGAAATCAATTCTAAGGGCTTAATCACTCATCCCGTTAAGATGCTAAGCACAGACAAAGCTTACAGCACACACAGCGTTCAAAAGTGGCTTGATAGAGTAATTAAAATAGGGGCGAGAATTGGTCTGTCCCCATCTCAAATTATTATTGAAGCCTCCAGCAAACTTGACGGCATTGCAGGTCGACTCGTAGCAAAGACAAAACAACTAGTAACGCGAGGAAAAACGGGAGAAGCAGGTAACGATGTTTCTCACCTCATTGAAAATGGCCTCAATATTGTTGGTGATGGTAACGCTGATGGTGTTGGCGAAGCCGTTATGAAAAACAAATACTTTGACGCCTATTCCAAAGAAACGTTAGGCGAAGATGGTTTTGTTGATTCTAGAGCTTTGATCTCCGGTGCTGCCAATTCAGACAATCTTAAACCTGTCGCCTTAAAAGCCCTTACTGCGGGACACGTTGATCTAGTCATCTATAAAGACATGGAACGCACTATTTGCACCGCCGATAAATTCATGTCTCAATATGAAGAACTAGAAGAAAAACATCTGCAATCTGAATATATGCTCGATGGTGTTATCTTTGATGTTGCAAATATCGAACTGCAAGAAGCTTTAGGTGTCACTTCTCACCACCCAGTATGGCGCTTAGCCAAGAAAAAGGTCAAAGGAGCTAAACCAGTAGTGCCGCACTTCCTTAGATGGCAAGTAGGCCGCACTCGCGCCATCACGCCTGTTATTGAAATTGAACCAACAATTTTAACAAGAAAGTCAGTTACATCAATCACCGGACACAGTCTAGGGTTCCTCAAAAAGCACGGTTTAGGCGTAGGGTCGTCATTCCTAGCACATTTGGCCGGAGATGTTATTCCATCGTTTCTAGAGTCAATTCAGAGGGTTACACCTGATTATCCAAATAATTGCCCTTGTTGTGAAAGTCCAACTGAGATACGTATAGGCAAAGACAAAGACGGTGATGATTGTGAGCACCTGATGTGTTCAAACTTAAAATGTGGCGGCTCAAATGTTTCTTATCTCTTTCACGCATTCAAACGTCTAAATATCGATGAATTTGGCAAAGTATCCTGTGAAACACTTGTCGAACATGGATTTACGACATTAGAACAGATATTTGGAATGACTGAAGCGGATTACGAAACCATTGGTTTTGGCCCTGTTCAATCCTTAAATTTTCTTAAAGAGATCAGTCGTGGTAAAAAGGATCGTTTAAAGGACTCGCATCTACTCGCATCCATAGGGATTCACCTGTTAGGCAGAGGCACCAGTGAGAAACTACTGAAACAATATAAAATCACCGAACTTGATTCACTAACTTATGACAAACTCTTTGCAATAAAAGGCTTTGCTGATATTACCACCAAAACAGTAATCAATGGCTTGTTAGAAAAACGAGAAACTCTAGAATTCTTGTTGGCACAAGGTTTTAATTTATCTCACACAAGTGAAATTGATGAAGTCACCGACAAAGACAATAAGCTTGCGGGGCTAAATATCATGTTCACAGGTACAATGGTTCAGGGCAATAGAAATGACATGAAAGCAGATGCAAAGTCTAAAGGAGCCAAAGTTCAAAGCAGCTTAAATGGAAAGACCCAGATACTTGTTATCGGTGAGAAAGCCAGTGAAAATAAAAAAGCCACAGCAAAAGAACTTGGTGTTGAGATTATCAATGAGCAGACGTACATAGATAGATACACAAGCAAGTAAAAAAATCGAGTTAACCCAACCCTTAATAGGATGGGTTAACTATAATTGGTCACTGATAAAAGGGTAGGAGACAGATGAGTAATAATCAGCAGCCGTTGCATACAGAAGAAAAATTTAAAAATAAAGACCAGATCATGACCGCATTATTGAGTGAACCTACAATAAATGTTAAATCAGATATCAGTTGGGTTGATTTTAAAAATGACTCAGTCACAAATCCAGCATATAGCGAACATGATAAGGTATATAACAAAGACATTATCGAAACAGCTGAAATATTTGCGAGATACATGCAGTCGCATATATCAAACGGACTCGAATTAAACCAAGAAAACATCCACATTATGCAATGTGAGTCGTTTAAGGTTTCCCCGAACATTTCAGGAAGAATGATTGGCAAGGTAGACCAAATCCTTCTACACTTCTGGGCTCACAGCGAAGGGACATATGCAGAATGGGTTAACCAAAAGCCAACTGCCTTCCAAACCGTGTAGCTAATAATCTACCTCAGATTTATTCAATAAAAAAACCAACGATGCAAAAAGCAAAGTTGGTTAATAATGTACTTAGAAAAAGTACCGCCGCAAATTAAGCAGCATGTAAAAAGTTGTTCATTTCATTCAAACGATTGAATTCAATTGCAAAGCGCTTAGCTTCTACAAGCATATTACGCTTTATGAATGAAGATAGCATTAAGTCAATATTAATAGAACGTTGACCAAATGTACCTGAAGGTAACGCACTAAACAAAGTCATCGCTTTACCCAAATCCATATTTAAATCTATACTCATAATATTCTCGCTTTTTAAAATTAATTGACCTGTTAATCTACTATAAGAACCTGATGCGGTCTTTTTGACATACATCCACTCTCAATGTAAACACAGGCCACAGGTCTAATTTTGAATAAATTACTAAGTAAAAAATAAAATGCTGCATAGTCAGAACTAGAGACTAAATAATGAAATGATATTATGTTGATTTTAAAGCAGAGTTTTTATGAATAGGTATCAAGCGGATTACTCAATAGACAACCTAGTTAAGTTGAGCATTGAACAACATGATTGTCAAAATGAAATCCATCAGTTATTTGAACGACAAAATAAGCTGCAAGAAAACACAACTCCGAATCACTGCATCCTTTACTCATGGCTGACAGAGGAATCTCCAACACCTAAAGAAATGAGTAACATCTATCTTTACGCCGATAAGTGGATAAAGAAAAACGCCAGTAAAGTTGCTTTTAGTCATATCGAAATAGAGAGTGATTTCATCATTGATATTGACCCTTATGAAGGATTCCATAAACACGGCACCAAAGTTTGCATTCTAGGCACCCCAAACGATATGATTTTCAGTGAAGAGTATCAGATCATTCAGAAATCTATTGAAGCTGTTCAAGTGCAAATTGCAGAAAAAACTAAACAGATAGAAAAAATCAAAAACGATATTCTAAAAAGCATACCTGAATAAATTTTAACACCCACATCCGTCCTTACTTATTTTTACCAACACTTCGGTTGGTAAACAACAGTAACAAACAGGACATTTATGAAATCTTTAGAAAGAATTGCACTTAGTTCATTATTCACGAGCACACAATCATCAACACTTGTAGCACCCGATTTTATGCTTATGGTTACAACACTTTTAGAACTTGCAGATGATACTGCACTAAAAACAACTTGGGACGAGGTTTTAACTAAAACCCCTCGTTTATTAAAGCAAAGTTATGAGGCCGCAACTCTTGGCGCACATGAAATGTTTACAAACGGTGAAAATAAATCATTTAAATATGAATTTGCCCGACAGTTAGTTTCTTGCCCAAGCATAACACCAAATCAACTCAATGCTTTTTATAGCCAGATAGAGCAGATGTATCGACAACAAGTATTCAGCAATATGAATTGCTCATCTATCGCAGATGAAATCTACAGTATTATGGATATTGATGAAAATTATACGATTGAAGACGATAGTGGCGGCGAAACGGAATCATCATTAAGTCACCATTACTACTCTAGACCCGTATTCTTCAAAAACCAAGAAGAGGGCGGCGATAAAGAAGATGATGAACGCGACTCAATTGCAGGGTCATTCACATTAGAATGCTCGCTGACCAATATGAGCTTCGACCTAAGCTGTAATGGCAATGGCGTCCATATTAATAATATAGAAGAAATAGAAACAATGTTAAAAACCAACTACGATACGATAATTGGAATATTACCTATCAGTAATTTTTCGAAAGCATCCTAAGTTAATTATTTAAAGAGCTATTTATATAGCTCTTTTTTAATTCCATTTCTTCATACACGAACATAAGTAAAAGTAGGCAGTAACAGATAAAACATCATAATATATCCAAACTTAACACAAGTACAAATACAAGGAAGCCTTATGACCACTAAAACTATTTGGAAATTTAAAGTTACGAATGACGGGATAATTGAAATGCCTAAAGAAGCTGAGCTTCTTTACTCCAAAGGCCAAGGAAGAAGCGTATATATTTGGGCTATGGTTACCCCAAACAATGACACTGAAAAAAGAATGTTTAAAATTATTAGCACTGGTGAAGATATTCCGGAAAAAGCCGAATACCTCTCAACAGTTATGAAAAACAGCGGCTATAAAGTTCAGCACGTTTTCGAAATCACCTAAATCAACATCAGGCTTATTATGTTTACCATGCTTAGAAAAAAGAAAAAAGCAAAAGAACCTTGTGGTTGCGGAGCTCCTGAGAGAAAAGGAATATTAGAACGTTATCTACACAAGCCGACCTTTGTGGAAAAGATTAAACGCGCTAGATGTAAACACGAAAGTGTTGAGCTATTAACTTGTGAGCCAGTCACTTTCCTACCTAAAACCGCTTTTTGTAAAAAGTGTGACAAATACCTAGTGATGAAAAATGAATGGGTATAAAGAAAACGTAAACGGTTAAAATCACAGCGAATCTCGCGACGGAACTGTCGAAAAAAATCCTACCTAGCTAAACAATGCAGCTAGTAAATATACGCCTCCATAGTGCTTACTTTAAAACTATGAATCATAAAACTCAACACGCCAATAAAAAACCTCGAATATATTTTATTTACGGTGCACCTGCATCCGGCAAACTAACTGTTGCCAAAGAACTTTCTAAGCTAATTGATGTAAAATTATTCCATAACCACTTATCATTTGATTTCGCTGCTTCTATCTACGATGCCTGGAGTGATGACTTTACGACATATTGTGAGATATTAAGAATTGATGCGGTTGCTCGGTCTGTTAATAATAAGAACGATCTGATTTTTACGTTCTGTTATGATAAAAAACAAGACGATGGATTCATAAAAGAGTTCATTAAAGCCGTTGAATATTTTGGCGGAGAATTAGTTTTTATACACCTACTAACGAACGAGAAAACCATCTTAAGTCGGGTCGAAAATTCAGATAGGAAGCAGTATAAAAAAATTGCGTGCGCTCAAGAACTTAAGAGGTACATCAATGAAGGGGATTTATTTGAAGAAATAGAACATAAAAACAACTTTAAAATAGAAACATCTAATAAAACACCTCACCAACTAGCGCTGATCATCAAAAATCAATCTAGCTACATTAAATAATCAGCATAAGCTGGGCTTGAATAATCGGATAAGATCACTTATTTTATTTCTTTAAAACGGCAACATCGATTGAGCTATTAATGAAAATTCTAAATAAATTTCTTATTTGCATCCCTATCATTATGATCACATTACTCATCTCTATGTTAATAGGTTTTGCACCTGAGATAAGTTCAATTAAAACACTTGCCATACCATCATCGATCATATGCCTAAGTATATTAATATTTGGTAAGTTTTCTCAGAATAAACACATACATATTAGCGTTTTAAAAAAGGAGCAAGTCAAAAGTTTCACTTCCTTCTACAAAAGAAAGAAACTCATATTCATATTAACTATCGTTGTCAGTATCATTAGTTTTGTTTTTATAGCATACAATAACCATGAAAGTTATGTTTTTATAAACATCATAGCCATCGCGACCATTTTCAACCTCATACGGGTGTTAACCAGCTTAGGAGTTAGACTGAAGAATGAAATGGATCAAAATATCGCCTCTATTTCTGAACCTTTTAAAAACCATCCGCAAACCTAAAGGTGTTGAACTTAAATGAAATTTATGAGAGTATCGCCTCCTTATTTTCTCAAAGACACTAACAATGAAGCCTTCCCTAACTGCCATAATCACACTAACACTAACATTAATGGCTGGATGTTCTAACAGTCCAGAAAATATTTCCGCGTTACAATATGACTGCAATCCATTCAATCTAACTCCTTTTCCTAGAATGAAATCCGAACAAACTGCTTATTCACTATCCGAACAAATTTTTAGTGAATTAGAAGCCATAAAGCACCAACAACCAAGTGCAAGCAATCTTAGCGACAAAAAAAAGGCCTCACCAGTTCTACATATAAACATTAAAAATTCAACCGAAGGTGAAGAACTCTATATAGGTAAACGCATGATCTATAGTGTAGGATATAATGTAAAATATTCTTGTAACGACACCCCTGCAAACCCCCATTACACAATAACTGGAACGTTCAGTAATGATAATGGTAAGGCCGTTTATAACTTAAGCCTATCAGACAGAAAAAATGTAATATCAAATTACACAAGCTCATAGTATGCCGACCTGGATGCGCTTCGAATCAAGCTACACCTGCTGGAATAGCGAAAAGAACATTCTTTTGAGTCAGTGGAACTATCTCTTACAGACTTCATGACTAAACTAGAATTGATTTGCAAAAAAAACAACAGAATCATACAAAAAATTGAAATTGAAAATAAAGGTGTAGAGTAATGAGAGCGTCATCCACTCCTAATATCCTATCTAAATATTGCAATATCAGATTAAACAAAGAGCAGATACCTGAACTTCATCGAATTTGCAAAGATATCCAAATCATTGCCCCTGATGCAATCGTCACTTACACAGACAACAAGTTTAACACCCTTAGAATATATCTTATTTGTAGTTATGAGTCACAACTTAACCTAAAGGGTTTTTCAAAAGCTTCATTATATTTCAAATAAAATCTAGTTAACTATATCCCTTTAGCGATGCTATTTAATTAAAGGCTCGCTATTTCAACAAGGGATTTTTGAATAAACTTCAACGAAACATCATAATAATTTTAGTTAGCTCATGCTCTCCTTGCTTTGCTAATCCAGATGAAAAAGATGACTTAATAAACAACCTACATTCTGTTCTTAACGACACAGTGTACTCCTCTGTCTATTGGTTCGACGGCCTATTCATCCCTGATGAACAAAAACAAAACAATCCGAAAACCCACACTATATTGACATTAGGTACTAGAATAAATAATCGCGGTGAAGAGGAATATGACTTTAAATTCAGAGCGAAATACAGACTCCCTCATTTCCAAAATAAAATAGACCTTATATTTTCAGACGCTAACACCGAAGAAGGAGATGAACTACCATTAGAATCTTTAAAATCTAGTTCTGAAATAAGTGATCCAAGCTTTGCCGCATCGATTAGAATGATCCATAATGAATCTAAGGATAAATTTTTAGACTCAAGGATTGGAATGTCTGGAGGAGATCTATTCACAAGAATAAGATACAAAAATCAGACGATTCATAATGAAAAACATCATTTTACCTTCGAACCCTCAGTAAACTACTACATCAAAGCAGGCGCAGGTGCAAAATTATCCCTAGAGTATCAATACAATATTAACACAGACTCCATATTTAGATGGAATTACTCCCTTCAGAAAAACAAGTCAGATATCCGAGACGTGTGGAAGCAAGGATTTTACCTCCTACAAAGAACAACAACTGGCAATGCTTATATTCTCGGGCTGCAAATAGGAAACATCAACACCCCACTAAGTAACACTGAAGACATCAAATACACCACCAGCTTTAGGTTTAGAACGAAAGGCTTTAAAAGTTGGATGCATTTTGAAATTGAACCGTTTTTTGAATGGGATCAATACAGTAAAAAACATTCAACGGGATTAGCTCTGAGAGTTGAAGGAGTATTCACAAAGAATTAAAACCAAGCACTAATGAATAGCATATCTGTATAATTTTCAGTTGTATGGAAATAGAGACACTATTTCCCAATTAACTTGATATTTTTAAAAGAGTTTTGAAAAAACTTGCAACCATAATTTATTTCCATTAAACTTCTTTTTGTATTTTATCTCTCTAGATAAAGCACGAAGCATCATGGACATGGTGGTTTTATTTGTTATCTCCTTGGTTTTAACACCCCAAGAACTATTGTTCTTGGTTTTTTTTTGTTCTTTTAAAAGCATCCAGATAAGATTTAGGCTTTTTGTCGAGATATTGACTATTTCTTTTCTTCAAAATCCAATCATGAAGCTCTAACGAGCCAGATTGAACTGGAAAATCGTCATGATACTCAAAACTAACATACGCAAATTTTAAATGAGACACTTCCTTGCTTGTTGGTAAAGAGTAATTTGCAGGAATTTGAGTACAACCCCTCCAGTTTTCTATTAGAGGAACACTAAAAGTGTATTCAAAATCAAATAAGTCACTTAGTTGATTAACTATTTCAAAACAACCTAAAACAGAAACCCATATTTCTTCGCCATTCTTTCCTGTAAACGTTGATCTCCTAACTGGCTCATAAATATCGGCACATAAAAGACGATAACCCTCGCGCACCAATGGTGTTTCAGATCTAATTAGATTTCCCACAACTACTCCTTAATAATTTGGACATTAGATTTTTCTAGAATTAATTTTACACATTGCTGACAGAAGTCTAACTCTATCTTATTGCCATCTCCAAAAATTGACCCAAAGCCACATGAATGTTCAATAGAGATGATTTCTTGAAACTCAGTGTACTCATCCTCATGAATGATTTTATCGCACTTGTCACATTGTATGCGCGTAACCTTTAAGACTTGTTTCTTTTCTTTAATTTGCATAAATCCTCAATATTAGTGGTTTTAATTAATCTTGTTCCATCAGGAAAGTCCATGACAAATTCATTAACTGGCTTCGATACCATATCCGCATGGAAAGAAGGGATGTCTGTATGCTCCGGATTTCCAGCAAAGCGCCACGCAAGAAAATCTTCCCATTCTGCCTTACTTGAAAACTGGATGGCAGTTCTCGCTGAACCATTTGCGCAACCAAGGCAACCACAAATAGTCGACTCACACCACCTTGTAAGCACGTCATTATCTACATCTTTAGCGCTCACAGATAACTCTTTTAATCTATTTAATAATGTTTTCAACTCGTTCCCCTTATAATTAGCAAACCTTTATATTTAAAATAAACTAGTTAGGCACCCTAACCATCAACCCCTCACTAATTTGAATTGCTCTATAACCTCTAGTCGCTATAACATCAATCCTTCTTCGCATCGATGCTATCTCATTAGAATTAACAATATCATTCACTTTTTCTAAGTTAGATAAACTCATAGACATCTCAGATAGTTGATAGCTCATAGCATCTATCTCTGCTTTAACGCTAGACAATTCGTTGTCTAAACGATCACAAGAATCACTTTGAGTACGCTGATGATTAGCGAGTGAAACAATCGTTAATTGCTGCAAGTCATTATCAATATACATGCGTAAACCAGAAGTTATGTTTTTAAAAAACTCAGCACCTCTAACGCTATCTCCAATGTGAAGTTTATAATTTTCTTCAAACCATTTACTTTCTAAATCAATTACCGACTCAAAGTCAGAGAATTCCATTTTAAAACCCATAAAATAATAATGTTACCCAAAATAATACATAAAAATAGATTTTCAAACAACGATATTGAAAAAACTTTTAAAAAACAGTTGTCTTTTAAAAGGATACATTATAAATTGGTTGATAATCCGTCGATTTATAGTGTTCTTTACAGAAGGAATTTTAAAATGTGTGATTACAATAGTTTGATGCTGGATAAAATCCAAAGCCTCTGGTCAGGTGGCAGAATCAATCAACTTCCCTATATTCTACAAGCAAGCAATGATAACAACGCCGCACAATACGGGATCACTGTAAATTCTATAGCAACCATAACAGGTAAGCACACTAGCACCGTTTCAAGACGATTAAAAGAATTACAAAAACAAGGCAAAATGATTTGCCACATTTCTCACGGCTCACCCGCAAAATGGTGGCCTAAAGGTGGCTTGACTGAGTTAAAATTTAGGGTTGCAGCATAACAATCTAGTTTTTCATTTTAAAAACATGCTTTATTATAGAGTTTTTAAAATAGATAGAAACAATCATGTACCCATTCCCACCCGTTTATTGGATTTGCCCATCGTGCCAAGGTGAATCAAACACTAGAAAAATGGAACCTTGCGGGAAAAACTATAAATGCACTCATTGTGGAGAGTTTCATTATTACAACGAGTACATGGTAAAATCAGAAAAAGAACATCCTTAAGGATAATTCGAACCCTTTTGTCCAACATCATTACTATTCGTACATCCATTACTATGATCAGCTGCATGTGGGCATCGCTTGTTTCCGCACTTTACACATACGAACATACACATTAAGTTTTCACCTCGTAATGATGTACAAGCATAACACTTACACAATGTTTCTGGACTAACCTTATAAGCTTCCATCAAAACAAAATCCACATTGTGCAACCCTGTAAAATCCCAGTCATTAGCGCGTTCATCCGAGACTAGAATCTCCTGATCAGACTCGTAGAATTGTATATTTGACAGTTCTACTCTATTGACTTTATTAAGTTGTTCTTTGTGCCAACGCACCGATTCCACATCGACCCTTACTTTAGTAGTCTCAGATGTTAATGATGTTATTTTTCCGTCCGGCATCACACAAGGTTTACCTATTGGGCCAACTAGATATTCATTTTCAAATAATCTCACTTGAATTGATGAATCAATATAAATAACGCGCTTGCCATTCGCTGTTTTTACTTCGCACATATTAAAATCTTCTGCCTCTACATCATAGAGCCAGTACGCACCATCTTGTGCAGGGATAGAAAAATGTGACGACCAACCCAACTTCATTGACTTATCATCGCTTGCCGACATATTTCTCTCCAAGTAATTCATCTTCAAAAACTGAAATAAACCCCAAAGAAGGGTGCAAGTAAGTTTTAACTAAACCGCCACTTTCGAGGATATATTCCCCGATTAGTTTTGTTAGTTTTTCACCAACAAATTTCTTAAACGCAGGTCGGGATAAAGACTTTTCAATTTCCCAACCACCCGAGACATGTACATCTGAATGGGTAGTTTTTAAACCATACCAATATAAAGCACCGACGCCATATTGTTCATGAATAAAAGTACAGATAGGCTCCTTTATATCGTTATTTGGATGCTCCCCAATACCAATAATCTCAACTTTTCCACCATGGAATTTATGATAAGCAGAAGAGGGATTACTACTTACAAAGACGGCATCACCAACTTTATGCATATTGACTTCCATTACCTTCCTCCTGAAACTGCTGTTTTCCATGCATCTGCCATCGCACTGTTACCACTGGCTTGTTCTTTTCTAGCAGGAGTTTGGCGACGACCCGCCCCTAAAGGTTGGCGCTGAATAGTTGCTTGACTTGTAATGTCATCATTAAGACGCATAGTTAACGCTATACGTTTCTTGTTTTCCGAGACAGACACAACCTTAACCCGAACCACATCACCTGTTTTAACGACTTCTCTGGGGTCTTTAACGAATTTATCCGATAAAGCAGATATATGCACCAAACCGTCTTGATGAACACCTAAATCTACGAATGCTCCAAACTGAGTGACATTACTTATCACTCCTTCTAAAATCATCGATTCTTTAAGATCACCAACGGTTTCGACACCTTCCTTGAACTCAGCTGTCTTAAATTCAGGCCTTGGATCTCGCCCAGGCTTTGCTAATTCTTTGATAATATCTTTCACTGTCATCAAACCAACAATATCTGTAACAAATTCAGAAGCATTTATTTTTTTCAATAGGGACTTATTACCGATGATAACATCTAAAGAACAAGCTTGAGATACGCCAAAAGACTCTACAATACTGTAGGATTCCGGATGAACCCCCGAATTATCTAACGGGTTTGAACCACCTGAAATCTTCAAAAACCCAGCGCTTTGCTCAAAGGCTTTTGCACCAAGTCGAGAAACGGATTTTAGTTCTTCTCGCGAATTAAAGCGCCCTTGGAGCTCTCTGTGGCTTACGATATTTTCGGCGATAGATTTATTTAGTCCAGACACCTTTGTTAGCAAAGGAACAGAAGCAGTATTTAAATCAACTCCTACGTTATTTACACAATCCTCAACGACTGCATCTAACCCTTTAGACAGGGATGCTTGACAAACATCATGCTGATACTGTCCAACGCCTATCGCTTTCGGCTCAATCTTAACCAACTCAGCCAATGGATCTTGCAAACGCCTTGCAATTGAAACAGCGCCTCGTATTGAAACATCCATATCAGGAAATTCATTTGATGCCAATTCTGAAGCGGAATAAACCGAAGCACCAGCTTCGCTTACAATGATTTTAGCAAGAGTCGTTTTTCCTGTCTTTTTAATTAACTCTTTAGCAAGGCGGTCAGTTTCTCGTGAAGCTGTACCATTACCTATCGCAATTAATTTAACATCATATTTAACAACCATTGCGATCAAAAGAGACAAGCTCTTATCCCATTGGTTCTGTGGGGCATGCGGGTAAATAGTAGCTGTGTCCAATACTTTACCTGTTTGATCAATAACAACCAATTTTGTACCTGTCCTAAGTCCTGGATCTAATCCCATTGTTACTTTAGCACCAGCAGGGGAGGCCATTAACAGATCTTTTAAATTATCAGCAAAAACAGAGATTGCTTTCTCTTCTGAATTATCCTTAAGGAGGGCAATAAATTCAGTCTCTAACTGGTAATTTATCTTTATTTTCCAAGTGAATTTTATTACTTTTTTAAGCCATAGATCCCTTAGTGAGTTTTCTAAACTTAAACCTAAATGCTGTTCAATGATATATTCACAGTAACTTGATGCCTTAGTTTCTTCTTGCTCTGGATCAGCATTCAGTTTCAATGACAATATTGATTCGTTTCTACCGCGAAACATCGCCAGCGCACGATGGCTAGGTATTTCAGAGAACTTCTCTGAGGACTCAAAGTAATCTTTAAACTTCACGCCTGCATCTTCATTTCCAGGTATAACTTTACTATCAAGCGTTGCACAGGTTTTCAAATGCGCTCTAACTTTTGCAATAAGCTTGGCATCCATAGCTAATCGCTCCATTAAAATATAGCGAGCACCATCTAAAGCATCGGCTGAGCAGGTAATGCCCGTAGAGTCACTAACGTACTTAATAGCTTCCATTTCTGGTTCTACATCGCACGTTAACAACAAAACATCTGCTAAAGGCTCCAATCCTGCTTCTATAGCCAATTGCCCCTTAGTCACTCGACGAGGCTTATAAGGGAGATATAAATCCTCTAGTTCTGTTTTAGTTTGTACTGATAAGATTTCTCGCTTAAGTTCCGGCGTTAATTTCTTCTGACCATCAATGCTTTTTAAAATAGTTTCTTTACGGTCTTCGAGTTCTCGGAGATATATTAATCTTTGCTCTAATGTTCTAAGCTGAATGTCATCTAGACCACCCGTTACTTCTTTGCGGTATCGCGCTATAAAGGGAACAGTAGAACCTTCATCCATAAGCTTGATAGCGGCATTAACTTGTTCAACGTTAACAGAAAGTTCTTGGGCAATAACGACGGAAATGTTTGACATAAAGTTCCTAAGGAGATGAATTATATTCCTTCATAGGTTAACTTAAATCTTTTTTAAAAACCAGAAGATTCCAAACTCTCATTTGATTATTTTAAACTTTGATTTTACGACGTAAAAACAATATGATGAAACTAAGAAATTAAATATAAAGGTAAGAAAATGAGCTATGACATTGAACTTGTTGATCCAATAACGAAACAAGTTTTAGAACTTGAGGAAAATCACCATATGAAAGGTGGCACTTATGCGTTAGGGGGGACTAAATCTGCTTCCATCAACATGACCTACAACTACGCAAAGATTTTAAAAAGCGTATTGGGAGAAAAGGGAATTAGAAGTCTTTACGATATATCAGGTGCTGAAAGTATCAATATATTAAAAAAGGCAATATCAAAATTAAAGGATGATGTCGCACCTGATTACTGGACACCGACAGAAGGCAACGTCAAATCAGCATTAGTTAAAGTTTTAGCACTCGCCCAAATGAGGCCGGACGGTATTTGGAGTGGCGATTAATGGAATATTAAGGCTCTAAACTTATTTAAACTAAGAGCCTATGAGCTTTTAAATCAGAAAATCTTTTGTGAAATACAGATGAAATAATGTGTTTTCTTTTGCTTGTAATTTTACGTTTTCGTATTCAACCACCACCGCTGAGGCGCTCAAGCCTTCTCCAGAACCACAAGAAAAACTCACTCCTTCAAGAACCGAATGACCTACTTTATTAAATGCTTCAAGTGTAACTGTGGTTATACAATTCCGATGAATTAGTTGTGATGCTATTTGCTTGCGCATTTTAGGAAACATATCACCATTAACCTCATCTTCTACAATAGCCTTCGCAATAATAATATCGCCTAACATCTCTACCTTAAACCCCAAAACAAAACCCGCTGGAATAAATGTACCTTCATCAATAGATAGGGAAATATGTTCAACAGTTTTAATCGGCAAGTTGTCATTTACTTCTTGATCGTACAAAGCAGCTAACACTGCCGACCAACCAAAACCAAAACAACAAAGAACTGCAATAGGGAGAAATAAGTATTTAATAGGCTTCAAAGTGGAGGTTCCAAAGGATAGGTAAAAATAAAAGAAATATATTAACATAGAAACTTATCAATAAATACCAATCTCATCCAAGTTTTAGTTTCCCTCGTCTGAAGGTATTTCTATATAGGCCAACAATTTAATAAGGAACCCAAAATGAAACAAGTTTTTGCTTTCATCGTAAGCCTTTTAGTTTCGATCACTGCAAGCGCTAACACCACTTGTCCGAAACTAAGCACAAACCAAATCAACGTATTACATCACGCACATCAAGTCGGTTTGGAATTTAACTTAGAACACACACTACCTGCTTTAGCTCTTACAGAGTCAAGCGCAGGAGAATACCTTGTAAATGGGCATTCTAATGATTTTGGTGTTTACCAAGCTAATAAAAAGACCATTTGCAATCAAGCAGGATTTAAATTAGATTCTTCTGAATGTGACGGAGAAGTGTTTGAGGTTTCATTTAATATCAGCAAGTCTGATGAACATGCGATCAAGACACTCCTTTACTGGCGCAACTACCATAAAGCCAAAAGCTTTACTTGGTATGAAGACATGATACGCTCTTATAATGAAGGTTTTAATTATAAGAACAAGAAATCCGAACACTATTGGAAGCTATACAAAAGGAATTTAAGCATTGTTAAACAATGCACTTCCATGTTTGTATGAATAATACTAAAAGACTATCTAACGATGGTCTTTTTTTCTTTATTACAATAGTGACGAGGCATAACCCACAAGTAAATCAACCAATCTCCCGTAGTAGAATAACTAAACCATTACCTACGGCAAAATCCCATGAAAATTAGAAGTGTTAAAGACGTAATCGAGTTACAAAAGCATTCCAATCCAGAGTTTATATTTTTTTGGGGACACAAACCCTCACCAAATAAAATAAATAAAAACGCCCTCAGCCAATGGTATATGTCTCCATTTTGCGATAATATGGGAATTATCTACGTTACCGCAGAACACTACATGATGGCATCAAAAGCCCGTGTATTCAGGGACGCTGTGTCTGAAAAACAAATCATTAGAGCAAATTATCCCAATGCCGTTAAAAAGGCAGGTAGAGATATCAAAAACTATGATGACAATGTTTGGAGAAAAGTTAGATACCAACACGTTGTTGACGGTAATATTTTAAAATTTGAACAAAATGCGGATCTAAAAGAATTTTTAAAATCAACTGGTAACGCGATACTGGTAGAGGCAAGCCCATATGACGCTATATGGGGCGTAAAATTAAAAGACAACGATCAACGGATTAAAAAAGCCGTTCAATGGAAAGGGCAGAATTTACTTGGTTTTGCCCTAATGGAAGTAAGAGATACAATATGCAAAGAATAGTACAGCTTTTTATAACAATTACATTATTATCATCACTCAATGCAATTGCTAAGGTCAAAGAATACAATTTAGACATTAATTATAAATACGTCAATTACACCGGACATAAAGTGGTCGCTATGGCGATCAATAACACTATCCCTGGCACCGTATTAGAGTTCACAGAAGGTGACGAAGCGATCATCAATGTCACAAACTCTTTAAAAACGGATGCCTCAGTTCATTGGCACGGGTTGCTATTACCCCAAGATCAAGATGGCGTTCCTTACTTAACGTCTTTACCGATAAAACCTAGAACAACCTTCCAGTATAAGTTCCCATTAACCCATGCAGGCACATATTGGTATCACAGCCACAGCAGAATAGACGAACAAAGAGGGCAGTTTGGAGCTATCATTGTTCATCCAAAAAATGGGTACGATGATAAATTCGATTTCGATTCTGTTGTTCAACTGTCTGATTGGTCAAACGAAGCGCCATATAATATTTTAAAAAACCTTAAAAAAGATGGCGAATGGTACGCGCATAAGAAAAATAGCAAAGCGACCATTGCTGGCTATGTTAAAAGTAACACACTAAACATATGGCTAGAAAACAGATACAACAGAATGGGCGCTATGGACGTATCCGATGTTGCTTATGATGCATTTCTTGCAAACGGAAAACAACACCTCGACTTATTCCCTAACGCTAAAGCGGGTGATGTAGTTAGACTTAGGTTTATAAATTCAGGCGCTTCAACATATTTCAATATTGAACAAGTTGACTCACCAATGACAGTTATAGCTGCCGACGGAGTAGATATTCAACCTGTAATTGTTAATAAAATTAATATTGCTATGGCTGAAACATATGATGTACTTGTGACAATACCGACTTCTGGCGCATTACAACTCTCAGCAAACAGTGTTGATGGCACAGGGGGCTCAACTATCACAGTAGGCAATGGTCGCTTTAATGAAGCTCCCAAAGCCATCAAGCCAAACATATATAACCCTCATTCCGCTCACCACGACAAATCTGCCACCATAACAAAAAAAGAATCAAGAGCTCACTCTATGCATCACGGACACCATAATATGGTCATGAGTGATGATGCAGGGATAAAGACACATGAGTTACTGAATTATTCCTTACTCAAAGCAAGAATCCCCACAACCAATACAGGGAATGTTCAAAAAGTCACTCTAAGACTTACCGGAAACATGGACTCCTACAATTGGAACTTCAACAACACCCCTCTATCAAAAGCAGACAAGATAAAAATCAAGAAGGGTGGCGTAGTACAATTTATTTTTAAAAATGAAACCATGATGAACCACCCACTTCACCTACATGGTCATTTCTTTAAAGTTATTTCAGGCAATGGCGCATATGACGCAATAAAGCACACTGTTAATGTGAGCGCCATGAGTGAAACTGTTATTGAATTCACTGGGGAAGCTGAAAAGGATTGGCTATTTCATTGTCACCAATTATATCATGCCAAAAGTGGCATGGCGCGGGTCATAAGATACGATGATTATGACGGAAACAAAAACTTCACTAAAGCTAAAATGTCCAGCGATATGATCATGGACGATGACTGGTATGATAGAGTTGATATTTCACTCCTATCCAATAAGAGTGCATTCAGCTATCGATATAGCAACACGGATAACATTGTTACTGGCGAATTTGAAAACTTTTATACTCATGGGAAAGAAGTTAGCCTTACTTATGAAAGAAGACTAGGGCGATGGTTAAATGCTTATTCAAGTATTGAATATGAAGAACATCAAAGAAAAGCCTATGCACAAATAGGGATTAAATATACTTTACCATTCCAAGTAGACAGCGCGATATGGCTTAACAGCGATGGTGAAGTTCACGCAGGGTTTTCTACAGAGTTCCAACTCATCAGAGATCTTTCATTGGAAATTTCAGGTGATACGGAAAAGGAATGGTCTTGGGCACTAGAATATCAAACGACCAATTATACATATTTAACAATTCAATCTAACAATAAGTCAGGAGCCGGACTAGGCCTTCGCATCGTTTTTTAACGTGAAAAGACACTAAGAAAATCTTAGTGTCTTTAATTTTAACTTAAGCGGCAATAGTTAAAAAACCTAACCATTTACCATTCTTAGCCCAATGAAAACCATAAACTTTAGCTGGATCAGAAGGGAGACGCTTATCTTTTTTATAAAGCGCTTTATAACTTTTACTATCTTCAATACCTAAAGCAAGAGCCGCAACACCCGCCTGTTCCATCGTTTCATAAAAGTTCTTCTTAAAACGACGCCCATCATTTGCGCCTCCAACATAGTTTTCACCATCTTTAGGGGCTGATTTAATGATCACGATATTGCTTCGTTTACCTTCAGATTCAATCGCTTTTAATTCAGACATTACATCTTTAATACCACTCATTTTTACACTCCAAATTATAGTTGAGTTCTCGCGATTATATAAGCACTAAGTCAGATGAATAAAAGAACTTAAACAACTTTATGTTTTTTAAAAACTACATCTGAGTCAACACATTCCCTTCCTTTGAAAAATATTATCTGATAATATTCCTCTTTTAAAATCCATCTCAATATAGGCAGATTAAGAATGTTCAACAAAAATACGATAATACCCTTAAGTTTAATTTTATTATTAACCGCATGCGGATCAGACTCAAAAACTGACGCAGAAGCCGTCGACAATGAGCCAACTGCAAGAACAATCACAATTATAGATGGCTATATAGACGAAGCCATAATCTGCGCTGATAGAAATGAAAATCAAATCTGTGAAGAAGTTGAGCAAATAGGCAATACTGATGAATTAGGAGAATTCAGCATTCCCGTAGCCGATATTGAATTTCCAACTATCGCAAAAATTATTGCAGGGGAATCGAACGATAGTGATCAGTATGGGTATTCTATTAAAAGTTATGAAATGATTGCAAGCAGTGACTCTGATGTCATTACTCCTTTTACTACAGTCGCATATAAAGCAGGCATTTCATTAAGCGAGCTTTCTAGTACGCTAAATATTGATAAAGATATTATGTCTGGCGATTACATAAAAGCGAAAGAAACAAATCTTAATGAAGCGACAAAAGTTCATGCTATCGCCCGAACTTTTGTTTCTATATTTCCTGAAACGATTGAAGAAATTAATGCTGACAGCCTATTAGTCGAAGCTTTCACCTACGTCGGTTACATTGAGCAATACATTTCAGAGAACGGTATTGAAGCGCTAGATTATGTCACAATACAAGTTGTAGATGGACTACCTAATACCAAAACTTTACACCAAACACTTGCCGATTACCTTACAAACTCTGCATGGAGCTTAATTAGCACTAACACATCATTATCTCAGGAAGAAGGTGCCTATAAAATTGAATTCGACATTGAAGAAGAAGACCTAAGTCTATACGATGCTAATGGCAACCTCATTGCAACAACCCCTTATTTATTCGATGGTGACAAACTAGTAAGCACAGGCGACGTTTCAGATGAGTTTCTTTTAACAACAGATGCTATCGCTATTGTTAAAACAAATGAAATGAAAGACTTAGTCATTTGGACAAAAGCATCATTAAGCATGCCTTTATCTACTCAAGTCGTCACAACAACAATGTTAGAAGGCCAGACCTTTGACTTGATCTTTGATGACAGCACAAACCAAACACCTGCAATCACGCGTGTTAGTTTCACTTTTAGCGAGCTTAATGGCAGTCCTGAAGGAAGTGTTTCTATTGTTGAAAATGGTGAAACGATGACAGGCTCATATTACATCACGCCGGAAGATGTTATTCGCGACGAATTGGTTAGTGATAATGGTATATTAATGCCGATAAATATAATTGTGGATGGTCAAACACAATTAAAATTACACCTAATCACTTCATCTGAGGGATTGATGGTTATGTATGATCAGTCTCACGAAAGTTATTCGATTATGACTAAAAACATCGCCTTAAGCGACAGTTTAATGGATAAGTTTTAAGACAATAATTCAGTCTTAAGTATAAAGACAAAAAAAAGGAGATGTAGCCATCTCCTTTTTAAAAAATAAAGTACGTATAAAATCAAAACAATATTGAATGAACTTTAACTACAAAGGTGTGTTAACTTTTTTTTACCTAAAATATTCTTTTCTACTTAACATTCCGCTCACTTCGTGCCGCTTCGCCGCCGTAGCCATTTGTTATTTCACTGCATTTTCATAAAAAGTTTTTAATGGAATTGTTAACCCATTATCCATACTAATCCTAGCATGACTTAAATCAAGCTGCCTTGGCTCCTCTACACCACATGAGTGAGCTATAACCTCTACTGCATGCATCATGTTCGCTGCATAGTTCTCTACGCGCTTAGCTTTTTCTTCAGGCACTAATCCGCGCTGAAGTTTTTTGTCATGTGTCGCGATCCCAGTAGGGCAATTATTCTGATGACAGTGCAATGATTGAATACAACCAAGTGACAACATAAAACCACGAGCCGTACAACAGAAGTCAGCACCGGAACATAGAGCCCATGCTACATCAGTCGGATTTATCAACTTTCCTGACACAAACACCTTAATACGGTCTTTTAACTGATGGCGAATTAACGCATCAGCAAGCATAGGCAGGGATTCTTTGATTGTTAAGCCCATATCATCCATCAATGTCATAGGGGCTGCTCCTGTACCTCCATCGCTGCTATCTATGGTTATAAAATCTGGTGCTCGCTCAATACCTCGCGCTTTAATATCTGATATAAGTTCATCAATCCATTCAGGTGAGCCCACTGCCATCTTAAAACCAACAGGCTTACCCGTAACCGAGCGAATGCGTTCCACCATATTTAACAAATCTGCATTATTTGCAATATCTTTATGACGGTTTGGACTGATAGAGTCTTGACCCAAAGGAATATCTCTAGCCTCTGCTATTTCTTCCGTCACCTTGCTTCCTGGTAAAATACCTCCTTTACCAGGCTTAGCGCCTTGCGATAATTTTATTTCAAACATTTTAACTTGGTTATGTTTAGCTATTTTTTTTAGTTTCTGATCATCGAGTTCCCCATCCTTGTCACTCACACCATATTTGGCCGTGCCTATTTGAAAAATTAAATCAGCTCCGCCTTCTAAATGGTATTTTGATAAACCACCTTCTCCAGTATTCATCCAAACACCTGCCTTACTTGCACCCCTTGATAATGCTTGAATGGCAGGTTTGGAGATTGCACCAAAACTCATCGCTGATATACCAAAAAACGCACTAGTTTCCCACGGGTTCGGGCAAGATTCTCCAACGATTATTGGACGAGGTCTTGTAGCATCTTCTGCTAACATAGGGTACGGATGGTTAGAAAATGAAACATAACCTGCTTTCTTCATATCTCTTGTGGAACCAAAGGCAACTGTATCATCAATATTCTTAGCCGCACGATATACCCAACTTCTCTGAGCCCTATTAAAAGGAAACTCTTCACGATCCCCCGCAAAAAAATATTGCCTAAAAAAACCACCAAGATGTTCAAAATAGTATCTAAAACGCCCTATAACAGGGTAATTCCTCTTAATCGCATGAGTTGACTGATAGCGATCAAAAATAAACATAAAAACAATAGACGTGACAAGCACACATAAAAGAACAATAAAAACTAACGTGCCCCATTTTAAAAATGTATCGGCAATTAACTGCGTATCCAATGACAAAGCAAACTTCCTTCAATATAAGTATTTATTGAGCAGTATAAAGAGAAAGCTTTTTACTCAAAAATAACTATTTTGCCGAAAACATGAAAGCACCTAAAATACAACACGTTAAATTCCCACAATAGAACGTAGTTATAATTACACTAATTATTCCCAAGGAATGGAAAATTGAAATTTTTAAAAATACTGAGCATAGGGTTATTGTTTGTAGGATTTTCAGCTAACGCGGAAACAGACAATTTCAATATCTCACTAACAGGAACTTTTGATAACACTGTGCCTGATGCGTGCTCAGTTGCACCTATCCCAACAGTTAATCTAGGCACTATTAACACAGATGACTTACAACTAAATCCATTCATCTTAACTCCGCAGATGCTACATACTCAGGCACATGATACCGGAGTGACTGTAGACATCATTGTCAACTGTACAACCGGAACTAATTACGAGTTTACACTTGATCAGATGACAAATGTAGACGCAATAACAGGTGCTTTATTTTATCTTGTTTCTGGAGGAAACTTCATAGGAGATACCGAGGGTGGCTCTAAGATAACAGGAACAGGCAATGGAGTTGACCAAACATACACTGTAAAGGTTTATATAGGGTCTGACTTAATGGTAACCCCATTAGCTATACTAACAGGCTCTCCTTCAGCGACATTACCTGCTACGCTTACTGTGCTGTAAAAATAAAAATAGATTTTACCTTTCAATATAAAGCGTCCTGTAGGACGCACACGTCACCCTTATTACATCACGGATGGACAATATGCTTCCGCACAGCATTAACAGTCTTAACAAGCACCAGTGACAGCAACAAAGTAGCTGGCACCAGACCTGATTCAATTAACTGCCCTGAAGAAATTATCAGAATTGCCAATATAATTGATATCCCACCTATCACCATAGATTGGAATACATAACTAGAATCAACACCAATGAATTTTAAAAATCTAGCCAAATTGTTCTCTTTTCTTAATATTACTTTAACTTTTAAATTTAGTGAAAAAATATCATTCAAAAAGCCAAGTAATTTCATGTCGAAAATATACGATACACATAAAAGTAAAATCAATGAATAGGTTGCTGACAACGTAATTAGAAATAAAAAATTATCAAGCTCCAATGCTAATTCAAAAATCATCTTTTCACACAAAGTTTTTTAAACATAAAAATATCTTATAAAGTATTGAGATAGAGAGAAAGTGTTTAGCTGAAAACGGAAATATTTTAAAAATAATTATGCCTGCTCGATCCCTATTTAATTAAATGATTAAAAACCCCAAAGTAATAGAAGTTTACCCTTCAATATTAAGCGCTGAGCAATCAAGATTAGGAGCTGAGTGCACTAATGTTTTGAATTCTGGTGCGAACGGCATCCATATAGACATTATGGACGGACAATATGTACCCAATTTATCATTCAACCCACAAACCATAGAAGACTTAAGAGCTATAATGCCGGAGAGTAAACTAGACGTACACATTATGGCTAATTCTCCGATGACGATGATTGATGAAATTGCCTCAGCAGGAGCAGATTCCATAACGTGCCATATCGATACGCTATCTAGGGTTGAAGTGTTAAGAGAGCAAGTTAAAAAACACGGAACATCCTTTGGGATAGCTATATCTCCATTAGATGATATAAACGTAATAAAAAACTACAGCTCCATCATAGACCTCGTACTTATTATGGGAGTACAACCTGGTGCCGGAGGACAAGGAATGCTAAAGAGCACGATACAGAGAATTGTAAGTGCTAAAGATATAATCAACAATTGTAAAAAAAATATATTAGTCTCAATTGACGGAGGCGTGAATAAAGATAATATAAAACACGTTACTCTTGCTGGCGCAGACAGAGTAATTGCAGGCTCTTACGTATTTAAAAGCTCATGTTACCAACACGCCATTTCATCGTTAAAACTTAGCTACCAACAAAATATGTATTAATCCGATAATTCAGAAATTCTATTATTAATCATGTGTATTTTATTTTGTAGATCTTGATTTTCCTTATCCATAGAAAGACAGGACTCCAATATGAATAATTCTTTTTCCAAATCAACTATCAAATTATTTAATGCTTCGGTCACAATATCACCTCTTTATTAAGGAATCATAATCAAACGAATATTTAGTACCATAAATTAAAGGATATTTAACAGGTATTGATGCTGATACAGAAACAGTGTCTACATCTGAATTACCAACACAACTTTTACCAATGATAAAAATACGTGCTTTTTCGCTGACCCCCATAAAATAGCACTCCGTATCTATTTCTTGCAATAAGACTGGAGAACCCTCTCTATAATGGTGGTCGCCTAGCATTTTAACGTGGGCTTTAGATGTGACTGCTAATGCAGAAGTAACAAAAAGTGCACTTAAAACAAACAACATTATTCTCATTATATTTTCCCCATCACAGAGATAATATATTCAACAGATTCATCACCTAATTTACGACGATAATTATCTTCCATTGTTTCCATTACTCCTATCAGTTGAACTCTTGCGTAATGAACCTCTTTAGGACAAATATCCTCTGCTATTGACCCATCTAAATTAAAGCGAGTGTTAATTTTAGTATTGATAAAATTTAGCAAGTACAACGGATGAGATGTTATGTTTTTTAGATGAACCCTAAGCACTTTAATATCCATACTAGTGTGTTCATCTAAAATCTGTTCATGAATTCCTATAGCAAACGGAGCATAGGGCTTGCAGAATAATTTTGGATAACATTCTTTCAGAGTAGCGTGTATTTTTAAAATAGCTGCTTTCTTTTTTGTTTTAAATCTTTTAATGCGCTTCATCACCAACACCAGACAATTACTATTAACATCTTTTATATGAACACGCAGCACAGATTATAACATTCTTAGCATAAGTCTTTTTTTGAAAAACGTCATGCGAGCTTTATTCTCAATTTATTTAACACCCAAGGATTACTATGAGTAATAAATACGAATCTCAAATTATGGAAGACTTCATTGCCGCATCGAAAACTTTCAAAGACATAGACAGACATATCTCAATTTTTGGAAGCGCAAGAACTCCAGAAGAAGCTCCTGAATTTAAAATAACTCATGATATTGCTAAAGCACTAGCAGAAAGAGGCCACCATATCAGTTCGGGCGCAGGCCCAGGAATGATGTTAGCTGCTAATAAGGGCGCAAAAGCTGGCGGTGGTTTATCTATAGGGATTTCAATAGAACTTCCTTTTGAAGAAGCAACCAATGATTACATAGACGTACTCTCCCACCATAGAACATTCGCTATCCGCAAGTGGTTCTTAATCACTCGTTCTAAGGCCATTGTTATCACGAAAGGTGGATTAGGTACGCTAGATGAAATGTGCGCGACCTTGTGTCTATTAGCTACGAAACGGATCAGCAGAAAACTCCCTATAGTATTAGTCGGGGTAGATTATTGGTCAGGACTAGTGGAATGGCTTAAAAATTCGGCACTTGGAGGCGGGACAATATCTGCTTCAGATCTAGACTTATTCATCCTAACGGACTCTATCGAAGAAACAGTAGAATACATAGAAAACAACCTTTAAAATACATTTTCATTTTAAAAAACACTAGATTTTTAAAATAGCTTCCGTATACTCTTGTATAGATCCCTACGGAAGCTTTCATGCATACAGATACCAACGAATCAAAGCAATTACCACTCGCCCTTGTGCATGGTGATGCTGTCACTGATAAGCCACTAGATTTATTCATACCACCAGATGCACTGGAGGTTTTTTTGGATTCATTTGAAGGCCCTCTCGACTTCCTTTTATACTTAATTAGAAAACAAAAATTCGACATTTTAAATCTCCCCATCATGGAGATTACACTTCAATATACTGAGTATATTGAAATAATGGAAAATTCAAATCTAGAATTAGCATCTGACTACCTAGTTATGGCAGCAATACTCGCTGAAATCAAAAGCAGAATGCTATTACCCGTAATTAATGATGCTATTGAGGATGAAGATGATCCTAGGGCTGAACTATTACGACAATTAATAGAATATGAGAAGTTTAAAATTGCTGCTGAAAATCTCGATCACATGCCGCGACTTGAAAGAGACACTCATTCCGGAAGTGTAGAAGTTCATGAAGATTGCGTTCCTGAAACCCTTTTACCTGAAATAGCAATGAAAGATTTAGCATTTGCTTTACTTTCTATCATAAAAAGAGCCGATAACTTTCAAAGCCATCACATAAAAAAAGAGAGCCTATCAACCAGATCTAGAATGGCTATTATTTTGGAAAAATTAAACAATACATCCGAGTTTTTAGAATTTTCTGAGTTCTTTACTATAGAAGAAGGTAGGGCAGGCATCGTCGTAACATTCCTCGCAATCCTAGAACTCGTAAAAGAGCAAATCTTAGATATAACTCAAAACGCACCATTATCACCTGTCTATATCAGAAAAAACCAAGATCCTAACTTAGATTTAACAAGAGTTACATAATGACATTAGATATCAATGACAAACAACTAAAAAAACTAATTGAAGCAACAATCTTTGTCTCAAAAGATCCATTGAATATAACTGACTTATTCGAAGGTGTATTAGACAACATCAATGTCACTCGACGTAAAGTCAAATCTGTCATATCGGCACTACAGCACGACTACCTTGATCGCGGAATTAATTTAATTGAAACATCCTCCGGCTTTTCTTTTAAAACCACCCCTGAAATTAATGAACCACTTTCATATTTTTGGGCTGAAAATGCCCCTAGATATTCAAGAGCTTTATTAGAAACATTATCGCTCATTGCATACAAGCAACCTATCACGAGAGCAGAAATTGAAAAGGTTAGAGGAGTAGGTGTTAGTCAAACTATCGTACACACACTTACAGAACGAAAGTGGATTAAAGTTATAGGCTATAAAGAATTACCTGGAAGACCGTCCCTTTACGGCACAACTCCTGACTTCTTAGACTACTTTCAAATTAAGAGCTTGGAAGAGCTACCTGAATTAAGCGAGATATCTCTGGGTAATCATGAAAATAAAATTCCAGAACAACTTGATATTTCGATAGAAAACAGTGCAGAGCTCAATGAACAAAAGCACATTCCCAAAGATAATAATGAAAACAACGAAATAACTCCAGAAGGTCAAGAGTAGAATGCGCTTAAAAAAAATAAAACTCGCAGGTTTCAAATCATTCGTTGATGCAACCAATGTAAACTTCCCAAAACAAATGACATGTGTTGTTGGCCCAAACGGGTGTGGTAAATCTAATATTATTGATGCTGTTAGGTGGGTACTGGGAGAAAGCTCAGCAAAGAACCTTCGCGCCGAGGATATGACCGATGTAATATTTAATGGTTCAACCCAAAGAAAACCAGTATCTCAATCTAGCGTAGAGTTGGTTTTTGAAAACACCCAAGGTCGCATAAAAGGCAGCTTAGCTGACCGAAATGAAGTTTCAATTAAACGAATAGTGACAAGAGAACGAAAATCCACCTATTTTCTCAATGGTGAAAAATGTAGAAGAAAAGACGTTACCGAAATATTTCTTGGAACTGGTATGGGCGCTCGCTCATACTCTATAATAGAGCAAGGAATGATATCGAAACTGATCGAATCAAAGCCTCAGGAGTTACGCGTATTTTTAGAAGAAGCTGCTGGCATATCTAAATATAAAGAACGAAGACGTGATACTGAGAATAGGATAAAGAATACAAAAATAAACCTTGAACGCCTTGAAGATGTTCGTCACGAAATAGGTAAATCAATAGAAAAACTACGCAAACAATCTACAGCGGCGGCAAAATTTAAAGAACTAAAAATCAAAGAACGCGAATTAAAATCAGAACTAGCTACACTGAGATTTATAAAATTCAGCGAACTAGGTGCTACTGTTGATTATTCAAAAGAATTAGCTATCACTGAGCTTGAGAAGCATAGAGCTGATTGCACTTCTTCAGACCGTGCATTATCTGATTTAAAAGTAAATAAAGAAGATGCACAAGAAAAGTTAGATGGAGTACAAAAGACCTTTTATAGCCTATCGAACGAGTTAACTAAAATTGAACAGCAAATAACTCATACAAAGCAACAGCAAAATAAACTCAAACTAGATATTCAGAAAACTATAGATTCTATCTTGAAATCCCAACTACTTTTAACATCTGAAAAAGATGAAATAAAATTATTAATTGAAGAAATTGAAGCTATAACCCCAGCTCTAGAAATTAAACAAGAAAAGTTTGAACAGGCTCAAGATATTCTATTACAAAAACAAGAACTACTTGACGCAGTAATTGGAAAATGGGAAAGACAGTTACAGGAAAAGTCTCAACTATCTAACAAGCTCACTCAAGCAAGTGCAAATCTTGAATCTGAAAAAAGAGCAACTTCTCAAAGCAAAAGTCGCCTCTTAGAGCTACAACAAGAAATTGAGCACACTAAACAAGAAAGCTCAATCGATGTTACTTCTAATTTAGAAACGCAACTGGACAAAATAAATTCAGCAATTAAAACTCATCAAAATGACTCTGATAAGGCCAATTCTCTATCTGACGATATAACTGCAAAAATCAATGATCAAAATATTAATATCGAAGCAAACCAAAAAGCTCTTAGGAAATTAGAATCAAAATTAGATTCTCTCAACTATCTTCAAAATGAATCTGATTCAAGCAAAGACCAAATTGCTATATGGCTCAAAGATAACAATATAGATAATGAATCTATCCTTACCCACATAAATATTAAAGATGGATGGGAAGCAGCAGTGGAAAATGCCCTGGCATTTATTGGAAATCCCTTACTTATTGCAGATTTACCTGACAAACTGCCAAGCGCCCACCTTAGTGCTATTATTAAGAATTCCGGAAAACCTAAAATCAATACGCTAGCCAGCGTTATTGAAAGTAAGTTTACACCAGATATATTTAATCTTATTGAACTGCACAATGACAACACACCACAAGATACCCTTAGCATCGATCAAACTGGGACTCTACGACAAGGGAATTGGATTCATGTTGGTTCAGACAGTGCGCAAAGTGGTTATTTTACACGAAAAAAAGAAATTCAAGCTGTTGAAATTGATACCAAATCAAGCACGCTAAAAATTAAAAAGATGGAAGAAATCAAACTAGAGTTAATTAAGGAATTAGAAAAGACAACATCTAACAAAACTGATACCGACAATGAAATTAGAAAATTTGAGAGTCAACAAATCAGTATTTCCACTGAATTAAAAATCAAAAGAGAACAACAAGACTCTGTTCAGAAAAAAATCACTAGGCTTGAATCACAGATAGAAGATACTGAGATAGCGATTGAACAGTCAGACGAAAACACTTTAGCACTTGAGTTTACAATCGAAGAACTTAATGAAGAATCGTTAATATCTGAAGAAGAACACCCTGAAATTGAACGAAAAAAAAATGAGCTTACCACCCAAACGACTTTATTAAGAAACGAGCAGGACAATAATAAGACAAGCCTACATCAACTCCAAGTTCAGCATAGCGGTGCCACTTCAAAACTTTCTGCCTTAAAGTCGAACCTTGCAAGATCAGAAGAATTAATTGGACAACATAAAGAAGAAAGTGAATTACTCACCATTGAACTTGAAGAAACGCATATTCCTCTAGAAGAGTTCATTGAATCTCAACAAACAAAACTAGAAGAACACGCAGATGCAGAAGATAATCTTGTTTTAACAAAAAATTCAGTTGAGATCATAAACGGTAAAATAATTGATGCAGAAAAAGGACAATCTAGCATTAAAGACAAAGAGAACCACATACAAGAAAAGATCAACAACTTCACACTCGATGGCGAAAGACATCGCATGAAAGCGAATTCATTCCTGACCATACTCGCCGACCTAAAGGTTAATATGAAGGATATATCTGAAACGATTTCAGATGAAGCCAATGAAGAAAAATGGGAAAAAAACTTAGAAGCTACTACTTCGAATATACAAAAGTTAGGAGCGGTAAACTTAGCTGCTATCGAAGAATTTGAAAAAGAAAATGCAAGAAAACAATATTTAGATCAACAAAATGACGATTTAGTCGGCGCAATCGAAACCCTTGAGGCCGCAATAGCAAAAATAGATAAAGAGACAAGAGCGAAGTTCAAAGAGACATTTACCAATGTTAATAATGGATTGCAAGACTTGTTCCCTAAGGTATTTGGTGGAGGCAGCGCGTATCTTGCACTAACAGATGACAACCTCCTTGAAGCTGGCGTCACTATCATGGCGCAACCCCCTGGTAAAAAGAACTCAACAATACATTTATTATCCGGTGGGGAAAAAGCCCTTACTGCTTTATCGCTAGTTTTTTCTATATTCAAACTCAACCCTAGCCCATTCTGTATGTTAGACGAAGTAGATGCTCCATTAGACGACGTAAACGTTGGAAGATTCTGTAATTTAGTACAAGAAATGTCTGAAACAGTACAGTTCATCTACATCAGTCACAATAAAGTTGCCATGGAAATGGCTCATCAACTTGCTGGCGTTACTATGCATGAGCCTGGTGTTAGCCGTCTGGTAGATGTTGACATCGCTGAAGCTCATAACTTAATCAATGAGTAATCAATGTTCAATTATCTAACGGTAATATTAAAAAGGATTACCAATGAAAAAACATAAATTAAAAGAACTAACTTCATCACCTGATGATCAGTATATCAGGTGCGTAAAAAGCAAATTAGTATATAAAATAGATAGTCTGATAGGCACTTTCGATGGCAGGGGCTCTGCCACAGAGTCTGTCTTATTGATAGAGAGAAAATCTAAAGCCAAAATAGCGATCAACATCAACGAACTCAACAACTACTCGCTGTACAAATTGAAAAATGAAAATAGCAAAGAAAACAACAATGACACTTTCTTGTTTTTGAAAGAACAACACCCTGAGTTTTTTTCAAACAAACCCAAACCAATGACTATTGGCATCCATAAAGACATCAAGAACAGACATCCTGAACTTAGCAATAATAGTATAAGTGTCGCACTTGATCACTACACTAAACACCCCCTATACCTCGAACAAATAATTAAAAACATTAACCAACCAAGATACAATCTAGAACTTAGTGCAACTGGTTCCGTTTCCCTGAGGGATTCCAAAGGTGCTATTGACCGCCTAAAGCTTGTATTGTGCGATTTCAGAGACAGGTATATATCACAATTAGGACTAAGCAAAATAAATGAATTAGAGCGCTTAACAAGTCCAATTAATAAAACAACAAAAGAATTGAACGACTTTATCGTAATCCCTAGAATGGACTCGATAAAATTCTTGTCTTCCGACGAGGAAAGGAACCTCACATCCCTACTAGGCAAAATGAGAAAGGGCAGGGCAAACTCAAGGAATATGACCATAGATGAATATTTATGCGTTTCAGACAAATCTCCATTGTTCGATGG
>Ga0105356_10000450_pt1 | contig 38870 bp, 18 predicted proteins | sample GOMGulsemesocosm_3_FD_83502 | JGI IMG/M metagenome (GOLD analysis project Ga0105356, IMG submission 83502) | Methane-oxidizing microbial communities from mesocosms in the Gulf of Mexico - GOM9D Gulf of Mexico | ecosystem: Environmental > Aquatic > Marine > Cold seeps | place: Gulf of Mexico...
AAAATCTTGAATTTTATTAAAAAAAGTAGCTTCGGATTCTTCTATCACTGGAGCCAAGTCCAAATCTTTTTCGCATGAAAGTAATATTCCTGCAAAAACAACTATTATAAATATATTTTTTTTCATTTTATAGTATCTTATTAAAATGTTAAATCCAATCCAAATGAATACGACCTTACAAATGGTGTATAAGAAATCGCAAAAGGTCTTTCTGGATCAAATCCTTTTGGAAGGTTGTGTGATTCCCAAATATCTACTCCACTAAAGTAAAACCTTAGTTTATCTATGCCTAATTTTGCTGTAACTGTCTTTGAAAGACTATAACCCAATTGTATGTTTTTTAGTCGTACATAAGCATTATTTACTTTTCTATATGGCGCATTACTCGCTATGCTATAATTATACCAATCAATTCCACTATTTGCTGTTAATCTTGGATATTTTGCATTTGATGCGGCGTCTATAGACTGATGTTGTCCATAGCTGTATTTGAAGGGTTGATTCCACCAATCTCCTCCCACGGCACTGATCGAATTATACGTATTCCAACTTCCAACTCCTTGAAGGAATGCTGAAAAATCAAAGCCTTTGTATTCGAATCCTAAATCGACTGAAAAGAGGTTGTGTCTTCTGTTATCATCCTGTAGAACCAAATCTCCTGAATCTGGATCACCCGCTTCAGTATAGGGTGTATCCATCTCTATTTCCCCGTCTCCATCTGTATCTTTATATTTGGCATCTCCAATTTTAAACGGCCATCCTGAAAAGTTGGTCGCAGTATTCGCTAAATAGTCATCTATATCTGCTTGATCTTTAAAAAACCCGTCAAATTCTAATCCATAATAACTTTCAGTACTATGACCTTCAAGGAAACCATTATATCCTGCATTAACGACTCTATCATCATCTAGCCTGGTTACTATATTCGTATCATTAGTTAACGTTGCTTTGATGGAATAGTTAAAATCTTTAATGTGATCCTTCCAACTTAATGAAAGTTCAAATCCTTTAGTTTTTAACTCTCCTCCATTAACCGTTACTGGATTAATCCCTAACGTTTCCGGATATTCAAGACCAATTAACATATCTCTTGTATGCTTTTGAAAATAATCGATGGTTCCTGATAATCTAGAATTAAGCACAGCAAACTCTGCACCAATATTTTTCACTTCTACAGTTTCCCATGATCTATTTGGATCTGCCAAAGTGCTTATGTATTTTCTATTTGCCTGTACTGGAGACCCATTAGGACCAAACAGAGGTGCACTCCCTTGTGAAATTCTAGAAATATGATCGAAACGTCCAACATTATTCTGGTTTCCTAATTCTCCCCAAGACAACCTTAATTTTAAATAATTAATATGGTCTGACAATCCATCTATGAAATCTTCCTTAGAAACGACCCAACCTACTGCGACACCGGGGAAATAACCACTTCTAAAACCATCTGCAAATCGAGATGATTTATCATTTCTAATTGTCGCGTCAAGAATATACTTCCCAGCATAATCATAACTAAACCTTGAGAAGAGAGAATTTATAGCATAATGACTTCCCGACTCATCATTGTATTGTTCTTCGGCATCTCCAAAATTTAATATCGGAAAATCTTCATTAGAAAGATCATTTCTCCAAGCTCTAAATCCATTATTAAAGTCTTCTTCATGTGCACCTCCAATCATAAGACTCATGTTGTGATTTCCTATAGATTTGTTATATGTAGCAAATAAATTAGCTGTATTATGAGTTGTTGAATTGTAATAATTAAGAACAGAATTTCTTTGCGCCCCAAATGCGGAAGGGCTTTCGTCCATCAAATGGAACCTAAATATCCTTTTAAGTTGCTTTCCTTCATCAAACTCCCTATTCGTAGCATATTGTCCCGTTATTTTTAGACCTTTAATAGGGGTGTAATTTACATTAACTTGGAATCCAACATTTCGTCTAAGATCTTCATTTTCACCACCAAGTGCAGCCCAACCATTAGGAGATGTAAAGCCTCCAAAGTGATAAAAATTTCCTTCAGGTGTTGTTGCAGGCATACTGGTCCAAGCACTCTGCATCGAACTTAACATAGTGCCATATCTGTTTGGTGTTAAAATAGTTTGGTCATCTAAAGAGATATTCGTTCCAATTGTTAATTTATCCTTTATAATCTCATAATCAAACTTTGTTCTAAAAGATATTTTTTTATTTGAATTTTCCCCATACTGTAATTGACTTCCTTGGTCTAAATATTGGAAAGACGTATAGTAATTTACCTTATCTGTTCTACCAGAAACAGATAGATTATGATTTTGCCAAAAAGAGGTTCCCCACATGGTCTCCATCCATTCGTTATGACCTGTCCATAATGTAGGTGTATCACTAAAAGGCCCTTGAATTACCTGAGGGTTTGATAAATCTGAAGCAGCAATCTGATCTGCAATAGTTCCTAAAAAAGGAACAGGTGATGTTCCATCATTCGTCCATGCATCCACAAACATCTCAGCATGTTGCTTTACATTGGTATGCTCTAAAAAATTCCCAACAGTATTTATTGATACATTTGAAGTGTAACGAATGGTTGGTTTTGAACTTTTCCCTTTTTTTGTCGTAATCAATATGACACCTCCTGCTGCCCGAGCACCATAAATAGCTGCCTGAGCATCTTTTAACACAGTAAAAGTCTCAATATCTTCTGGATTTATAGACTCAATAGCGCTCGTACCAAGGCTTCTCTGCGGAATACCATCTATAATAGTTAAGACACCTACACTATTTCTTGAAGTCTCACCACGTATTTCTATTCCATTTCCTTCGTTACCAATTTGGCTACTTCCTCTTACAAGCAATAATCCTGGGATTTTACCTTGTAATGAATTTATAATATTTCCAGCAGGCTTTGACTCAAAGTTCTTAGAATCTACAGAAGTGACAGCTCCAGTTAAAGTTGCTTTGGTTTTTACTCCATATCCAATAACAATAACTTCTTCCAATTCATTCGTATCTTCCTCTAATTTTACATTTATGACATTGCTGTCACCAACAATTACCTTTTTCGTAATCATTCCTACATAAGTAAATACCAAAACAGCACCTTTCGATCCTTTTACAGCATATCTTCCATCAAAATTAGATTGAGCACCAATTTTTGTACCTTCAACCAAAACAGTTACTCCTGGTAATGGTTCACCGGAGTCATCAGTTATTAAACCAGAAATTTCTCTTTGTTGAATTTCATTGCTTTTTACAAAAGCATTTTCTTCCAGAGATTTTTCTTTAAGTTTTAAAACTACTTGACGTCCATTTACGATATATACCAGCTTCGTTTTATCTAGTATATTGTCTAATACTTTGGAAATTTTCTTATTCTTAATTTTAACATTCCCTATTCCTTTAAGTAGTTCTGGAACTACTAGGTTGTTGTAAATAAAAACAAATTCACTTTGTTTTTCAATCCTTTGAATCACATCACTAATCGTTGCCTCCTTCAAATCGAGTTTTAATTTGGTGGTCTGAGCATAAGAGTCAGCAAATGAATACAAAGTAAAAAGCACTAAAAAAACACTTAAATACTTCATTAGTCGGTTAATTTTTGATCTAATATTGTTTGGCCAATAATAGACATGTTGATTTTTTTCCATAAATTTGGATTCAGTTAAATTAAACAATGACCTGTTAACTATTAACAGGTTTCTTTAGCCAGAGGATGTTGGTCCATTCTCTGGTTTTTTTTTATTTTATTATATATTTTCTTGCGGTTATTTTCTCTATTTTAATTGTAGCGGTAAGCTCTAAATTTTCAAGTGTCAAATTCATTTCTTCGTTTAAATCCAGTTTACCTGTAATATGAATTTTATTATCAAAAGTTGTAACATATTCAATTTCTATATTGTAAAAACGTTCTAACTTTTTAGTAATATTCACCAATGATTCACTTTGAAAATACAACAAACCTTCTGTCCATAAAGTATAATTGTCTGTATTTACTGTTGCCAGTTCAATTTTTCCTTCTTTTTTATCCCATAAGGCCAACTGACCAGGTTTTAATACCGTTGCTGTTTTTTGGAATATGTTTTTTTGTTTTACAATATGTACTTCTCCTTCCTTCAATACTGTGGTAATACTTTCATCAGTTGGATAGGCGGAAACATTAAATTTTGTACCTACAACCTTTATAGACATATCTTCTTCTAACGTTTTTACAACAAATGGCTTTTCCTTATTAGAATGAACCTCGAAAAACGCTTCACCAACTAAAAGTACTTTTCTTTGATTTCCAACAAATTTTTCAGGAAACACAAAACGACTACCAGCATTAAGGTGCACAACAGTACCGTCTGACAAGGTTATTTTACTCCTTTTCCCATAAGGTACAATCAATTCACTCAGAGATTCCTCTTCTATTTCATGTTTAATAGAACTTAGTGTATCCTTTTTGTTGACAATAACACTTCCTGTATTCGTGAACATAACATCAGATTTTTCTTCTTTGATGCTATATTTTTTTCCAGAATCCAATGTCAATTGTGTATCAGAAATAGAATCTAAAAAATTGATACTAAGCTTTTCAATATAAAAAGTATCTGATTTCTTAATATAACTGAAATAATAAAAACCTATTCCAGCTGCAATAAGCAAAATTGCGGCATATCTCATAGTTTCTTTTGCTATTCGATATATCGCATTCCCTTTTTTTCTTTGAATCGTCTTTTGTACAATTTTATACAATAGGTCTTGCTTCTCTTTTCCTGAAATTTTTACTTCTTTTGTTTTAAGAGATAACAAAACACCTTTTAATGTATGAATTGTATGCGCTTCTTTTGGATGCTTTTTTATATAAGATTCCCAATAAGAATCACTTTCCTTATTAGGAAAATATACCCATTGGATAAAACTTTGGTCTTCTAAATATTTTGAATGTAACTTCATTAAGTGTTCTATTTATTTAGTAGGGGTTTACCAAATCGTTTTGTGGACACTTTTTTTCAAAAATTTTAAAAATATTTTTTTCAAGAAAATTAAATCGTGGTAAAATTGATTGTAACAGCCAAACAAGTTTTTAGAGATCAGCACATAATTTCATAGTATGATTTTAGTAATTCTCTTTATTAGTGTCAGGTCGAGCGGAGTCAAGATCAACTTATCACTCACTATATAACCACTGTTTTATAATTTAATATTTGTATGTAGTTATCTACTAACCTCAATAATTTTTTATTGAAAACCACTTTAATAAGAATAAATCAATTCAAAGGCTTAAGAAATTGCCACTCTAGCTCCAAAAAGCTTAAACAAAACAATTGTTTTAAGTTCTTTTATTAGTTGGCTTTCTCGCAACCTTTTGATAGCTCTGTATACTTGTTTACGAACTGAGTTATTATCGATACCTAAAATTTGCGATATTTCTTGATAATCGAATCCCATAGTAAACTTGAGGTATAAAATTTCCTGTTGTTTTCTAGTCAATGTTTTGAGGGTATGCAGAATTAGTTTTTTTTTGTAATTCTCAATTTCTACATTTATTGTTTCCTTTTCAATACTGTAATCGGTTTGAAATGATAAATCATTGCGCTCATTTATACTTCCAAATTTTCTTTCTTTTTTAAGTCTCCGAAATAAAGTTCGTTTCAAAGCTTTGAATAAATAAAACTTGATATTATTCGGTACCGAAAGTTGATTTCTATGTTCATAAAGATCGATAAATACATCTTGTATGCTATCTTTTACCATTTCAGAATCTGAACACAACTTGCACCCGTACGAAAATAATGAATCTACATGCAAATCGTACATTCTTGAAAAAGCACCTTTTTCACTCCTAACAAACCCCTTCCACAAATCACTTTCCATCTAAAACGTATTACTGTTATCCTCGATACTTATAAAATATTGAAATATTTTCTTTTCAAATAGGATTCCATATGAAATTAACAATTTTCCACATATCCTACTGATACACAAGCACATTTATTAATTCGCACTACAAATATAACTAAATCGATGCAGCAATTAACTAAAAATAAATGATACTTCAAAATGAAAATATTTCAATATTTATAAAACTAATGGATAACTACTTTAAAATAAAAAAAAGACACTGTCCAAAATTATTCTAAATTTTTATAACATGTTAAAGGAAAAAAAATAGTGTTTACCCTATTTTCATTGCATTACTACACGAATATTTTCACCTTCATAAATAGTTTGTTTTTCAAAATTTATTATAATTTTATTTCCTTTTGATACCTGTTTTGAAATTACTTCTTTATTATTTATAAAAACCTTTACTTTATTTGAACTTACATTTGATAGCTCAAACCTCAATTCTTGAATTGTTAAAAAACCATATGCTACTTTAATTTCATTAGATTGATTTCTTTTGCTACGTTTCTGAGAAATAGTCCCCCACCCTTTGGCAGCTGTAAAAAAACCTTCAAAATTGTTTTTTTGAGACTTTGGAGCAAATCCTAAGATTCCTTTTGGTCCATCGTAATAATAATCTTCCAAAGCAATTAATACCCCCCAAGAAGCCAGTGCTCTTGCATAATGATCCCCACATTCAATTTCATTCCAAGGATTGTGTTTTTCAGGTCTGTATCTTTCATGAACTCCTTTTACAATAGACAAACCTTCTTCTAACATTCCATCATATATCATATTTGTTGCTACTTGATACTCAATACCTGTCCAAACTTCATTTCTATAACGTACTGCGTTTTCATTTAAATGTTTACTTATAGGCCAAGTGCAATTTAACAAACCTGGCTCTCCTGCATTTGCATAATCACGCTCTGGAATAAACTTAGAAATATGTGGACCAATATCTTTTGTCCAGTTGTATTTCCATATAGATTTCAACCCCTTATCTACATATTCTTTTGGATAAATGTATCCCAAATTTAATTGATGTGCCCATGTTTGTCCAAACAACTGATCACTTAAACATCCGTTTGCATATTGAAATTTAGGATTTTTTGTCAAATCAACATCTTGAAAAAAGTACTCACCATTCCATATTTTTTCTACGGATAGTTTTTTTCCACTTTCAAAAATATTACGACATTTTACCGCAAATTTCTTATCCTCCATAAGTAAGGCCATTTCTTCAGCTGCTCTTAAAGCAGCCAAGTACAATCCTCCAACATAACTATTGGCTCCAACAAAACTGATATCATACGTATTTGATTGTTTCCCCTCAATCAATCCATTCAAGTTTCCGTCATGGGTAAAAGCAAACTCCATTGCTTTTTTTATTTCCTTCCAATTTCTAGACAAAAACAAGGGATCTTTTGATAGTAAATATTCTCGATAAGATTTTAATATCGTACCAATATGTCCATCCAACAAAACACTCCCCCATCCGTTACGAGACTGTATTCCTCCATCTTTTCCCATAGAGGTACCAAAATCTGTTTTTTCACGAATATTTCTTTCTAATGACGGAAACAGTCGGGCAATTGCTTGTTCATAATTGTATACATGCGTACAGGTACCCACACAAGAGCCTACACCTTCCCATGCCCAAAATTTGTCATTTGCCCACCATTGACAAGTTTCTGTTGCCAATGTAGATACGGGCATCATAATACGTTGCCTCAACCAATAAGGTAAACTAGAATTCTGATACCAATTATCATGAAATTTATATGTTTCTGTACTGAGTCTTTTTAAATTTTTATGTAAATATTTTACCACATCTATTGATGAAATAAACCAATTGGCATACATGTTACCAATTGCTTTGCCTTGGGTAGGAATTGCCTTGTTCCAGTTTCCTCCTCCTCCGTACTGTTTGGGTCTGTTAGGAAAATACCAACTCAATACAAAAGTAACTTCCTTCTGTGCTCCTTTTTTAAGTTTGATGGTACTTTTAATGCTTCCAACCAGTTCTTCTCCTAATAATTTGGTTGTTGTATTACCTCCATTTTTATCAATATCAGTTTTTACAATTCCTTCTTCATTTATTAAGGAAAGTGACATGTTTCCAAAATAAGGATGTGTTTTATCTTCTTTATTTTCAGGAATAAAATCCATCTTTAAAGATTTTATTTCCTTACTTAAAATAGTTTGATTTCTAAGGTTTCCTTTTGCCTTGTCTTTTAAGTCAGCCATCACTATATTTTGTAAATACCCTGTCAGATCAACTTCAATAGATTTGGATGATTTATTTTTAATAGTGAATTTTAGAATCGTAGCTGGAGTTGCTGATTCTCTTGCTTTTAATGGTATAAACGGAGAAAAAACTTCCATCTCTATATCAATAGGCAACTTGTCTTTTTTATCTTCATACAATACTTTTGCTATGGGATACTCTCCAATAAAACCAATATTATTGAATCCTGTTTTATCTAATTTTCGTTGGTAAATCTTCTTTCCAGATCGTATTTCAATTTCAAAGCCTTGCTTGAAATAATTAAATGGCTCAAATGTTTGGTAGCATACTTTCCATGGCCCTTGTACTGTCTCAAAATTCAGCAAATGATCTATTCCATATCCTGTATTGTAAGCATTATTTGCAATCCACCAATTGGCAAGTGTCCCATCTCCTCTCACATATAATTGACCAGCAGCAATACCTCCACAAGGCATTCCTATCGTTTTTAATTCTGCTCCTCTATAAATTTTTTGCTCTCCTTTTTCATAAAGGGACTTTTTCCATGCTTTGGATAAATTTTTATCTTCTTTTATAATATGCCCAAATTTATTCTGAGCATTGCTATTCATGTATGCGATACACATGAAAAGTATTAAAATATATTTTTTCATTTTTCTTTAAATTATTTCCAAATCAACTTTGCCAAAAACACCCCTTTTTTATCCCAACCTGTATTGGAAATATACCATTCATCTTTACTCATTTTAATTACTTCAGAAGCATGTGTTGGAAATTCGGTTACAAAATTTTCTTTAGGAAAATTCATTGGATCTTTTGACCAATACACATGTGTTTCGTTGTATTTTGTCATTGCTCGGCATACAAATAAATAAAACACTCCGTTTCTTTTTACTATAAAAGGGCTTTCTGCATCACCTCCCCAATCTACTTCATATGGTTGTGTATGTACAATTTTAGGACCGCTCCAATGTTTTAAATCTGGACTTGTTCGTACAGCAACACAGGAACGTAAATCGACTTCACTAAATGTACGTGTGTAATAGTAATAATAGATGCCATTGTCTTTTAATATATACGAATCACGAGCATGTCCGGGACCACTAAACAAGGGGTTGAACTCATGACGCTTCCATTCAAACATATCATCCGATTCTGCCATGCATAACTGTCCCCAACTTGCAAAATTTGGTGCATTTTTTTGCAAATTACCTATATTGTAAAACATATAATTCTTTCCATTTTCTTGAAAAACATGTGGTGCCCATAATACCCTTTCAACACCTGGCTTTATTTTTAATGCATAGTCATGATCTTCCCATTTTTCTTGTGAAATGCTATCTGCGGAAATATGAAATAATTTATTCTCGCCAGTCCAAGGGTTTATTGGCTTGTGTCCAATAATTCCATAAGCATGTAATTTCCCATCGGCTCCTTTCGCAAAACAATGGTCATTTGTATACCAAGTCGTATCTATACCTGAGCGCGTATCATTCGGATTGAAAATATGTTTCCATTCTCCTACTATTACAGGAGTTTCAATTTTTAATTCCTTCTTTTTTGAAGTCTTGTCATTTTTTGTTGAACAAGCACTTAGCAAAATTGCGATTGCCAACATACAACCTACATTATTTCTTATGTTTCTCATTGAACATGTTTTTTTATTTGTTAATCATTACTTCCAAAACATCTGAAGCTTTCAATACTATGGATTCAAACTTGATTTTTATATTTTTCCCTTTTATTGAATATGCTGTTTTCAGTTTTTTCTTATTCAATACAACTACCAAATCTGAAGGTTTTTCTTTATTTTCCAATACTAAATTCAGTTCCTTTAATTGAAGTTTCCCATAATTTAACTGCAACTTCCCTAGCTGATTATTTTTTGAAATTTGTTGAGAAAAACTCCCCCATCCTTCGGCAGTAATAAATGCGGATTTAAATTTTTCTGGATTGATTTTTGGATCAAAACCAATAATTCCATTTGGACCATGATACGTAAATCCTGAAGCAGAAACAAATGGAGCATAACCACTCATAGCTCTTGTATAATGATTCCCATACTCAATTTCGTTGTAGGGATTTCTTTTTGATGGAGCATAACGATCGTGTACTGCTTTTTCTACTTTCATTGCCTCTTCTACAAGTCCTTCAGAAATAAGAGTTGCAGCCAACTGATGCTCTTGACCTGTCCATATTTCACTGAAATAACCAATTACCAATTTCTCCCAATCATTCTTAATGATCCCAGGCGCTTTGTCAGTTCCTCCTTTTGGAAACGTACACATGATAATTCCTTGTTCATTTTTATCTGCATAAAAACGTTTTACTGGAATGGATGCCGAATCTAAATACGTTCCATAATGATCTACGTAATTATACTTCATTATAGATTGCAATGCCGTTTTTACCTTTTTTTCAGGTAAAATAGTCCCCAAACCTACTTGAGTAGCCCAGTATTGTCCTAAAAGTTGGTCTGTATGACAACCTATATTGGTATTTGGTGCTTCTGGATGATTTGGATCTGTTTTTTGAATAAAATACTCTCCATTAAACAATTCTTTCGAAATGTTTTTAAAAGATTTTTTTGCAATTTTATCACATTGTTTAGAGAATTTGTAATCTCCCATTTCCTTCGCCATTTCTGTACCTGCCTTTAATGAAGCAGCATACAAACCACTAATCCAAGTAATTTTACCATACCAAGTTCTATCTAAAGTATTGTATTGCTTCCCTTCCAAAATTCCATCAGCACGTCCTGTTTTTTCCATGTCTTGGGCGATCATTACTTGGATGGATTTTTTAATTTTTTTCCAGTTCTTTTTTAGAAAAGTTTTATCACTGGACATCAAATGTTCTCGATAAATACGCATTACAGTTCCTGCATGGCCATCAATAGCAAATCCACGACCATCATGACGGCCTAAACCGCTAAATTCTCCTCTGTATTTGATAATCCCATTCTTTTCATAAGACAATCCCAAATCTGTTTGTTCTCTTAATTGACGTGCTAAATTTGGAAAGACCCTTCCCATTGCTTGTTCGTAATGAAACACGTGGGTACAAGTTCCTTCTCCTAGGTACACTCCTTCATAAGTATAAAATCGCCCTTCGCTTTCGGAAGTCTCTTTTAAATCATTAAAGCGTACAGAAGCGGTAGTTGCCAAAGTACTCACATTGACAAAAGTTCTGTCCAAAAACCATTTTGGCAAAGAAGAATCGTACCAAGTAGTATTCCAATCTTTGGTTGTATCTAACAGCCATTTGTTCTCTAATAAATAATCTGAAACTTCTACTGCATTGTCAAAATTCGTTGTGTAATAATGTCTTAAGTTTTCTATATCTTTCCAATGATGTGCTCCTTTCCATAAATGAATGTTAGGGAAATACCAACTTAGATGAAAAGTGAAAGTTTTACTTTCTCCTGGTTTTAATAGTGCATTTCCAGACACGGTACCAACCAATTTCGTTCCTAGATTTCCTGAGGCTATGTCTTTGTTATTATTTGTCGTGTAAATTGACAAACCCTTCGCTTTATTCGATTTGGCTGACCCATTCCCTTTACCGGCTAGCGTCAAACTCATTGAACCCCAATCTGGTAATTGCTCTTTAAATTTTTCATCACTTTCACATACCAAACGCGTATACTTATCTGTTGAAATTAGTTTGTTCGTGTGTTTTCCTTCTTTTCCTTCGGCACTCCAATAACTTGACATGTTTTGCAACCATCCAGACAATTCTATAGCCACATTTTTAGTATCCGTATTGGTAACTGTGTATTCTAAAATAGTGACAGGCAACCCTGAATTTTTTGCATCCGTAGGTACAAAAGGAGTATATGCTTTCAAACTTGCTTTTACAGGCAAACCTGGATCTTTGTAAGTAACTTTTCCTACTGGATATTCTCCTTCAAATTTAATATCCGAAAACCCCAATCCATTAAGCGGTCTTTTCAATACACGGTCTCCTTGGCGCATGGTCAATCCAAAACCATTTTCAAACTTTTTTTCTTGAGTCAACGGATTTTCATAAAATCGGTGTCCTCCTTCATTTCCTGGATTTAGCATAGGTACATTAAAAATATCCCAATACCAAAGTTGTCCATCTCCTCCTAAATATACTTGTCCTGCACAGATTCCTCCAATAGGCATTCCAATATATTTCAATTCATCTGTCGTATTTTTTTGAGCAGTCATGTTCATTGCAAACAATACTGTCAAAATAACAATCTTCAACTTGTACATAATTCTTATTTTTCTTATTACTATTATTCTTGTTTTAACCAGCCCAATTCCGTCATTGTTACTCCATGACCATTCAAATAATGCGCATCTTCTGGTCCACAAGAAGTAATGTATTCTTTTCCTTTATAATTTACCAATTCAGCTGCATGACCAAATAAAGTTGTTACTACATTTTTTTCATAATCAAAATGATTTGGGTTGTCAGAAACAATCACAATCGTTTCTGCATAACGCCTATGCGCATAGGTAAAAAACAAATACCAAAGTCCGTTGTGCTCCTTCAAATAAGGAGATTCCATTAAAGTAGCCCAATTGTTATCATTTATTCCTAGAATCGTTTCTGGGTCTTCAAAAGTTACAAAATCTTTTGTACGGATTCTCAGTACTTGTGATTGCTTTACTCCTTTGTTTCCTGTAGCTACTACATGAATCCAATATTTTCCATCGGCACCTTTCATAATATGTGGATCTCTTGTACCTACCCACAATTTATCTGGTAAAATCGCCGTTTTGGTTTCTTGCCAATTGCTAAGATCATCAGACCAATACACCTCTAATTGTCGCTTTTCACGCCATTGTTCAACTACCATCGCCCATCTTTTCGATTCTTCATGCCAAACCACAAACGGAGCCCCTACATACTCGGTTCCTTTCATTTCATTGACTGCAAATGGTTCTCTCTTCCAATTCTCTGTTGCACTGTCAGAAGTTAAATGTCCTAAATAAGGATGGTACCTGTACAATCCTTTTCCTTTAGGAGGAAAAGGGTTGTTGATACCAAACCAGTGTAGTTTTCCATTTTTATCTGTTATAAAACAATGATCGTTGGTAAACCATTTATTTTCATCAAAATCTTTTGTAGGTTTTGGATCAAAAATCTGACGGCTTTCTCCTTTTAAATAGGGTATTTCAGCACGTTCCAACAAAGTATTTTTTACACTATTTGAGTCGTTTTTCTCTTTTTCAACATTACAAGATGACATTATTAAGAATGTTATCGATGTAAAAACTATGTTTATAAATTTCATTTTTATCTTTTTAAATTGTATTTCTGTATCTATTATTTTAGTCCAACTAATCTCTAAGTTAGATCATTTTTATGATTCTTTTTACAAATCATTTATTACAAAAAATCATTTTCGGCAATAGTTGCTGACTTACTTCCTCCAGCACCAACTACACTAATAATCTGAACGTATCGGGCTTTTACTTTTTTGGTAAACCGTACGGTACGCGCTGTAGGATCATTAATCAAATTTCCCAAATCAAAAGTTTGTACCGTTTTCCAAGATTTTCCGTTTTTACTAACTTTAATAAGTCCTTTTTCTATGAGTCCTTCTTTAAAATTTAATGGAGGTGTATAAATAAATCCACGAATCTTTTTAACTTTCTTTAAATCGATTGTAAGTTTTGGAGTTCCATATCCAGAATTCCAATAGGTATTGATATCTGCATCAATTGCATTCTCCGATTTGCTATTTTTAGCATTACTGACTCCTTTCGCTGTCCAATCTTTTTTAACCAAACCAAATTCTTTGGTTGCAAGACTTCCTTTTTGTTTTTTATCAAAAGATTGCGCCTTTACTTCTCCTGAATTTAAAAGAAATGGTATTGTATAAACTTTTGACTTTTTATTAGGAACACTCCCATCTGTAGTGTATCTAATTTGCAAACTATTTGATAAATTTTTCTGAAAATCAATGCCATGAGATTTCCATCCAAAATCACTTTTCTTAGGAGCTATAATTACCTCTCCTTCTAAGTTTCGATTGATTATCAATTGTGGTGGACGAGGCGTATAATAGTGTGCCGAAACTTTCGATAGAGAAGGTTTAGAACGAGCTTCTGTAATTCTTATTCTAAGTTTATTCGTTGTTACATCTGAAAACCTCAATATTCTTTTATATCCAACCACTGTACTTTTTGCTACAACTTGCCATTTATTGTTTACCCAAGCATCTAATTCATGCTTTTCTATTCGTTGTCCTTGTGTTTGAATTGCCTCTTGTAAAACAAAACGATTCAATGTTATCGTCTTTGGTAAATTAAGAATATAGGTTGCTTTTCCTTCTTTACCTACCACATAAGAATCTTCATTTGCATCTAGAATGGCTTTTGCTCCTTTTGCTCCTTCCAACAAATCATTGTCATATGTGTCTCTAATTCGTTTTCCTACTTCTTTAAGAACGCGTACATCTTCATCTGAAAATTTTCCATCTCTATTTGGAGGGATATTCAAAAGAAGCGTTGCATTTCCTCCTACAGTACGTTCATAGATATCAAAAACATCATCTGCACTACGAACCTTTTGTTCGTTTTCATTTCTATAAAACCATCCCTCACGAATAGAGGTGTCTGTTTCCGCAGGTAAATAATGCAAGTATTTTGCACCTGCCAATTTTTCTCTACTTCCTATATCACCATGCATATCAGGAAAAAGGTTCATTTGATGAGGATCTTGATCAAAAGTCACCACATCCCATTCAGAAGCTCTTGTGGCTCCTGATTCATTACCACACCAACGAACATCTTCTTTTCCGAAAATAACCGTGTTTGGAGCCAACGTTTGAATGAGTTTTTTCCAAGCCAAGTAATTGTATTTTTGCCCTCCTTTGCGCTTTGGATGTGCACCATCAAACCACACTTCATGAATGGGGCCATATTCTGTCAACAATTCGAAAAGTTGATTCAAAACATATTCATTGTAATCATCTACCTTAAACTTAAAAGTAGTTTTATTGTCAAAAGGTCTGCCATGTACCGTTCTTGGAATTACACGTTCTGTATATTTACTTAAGTTTCCATAAAGACCTTCTTTATTTTCAATCTGATATAAATCTGCTGGAGAAAGATATACACCTAGCTTCAATCCATATTTTTTACAAGATGCTGCCAATTCTTTTAAAACATCTCCTTCGCCTCCTTTAAATGGAGAGGACATTACTCCATGTTTGGTATAACGTGACTGCCAAAGCACAAATCCATCGTGGTGTTTGGCTGTAAACATTACCAATTTCATCCCAGCTTCTTTAGCCGTACGACACCACTGATCCGTATCCAAATTTTGAAGATTGAAAACCTTTGGATCTTCAAATCCATCTCCCCATTCTTTTTTAGTAAATGTATTTACACCAAAATGGGCAAAACATGTAAATTCCAGTTTTTTATATGCATATTGATTTGGTGTAGGAACCACCAAAGCTGCTTTATCTATTATGTCTCTGTGCGAATCTCCTGATTCAATTTTAATCGTACTTGTGCCTTGTGCATAAGTTGTCAATGATATTGCGATACCTATTAAGGTGCTGTAAATTTTATTCATACTGATGGTTTGATTTAAAATATGGCGTCGATCTCTTCGATTGACACTTTTAATATTTTTATTGAAAGCCGATTCAAAACTTCTTTTGAACCTTTAAAATGATAAATACGTTGTGTATGCTTGTAACTTTCTTTTGGTTTTAAAGCCAATGCTGGTGAAGAACTTTCCAATTCATAAAAAGGGCCCATTTGAGTACCATCTTCTAACGGTCCGTCATTGTAAGAGTTCAAAACATCTCCAGAATAAGGATCCTTTTGTAATTCCCAAGCAGAATTCACATAGTTATCACTGGTCTTTGGTTCTGGAATTTGTAAAATGGTTAGTACCTTATTTTGTGCATCGTAACTTCCAATGATAGCTGTAGCTCTTTGAGGTGAAAATCCAATTTTCCCTCGGCTATTCCCATCTGCTTTAAAGAACACACTTTGATCTGTACTCTTCAACCGCTCTGAAGAAACTTTCCCGAAATAATTGTCATTTACTTTGACTCCTTTTTCACTTTCACTCCCTTTTTTAATAGGAGCTACCACCGTTACTTCTGGAGAAGGAGTCATCATACTAAGCATCCAAATTGAAACCAAACCTGACTCTTTTCCCCAAGCTTTATTCCCTATGTTTTCAACAATATTCTCTGTCTCATAAGCTACAGAGGTAAACTCATTGGAAGACAAACCTAGAGATGCTACGATTTCTTCTTTTGACAATAAGGTGACTTTTCTTTGGACATTCATATGAAATTTTGTCCCTGTATAATTGACCAAATTCATTTCCTTCTGAAAAGCTACGCTGTGTTTGTTCTGTTCCAAAATAGAAAATGCTTCGGTATCTATTGGAGCAGGAACAAACCAATTTTCAAATTCAAAACTTTTATCTTTTTCAAAATAAATTGAAAACTGTCCTCCTTCTGGCCCCAACCAAAAACGCTCTTCCCCTCCTGTCGGATTGAAATGTTTCTCTATTTTCTTTGAGCTTATCAAATCATAGTTCAACCAACCAAAACTCATTCCTTCTTCACCATTTAAGGTACTGGTCATTACTCGACCTTGCAATTCAGGTGAAAGAATTATACTTGCTTTTTCATCTTTGCTTGCTAAAACTATGGTGTTTTTATAATGTTTTTGAAGAAAGGCTTTGTCATATCCGAAAGTACCTTTTGCCAATGTAATTTCCTTTGTATTTGTTTTTTCCACTTTTTTATTCTTTTTTTTAGTACAAGACATGATGCCATATAAAATAGCAACAACTACACATATATTTCCAATTCTATTTTTCATCTGTTCTTCTATTTTAAAATCAAATATGAAACTCTATTTCTCTTTTACTTATACTGAATTGCTCGGTATCCATAGAATGCAACCACTACATAACACAACAGTGGCAATACAAATGAAAAATTAACTTCAGGTACTCCCAATATTTTTACATCTGCATAACCAGAACCACCAATGTCTAAAATTAGTCCTTGTAAAGAAGGCATTATCGCTCCACCAACAATAGCCATTACTAAAAATGCAGAAGCATACTTGGCATCTTCACCCAAACCATTCAATGCAATTCCATAAATAGTTGGAAACATTAATGACATGCAAAATGAAATGGCAACCAAACTATACAATCCTCCCATTCCTTGAATAAATATCGCTCCTAGCGTACAAAAAATAGCTCCTATAGATAGTAGCATTAACAATTTCCCTGAATTGATGTATTTTAATAAAAAAGTACAAATCCATCGTCCAGCTAAAAATACTCCCAAAGCGGTCATGGCATAATAAACGGTGGTTTGATTGTCAATCCCTAAAACCTCAGCATATTGATAAATATAGGTCCAACACATTATTTGAGCTCCAACATAAAAAGTCTGTGCAATTACACCACCTACAAACCGTTCTTTTTTGAACAATCTTTTTATCGATTCCCAAACACTTGATGCATTCTTTTCTGTGTTTTCTGGCATTTTCATAAATGCAATAATTGACAACATCATCAAAACAAAAACACCCAAAGCTACATATGGATCTCTGATAACTAATAAATCAGCTGTTTTTATTTGTGCTTTTACTTCTGTAGAAAGTGTACCAAAGTCGACATTATCAGATTGCAAAGCTCCTAAAACAAATGTTTGTGCGACAAACAATCCAGACAATGCACCAATTGGATTGAAAGCCTGTGCAAGGTTCAAACGTTGGGTGGCCGTTTTTTCATCTCCCATTGCCAATATATATGGGTTGGCTGTTGTTTCTAAAAAAGCCAATCCAAAAGTTAATATATACAATGCTGCCAAAAAATAATAATATTCCTCATAAACTGCCGCTGGATAGAACAATAAAGCTCCTATTGCATAAAGTGTCAAACCCATCAATATTCCTTTTTTGTAGGAAAATCTCTTAATAAAAATAGCAGCTGGCAAGGCCATCGTTCCATAACCTCCGTAAAAAGCCAACTGTACGAGAGAAGCTTGAAAATTATCTAATTCCATTATTTTTTTAAAAGCAGATACCATGGGGTTCGTTATATCATTTGCAAAGCCCCAAAGCGCAAATAAAGAAGTTATCAGAATAAAAGGAAGCAATACTTTCTTAGCAACCACAGGAATTTTATCCTTTTTAATATTTTCTCTACCATCTGTATTCTTAATTTTCTTTTCTAATGTTGTAGTATTCATAATTCATATTTTATTTAACTAGTTCATTTTTTTGTTAGCTGTATGAGACATTTTTAAAATTTTCAATAATCCTATTTGATCTTGCTTAATCGTTTTAGCTGATTTGTTAAAAAAAACTTTTGCCAATCAATTCCAATGACAAAAGTTATTTCCAATTATTTCAACTCCACAATTTCTATGGGTAATATTATTTTTTCATTAACAGATTCTTTGGACTCAATTTGTTTCATTATTAAATCAACCGCATTTTCACCCAATTTATCAATAGCTTGTACTCCATAGACCATTGGTGTATCAAGTAAATTCATAAACTCAAAACTATCAAAGCTACAAATAGAGACTTTTTTAGTTGCATTTTTATTGTATTCTTTGATAAACTTCACTCCTAAAAATGCCAATTGATTATTTGCAAAATAAATTGCATCAACAGGAGTATCTAACTCTAGCAATTCTGTTACTGCTTCAACAGTCTCCTTCTTTATATCATTGAAATGAACATTTTTGACAAGATTCTTTTCAAAAAGAATTTCATTATTTTTAAGTGCCTTTTTATATCCAGACAATCGTCCTTCCATATTTGTCAAACCAACATTAAAATTCACATATCCAATTCTTCTATTTCCTTTTTTAATTTGATCTTCAACAATTTTTAAAGATCCTTGTAAATTATCTACAACTACAATATTACTCGCTACGTCCTTAAAATACCTATCTACCAAAACATTTGGAACTTTGGTTTTCTGTAAATTTTCGATATCGATTTTATCGCCTTTGGTTGGGCAAATAATCAACCCATCTACCTTTTTATCTAAAAATACTTCTATCAATTTACCAGACTTTTTACTGTCTTCATCAGAACTTCCAAAAAGTACATTGTAACCATATTTAACGGCTTCATCTTCTATACTCCTAGCCAGTTTAGAGAAAAAAGAATTGGAAATATCTGCTACAATCAACCCAATTGTATTTGATTTCCCAGTACGCAGTGCTTTGGCTAAATAATTAGCTTTGTACCCCATTTCCTTTGCTTTCTTCAATACCTTTTCTGTCATTTCTACACTGATTCTTTTTTCCTCTGCTTTTCCATTCATTACAAATGAAACCAAGGTTTTAGAAACGCCTAATTCTTTAGAGATATCTGCTAAACTTACTTTTTTCATATATTAAATTGACAACTCAATTATTTTTAAGATTTCAATACTTTCTTAAAAAGAAAAGATGCTTTTATAGTAACAAAAATATACATTTCTTTTTTAAGAGAAGTTTTAACAACACTACATCTTTTACTTACCTTAAATAAATTTCATCTCAGTTATAAATTCTTATTTGAACTTCCCAATGCCTGGTATTTTTTATAGGCTGTCTTATATACTTTTGCTTTTTCTGCATCTGGATAATATTCTTTTTCCATTCCATGTCCAATCGCTTTTTGAGCAATTTCCAAAGATTCATAAACGCCTCCTACTACAGAAGCATACATTGCAGATCCTAATGCACAAGTTTCAAATGAACGTGCTACTTTTATTGGCAAATTCAATACATTAGAAAGTGTTTGCATTACGAAATCTGATTTTTTTGCAACACCTCCCAAAGCAATCACTTCTTGAATAGAAATGTTATTTTCGAGCAACCTATCTACAATTGCCTTTGAACCAAACGCAGTTGCCTCTACCAGAGCCTTGAAAATCATCGGTGCATTTGTTCCCAAAGTCAAACCCGTAATACTTCCCTTTAGCGAAGGATCTACGTCTGGAGATCTTCTTCCGTTCAACCAATCTGTTGCAATAAGATCACTTTCATTGACCTCTAATTTTGATGCCTCTTCAGATAATTTAGAAATAATTTTATCTTCCACTTGTTTTTGCAATTCAGCATCGTCTAATAAAGACAGCGGCCAACTTAGGATATTTTTATACCAAGCATAAATATCACCAAAAGCACTTTGCCCTGCTTCTAATCCTATATAACCAGGAACTACAGATCCATCTACCTGTCCACAAATACCAGGTATCAACTTGGATTTTATTTCATCATGAGGTACAATCATGATATCACAGGTAGAAGTCCCTATAATTCTTAAAAGTGCTCCAGGCCTGACTTCACCTCCAACAGCACCAGCATGTGCGTCAAAGATTCCAACACCCAATTTCACATTTGTATTCAATCCTAAGGTCTTAGCCCATTCTTCGGATAAATTCCCAACACAGGTATCACTTGTATACGTTTCTGAATATAAATTCTCTCTGAATCCTCTTAAAAGGGGATCTAAATTTGTTAAAAATTCTTCAGAAGGCAAACCTTCCCAATCTGTATGCCACATGGCCTTATGACCTGCGGCGCATCTGCTACGTTTTATTTCCTTAGGAAGCGTCTTTCCTGAAAGTAACGCCGGCATCCAATCACAATGTTCCACCCAAGAAAAAGCTTTTTCTCGAAGCGACTCGTCTGTTCTTAAAACATGCAGCATTTTGGCCCATACCCATTCAGAAGAATAAATTCCTCCTTCATATTTGGTATAATTCACCTCCCAATTTCTGGTTAATTTATTAATTTCATCTGCTTCTTTTATTGCTGAATGGTCTTTCCAAAGAACAAACATTGCATTTGGATTTTCGGAAAACTCAGACAATAAAGCAAGTGGAGTTCCTTCCTTATCTACTAAAACAGGTGTGCTCCCAGTGGTATCAAAACTTATAGCAACTACATTGGCAATCACTTCTGAAGAACACGAATTTAATGCTTCTTTTACGGTACTTATGCAACCGTCTATATAATCTTTAGGGTGTTGACGGTATTCATTTTTTGAAGCATCGCAGAACTTACCCTTTTCCCAAGATTCGTACTTTTTTATAGCTGCTGCAATTTCCTCTCCTGTAGCTGCGTTTATTACTACAGAACGAACAGAATCTGTACCATAATCAACTCCTATTACATATTCGTTTGTCATTGTCTTATTGCTATCAAATTAATAAAGAGGACCATAATTGGTACAAGCTTTGTAATCTGCACCTTCCTTGTCCATACCAAAAGAAGCCCATGCACTAGGTCTGAATATTTTGTTTTCAGGTACGTTGTGCATATTTACAGGTATTCTTAACATCGCTGCTAAAGAAATCAAATCTGCTCCAATATGTCCATAAGTAAAAGCACCGTGATTTGCTCCCCAATTTGCCATTACGCTGTAAACATCTTCAAAAGCACCTTTTCCTGTTAAGTTTGGCACAAACCAAGTAGTTGGCCATGTTGGATTGGTTCTTTCTACCAAAGTATCATGAACATCTTGTGGCAAATCAATCGTTTTTCCTTCAGCTATTTGTAAAACAGGTCCTATCCCTTTTACAATATTAATTCTACACATGGTAACTGGCATTCCACCTTTTGTATTAAAGGTCGAAGAATAACCTCCTCCTCTAAAATATTCCAACATTCCTGGTCCCCAAGTCGTATTGTCCAAACATTTTTGAGCTTCTTCTTCTTGGATATCCCACCATGCTTTCATTGCTGGTTTTCCATCAATCATTTGCTCTCCGGTTCCATCCAAAGCAGAGGCTCCAGAATTTATTAAATGAATAAATCCGTTAGACGCATCTCCTGTCAAGTCAAAACCTGTTACTCTTTTTACAGAAGCAGGACTCCAATAAGTTCTTACATCACTAAAAATTTGAGCTGCTCCATTTAACAAATGACCAAACAACATTGAAACACCATTCAAACTGTCATTCTCGGTAGCTACCATAAACGGTTGTCTGATTCCATTCCAATCAAATGAAGAAGTTAAAATTGCTTCCATAAAATCGCCATTTGGAAAATGATCTGTCCATTGTCTCTGACCTTGAAAACCTCCAGAAATCGCATTTCTTCCTAAAGCTTCTTCTCCATAACCCAATTCTTTTAGTTTTGGATTTCCAATCATGAGATCTCTACCAATCAAAGCCATTTTTACTACAAACTCCCAATCTTTATCCAATTCTTCTCTTGATTTTTGTCTGTCTTCAGGATTGTAATCTTTTCCTTCTTTACAATTCGCTTTTGTCCAAGTCAAGGCTTTTTCATACTCTTCTTTGTCATAAATCCCTTGTTCTACTCTTCTTGTAAATTCAGACATGTCTACATTCTCACAACGCATCCCTAAGAAACTCTCAAAAAAGTCATTGTCAACAATAGAACCTGCAATTCCCATAGAAACAGCTCCCATTGACAAATAAGATTTTCCTTTCATCGTTGCTACTGCCAACCCTGCTTTTGCAAAACGCAATAACTTTTCTTGTACATCTTCAGGAATTGAAGTATCGTCACTGTCTTGAACATCTCTTCCGTAAATGCTAAAAGCCGGAATTCCTTTTTGATTGTGACCAGCCAATGCTGCTGCTAAATAAACAGCTCCAGGTCTTTCCGTTCCATTGAATCCCCAAATTGCTTTTGGAATTGTAGCATCCATATCAATCGTTTCGCTACCATAACACCAACAAGGAGTTACTGTAAGTGACAAACCAACACCTTCTCTTGAGAATTTATCTGCCGATGCAGCTGCTTCAGCAACCCCACCTATACAAGAATCAGAAATGACACAAACTACTTTACTGCCATCTGCATGTCTAAGATTTGCTTCTAAAAATGCTGCTGCATTTTTTGCCATTTCCATCGTTGTTTCCTCCAATGATTCTCTTACTCCATCTAAACGACCATCTATTACTGGTCGAATTCCAATTTTTGGCAAGTGACCAATTAATGTTTTAAACTCCATATGACTAACTTTTTTTATACGTTTCTATAATTATTATATGCTTGATACTTTAACTAAATTGATTTAGCTATTTGTTCTGAAAAAACAAACAACACATTCAAACAATTTGCTAAATCAATTTAGCACAAATCTATATAAAAAAATTTGGGCTTACAAATAATATATAAAATATCTTAAAAATTAATTAAAACCCTTTATGTTTATTGACAACCTAGTTATGAAATATAAATTGGGTTCGATAAAACAATAATAAATATTCTACAGTGGAGACGTTGCATGCAACGTCTCTAGCTGTTTTAATTGATGGGCTTTCAATTTTCCGTTGTTGATAGCACTCAGAATAATTAATTTGTTTTTGACTTTTAACAGGGTTATTTTTTTGACATCCTCTGCTAGAAAAAAACCGCTTTCATTTGGGGAAACAGTCGTAAACTGCCCTTTTCCATTTCCTTTAAGAAACAGCCCTGACCCAGCATCATTTCTAGTGGTTTCAATTTCAACTGGAAACATATTTCCTGCTATCAAAATATCATTATTTCCGTCTTTATCAAAATCTTCTATAAGTATAGAATTGATATTGCTAATTTGTGCTTCTTTTGGTAACAAATGCTTTACAAAACGTCCTTGTCCGTTATTTTCAAGATATACACTTGCAAAAGATTTTACTTGATAATGCAGGGCTTCTTTCAAATTTTTCTTCCCATAAACATCTTCCAAATTGGCAGATGCAAAAATATTGTAGGATTTCATTTTGAGTGCTATTTTAGGAATTTGTTGGGAAGAACAAGATCTGCCTCGAAGAGGAAACTGTTCTCCAAAATTGTAATAACTCAAAACAATATCTTTTTTTCCATTTTTATCAAAATCATCATAATGTACTTCAAAAGGTTCTTTTAAAGAGGCTTTGTATTTGTAATTAAGTCCCAAATTACCCACTACAAGGTCTAAATCACCATCTTTATCCATATCTGCTGCTTTCAAACTATACCACCAACCCTCTGTGTTTGTAAGTCCAGTTTTTTGTGTCACCTCTACAAATTTTTCACCCGTATTTTTAAAAAAACGTATGGGCATCCACTCCCCTGTCACTACAAAGTCTGTCATTCCATCTTCATCAAAATCCAACCAAACTGCATCTGTAACCAAACCTATATTCAACAAGTCTTTGGCCACCACTTTGGTAACATCTTTGAAAATCCCATTTTCATTTTTTAAAATTCTGCTATTGGTAGGAGCGGGATAATCCCAAGGAGTATGCCTTCCTCCAATCATAAGATCCAAATCTCCATCCTTGTCATAATCGAACGGACGAACACAAGCGCCACTCTCTTTAAATTTTGGAAGTACTTTTGGGTCATAAGAAAAATTTCCATTTCCATCATTTACATAAATTCTATCTTGGTAATTCTCTGAATTATTTTTCCATTCGTTTCCTCCACTCACAACATATAAATCTTGATCTCCATCCTTATCGACATCAAAGAAGACTGCATCTACATCTTCATATATACTTGCCGAATTCCAAATAGAATTCTTAGACTTCACAAAATCACCTGATTTTTGTTGAACAAATAATTCTGGTATAAAACCAGCTGCAGCCCCTACAAATACATCTTCTAAACCATCACCATTTACATCTCCAGTAGCCAATGCAGGGCCTATTTGGGATAATTTATGTGGCAATAATACCTGTTTATTATAATCATCAAATTCATTTTCTTTGTGTTTATAATCCATAGAAAAAGTTGGACTGAATAAAGTTTCCCTAGTTCTGTTTTTTTGGTTATTTATTAAATCGGCTGTATCAAAGTCAATACTCAATAATTGATTCGGTTTAACATGGGTCAGTACACTTTTCACTTGACTGGGCCACGTCACAATCAAACTGTCAATTATTTTCTTTTCAGGAAGACCAAAATGAGCAATTTGTTCACTGGACGAATACATACCACGTACACTTGTAAACTCGTACAATTGTTTTGTTTTTCCTTGAATGATTTCTACTCTGGCTCCTTGTACCGGATTGTTCCTTTTGTTCGATTTTAATTGAACCCTCAAAAAGTTGTGCTTTTTGAGATTTGAATTGTTCTGATAAATAAAAGCTTTGTCATTTATATTGTTAACAACCAAATCTAAATCTCCATCATTGTCCAAATCACCATAAGCACATCCAGCAGAAAAACTTTTTTTATCAAGTCCCCAATCTTTCGATTTTTTGATGAAATTCAACCCATCTCTATTTTTATAGGCACGATTGCTTAATTTTTCTGAAGGAATATGATCCAATGTTTTCTCTAAGTCCAAAATATCCCAAATGCTTACATTTCCTGCATTCGGGTTCTTATTGATAAATTCGTTGATGACCTGATTTATATATTTTGATACGGCTTTGTCTGAATCTGTATTGCGAATGTCTCGCATCAAACCATTGGTCACATAAATATCTTTATATCCATCGTTGTCAAAATCTGCCAATATGTTAGACCAACTCCAATCTGTACTCGAAACACCTGCCATTTGAGCGACATCACTAAATTGTGGAATTCCTGAAAAATTTCCTTGGTTCATTTGAAGCGTGTTGAACATATATTGATGATGTCCTCCATTATTTACTATGTTCCAGAACGATTTTGGATTCATACCACTCATATTCGATTTGATTCTATAATTATCTTCTGCGACCATGTCAACCACCATCACATCCAAATCCCCATCATTATTGATATCAGCTGCATCAACCCCCATACTGAAATAAGAAATATGCCGCATCGATTCATTTATAGATTGTTTAAAAGTTCCATCTCCTTGGTTGATATAAAAAGAATCTGGAGCTTCAAAATCGTTGCTTACATACATATCCTGCCATCCATCGTTGTTGGCGTCAAATACAGAAATACTATTTGCATAGCCAGTTTTTAGAACACCTGCTTTCTTAGTAACATCAGTAAAAGTTTCATTTCCATTGTTTTTATACAACCGAGGTGCATATTTTTCTTGCATTAAATTCGTGCCATACATGTCAGAAAAATTTCCTGGGTTTGGAGGTTGATTGAGCAAAAAAACATCCAAATAGCCATCCTTATCATAATCTATAAATGCTGCATGCCTTGTTCTTCTAGCATCATCTAATCCATAAGATTTTGAAGCTTCTTTAAAACTTATTTTGTGATTTTTATTGTTTTTACTGGTATTGATATACAATTTATTTCTTCGAAGTTCTGGGGCATCGTCATAAAGCTCTCTTGTGACGTATATATCTTGCCAACCGTCATTATTCACATCTCCAATAACAACTCCTGAAGACCAACCTTTATTATCTTGAATTCCAGCATCTGTTGTGATATCCTTAAATTCCATGCCTCCCAAATTGACGTACAATCGGTCGTTCACCAAATTCCCTGCAAAGAAAACATCTTGCAAACCATCGTTATTAAAATCTGCAATTCCTACACCAGCACCTCCATAATAGTTAGAATAAATTAAAATATTATGTTCTTTTTTATCTTCTATTCGATTGTTAAAATCGATATGAGTCTGAGATGAATTCAATAATGTAAATAGCTTTTGTTCGTTTTGAGCAAAAGAAAAAAACGGTATGCTGAGAAAAAGAATAAATATAATTTTCTTTTTTATTAGAACTGAATTTGTCATTATCGATACTACTATTTTAATTAATTGTCTGGAGTTTAATATTTTAATCCCATTATTCGTTTCATTCCTCGATTCTTCTATTCTTGTCTGCCAATAGGAAAATCTTTTCTTTATTTAGTGTTCCATAGACTTGCCTCGAGATAATTGACTTCAAGCGTTTTAGTTGTCCCACCAAACTTTTGAATTGAAATTATCTACAGCTCCCAATCTACTCACAGCTTCAAGAGTATTGGCTTCATTTAAACTGTAAGATTGTGTTGGGTAAGGAAACCTGGTTGGAATTACTCCTGGAGAGTCACTTACATCATGAACAACAGGGATCAATACAGGTAAATTTATCCTTCTCCAATTCGCATAACTTTCATATTCATTTAAAAAAGTGACCAACCAATACTGTCTTGCAATTTGTTCCATTCCTATTTCAGGAATAAAAGGGTTTTCAGTAAGATAACTATGTATTCTATTTTGATCTGGAATTTCAATAGTACTACCAAAAACACTCCATTGGGTCATTCCTGCATGAACCCCTGCATTGTAGTGAGATTCTGCATCACCATTTATCCACTCCCTTAGTATCGCCTCAGTTATTAAAAATTCTACCTCAGCATAACTCATTAAAATCATCGGAGAATCCAACCGAATCAACTTGTCATTATAGGTAGAAAATGTTTCTATTCCATTGGGTTCAGGAAGGTTTTTAATGGTTACAGCATCTGTCTCATTTGGAAGTCCTTTTTGGGGTCCGCCTCCTTCTCTGACAGTTCCATATATATCCAGTCTTGGGTCATTTGTCTCCTGTAACCAGTCTACTAAAGTGGCAGACAATTTGTAAAAATTATTAAAAAATAACGCACTGGAAATACCATTTGTACTATCGTCATAATGTTTGGAGTATGCCATATCAGAATTGCTTGAAAACCCTCCATAGGCTATGGCTTTTTTAACCCAAAATTCTGCTTTTATAGGAGCTACCTCTGACAATCGCATTCCCAATCTCAACATAAGAGAATATGCGAATTTCTTCCACTTTTCAATGTTCCCCTTATAGTACATGTCTGAATCTTGGTAGGACACTTTGTCTGGATCTAAAAGTTGTGCAGCTACCTCCAGTTCTTTCAACATGTCCAAATAAATAAATTCTTGGGTGTCAAATTTCGGTTTTGGGTTTTCACTTAAAAACCCCTGTCCGGCCTCTGAATATGGAATGTCTCCATAAAGATCTGTCAGCCTTTGAAAAGCCAAAACTTTAACAATTCTTGTAATGGCATTGAAATTTACATTTGCAGTATTTCCTGATGTTCTCTCTACTAAATCCACAATATTCTTAATTGCGGTAGGATAATTACTTTCCCATAAAGCATTCGTCACAATCTCTATATCTTCATACTTTCCACCAGGAAACTCATTTAAAGTTCTTATGGAAGCATTGTGTTGAATAAATGGTGAACACATGGTTAATAAAGCTCTTGAATTTTCATGACGATCACCAGAGATACTTCTTTGCACTCCTAATAATTGTGCTCCAAAACTTAAATTTGAAGCTTCATTTGGATTGATATTCATTTCTGCCAATCCTGCGCTACAAGAACCAACCAAAAATAATAGCAAACCCACTCCCACTTTGCCCAATGCAAGAATTCCTTTTGATATTACTAATTTATATGCCTTCATTGTTAAAATTTTATATTCAAATTACACCCAAAACTGCGAGTCCTTGGCAATCCCATATATTCAAAACCTTGCGCATTTCCAGAATGGTAGGTAGATTCTGGATCTATATTTGGGACTTTCTTATGCAAGACCCATAAATTCCTTGCAACCAAAGCTATATTTATTTTATGAGCTCCTATTTTTCTTACTATTTTTTCTGGTATTTGATATCCCAATGCCATTTCCCTCAATTTTATAAAATCCGATTTGTAAACAAAAGGCTCCGTAATATCAGCAGCAATGGTTTGATAATAACGCTGTACCAAATCAGAAGGAACAATTCCTAACCCCTCTTCTCTTCCTTTTAATGTTTCTTGATGCAAACCAAACTCATAACCGACATTATTGGTACCACTATGGATATAACCTCCAAATTTAAAATCAAATAACATTCTAAAATCAAATGCACCAAACCAAATGGAATTGCTAATTCCTCCATTTAAGGGAGCTACTCCAGAGCCTAATGGAACGATTCCTTTTTCTAAATCTGGTTGAGGAAAACCATTGGCATCCAAGATCAATTCTCCACCATCCTCTCTTAAATATTTATATCCTGAAATTTGACTATAAGATTTGCCTTTATAATATCGGATATAAGCATTCAAAACTCGAGATTGATCTACTTGCAAAAACTCGATTTCCTTTTCATCTTCTAATAAACTAATGACCTCACTCTTATTATACCCCACATTTATAGAAGTATCCCATCTAAAATTATCTGATTTATATAAAGTACCATAAAGTAATAATTCAACACCTCGATTGGCTATTTCTCCTATATTTATTAGGGTTCCTTCATACCCAGATTCCAGAGCAAGGTCTGCAGATAAGATATCGTTTTTTGTGCGACGGGTATAATAGGCCATATCCAATCCCAATCTATTTTTGAATAATTTCAGATCAAAGCCCACTTCAAATTCTGTTGCTGTTAAGGGGGTTAAGTGAATATTAGGAATGATACTTTGTGCGATTTGCCCCACACTATGCCCTCCATGTGGTGTTCCTAAAGAATAACTTGGATAGGTGTTATAAGGTTCCGTATCCCCTCCTACCTGTCCCCAAGAAGTTCTCACCTTAAAATAATCCATACTTTCGGGAAGTTCAAAGAGCTGATTTAGCAATCCACTTAGCCCAACAGAAGGATAAAAAACATGTTTTCCAAGAAGTGTAGAAAACCAATCGGACCTACCTGTAGTCGTAAAAAATAATTTGTTTTTATAAGAGATTTCTGCCTGGTAGTATAAAGAATTTACACCTTTTTTGGCAAAACCGATACTTGCTGATCTTGTTCTTGCATTTGTATAAGAATTCCAATCAGGGGTTTCAAAATTACTACCTGATAACAATTTTGAAGTAATTTTCTCTCGCATTTGATTGCCACCTGCTATAATTTTCAAAACCGTTTCTGAAGAAATTTCTTTTTCAATCCCTACCAACACATCTAAATTCGTTTCTTTATATCTTCTTGTGTTCAAATTGATATTCCCAACTCCAGCACCATATCCTTGTCCCCAAGGTTCTAAATTTTCTTGTTCTAAAATAAAAGAATCATGTCCCAACCGTGTTTGAACATACATCCAATCATTTACATCATAACGCAACTCTACTTTCCCTATAATTCTTTCCTTTTTATCGTCTCTTTTTGTCTGGTATGCTGCCCAATAGGGATTTGACCACCAGACAGAACCATGATGATTCAGTTCTCTACCTTCACTGTTGGCTCCCAATTTATCAGGATTTCCTTTTACATTCTCAGGATGTACATTGGCAGGAAAAATTGCAATTCCACCATTGGCATTCATTGGAAAATCAGAAACCCGTATTGCATTCTTAATATGTTGCCTGTTATAATTCACACTGATATTGGCACTTAATTTATTTGAAAATTTATGAGCCAAATTCAATCCATAATTATTTCTAGTCAAGCCAGAGTTTGGCATGATACTCTCGTTCTTCATATCTGCAATAGAGAACCTAAAATTCCCATTTTCATTCCCCCCGGTTAACGTTACTGTATTTGAAAAAGTGGTTCCTTGTCTGTAAAAATATTTCTGTGCATTTCCTGTATTGACGTAAGGTCTGAAGACTCCATCAAATTGAATTGTATTGGATCCATCTAGTTTTGCTCCCCAAGAAAACCTTCCATCTCCTGTCATGACTTCTTCTACTGTAGTATATTTTAGCCCTCTACTCCCTTGTCCATATTGTTTTTGAAAATTTAAATCAGAAACCATAATATCAAATACAAAATTTGAATTCAATTCTACTCCAACTCCTTCCCTACTCTTACCCGATTTTGTTTGAATAAGTATGACTCCATTGGAGGCTCTTGATCCATACAAAGCGCCCGCAGAAACACCTTTTAAAACTGTAATTTCTTCAATATCATCTGGATTTATATTGGACAAGCCATCTCCTCGATCCGAGCCTCCCCATTGCGCTGCGGCACCCAAAACATCATTATTTATAGGAATTCCGTCAATCACAAACAAGGGTTGATTGTCTCCCTTAATGGAAGTATTTCCTCTAATAATAACACGGGTTGATCCTCCTACTCCTGTAGCAGGGTTCGTAATTTGTAAACCTGCTACTTTCCCTCCTAAGGAACTCCCAATATTTCCTGATCTCGATTTTGTCATATCCTCTCCTTTTAAAGTAGTCACAGAATAAGCAAGGGCAGATTTCTCTCGTTCAATTCCTAAGGAGGTGATGATCACTTCTTGCAAATCTCCAAAATCATCCAATAACGTAATGTTTTTAATAAATTCATTCTCGTTTACAATATATTTAATAGCCGTTTTTCCTACATGGCTAAAAATAACAACATCCCCAACATAGCTATGTAGTTTGTAATTTCCATTTTCATTAGAGACGGTCCCTTTGTGCGATCCTTGAATATTTATATTTACTTTCCCTAAAGACTTGCCGTTTAAGTCGACCACGCTGCCTCTTAAAAACAATTCTTTTCTGTTTTTAAGAGAAATTTTGATACTGTCCAACCTTCTTTTTTCATTATTTCTTTTAAAAAGAACAATGAGTTTGTCTAGTATCTCAAAGCTTGTTTCTGTATTCCTAAAAATATATTTTACAAAATCACTGATTTTATCACTTTGCATTGAAATCGATACTTTTCTTTCCAACTCTATTTCAGAATTTTTATAAATAATTTTATAATGAGACTGCTTTTCTAGTTCGTTTAACAAACGACTGACAGTAACATTTTCATACTCCATAGACATCTGTTTCTCTTGTGAGCACAGTAAGAAAGGTGAAATTTGGAAAAGAAAAAATAGGAAGACAAATTTTAAATTCAAACTTGAATTAATTAAATTTTATTTTACTAAAAATACATTTATTAAATGAACCTTTCAAATAAAAAACACCTATTCTCAATAACAAGAATACTCCCAAAGCATGAATGTAAAAACTAGTTGTTAATTTTCAAAATCTGCAAAGGGCCATTGTTAGAAGAAACTGCTATTCCTTCCTTGTTCTTTAAACGAATTAATTTCATCTCTTTCACATCACTATTCAATTTCAAACCAGAAATATAGGAAGGGACAACATTGAATGTACAATCCCCAACTCCTCTTAAAAACAAACCTATACCAGCATCATTTCTTGGAGTTTCTATTTCCGATCCGTATAAATTCCCAGCGATAATTAGGTCCAATATACCATCTTTATCAACATCGTAAATTAATGAACTATTTGTACTAGATACTTGTGCCTCATTTGGCAAGGCTCTTGTTTTAAATTTTCCTTTCCCTAAGTTTTCCAAACAAATACTTTTAAAAGTTCTAGCTTCATAATGCAGGGCACCTTTTAACAGATCACTGCTATAAACATCGGTTAAACTAGCGGAAGCAAAAGTGTCATAGTTTTTAAAATTCTTTTTAATCTTCGGAATTTGTTGAGAAGAACAAGACCTGCCTCGCAAAGGAAATTGTTTTCCATAGTTGTAATAACTTAAAACAATGTCGCTTTTACCATTCCCATCAAAATCGGTATAATGTACTGCAAATGGTTCTTTTTCGCTTGCTTTGTATTTGTAATTTTCTCCAAGATTTCCAAGAATAAAATCCTCATCTCCATCTCCATCCAAATCTCCTTTTGAAATATCAAAATACCATCCAACTGTATTCTCCAAGCCCAATTCTTTGGTTCGATTTTCAAAGGATCCTTGTTTGTTTTCAAAAATAGTAATGGGCATCCATACACCGCAAATTATCAAATCTAAATCTTTATCTCCATCATAATCCGACCATACCGCATCGGTTACCATTCCTAATTTTTCAAATTGTTTCTCATTGGTTTTAACAAAGTTTACCTTCCCTGTTTCTTTCCACATATTTTTTAAAAGATAACTATCAGCGGCTTGAGGATATTTCCCAGGATCCTGTCTTCCACAAACAAACAAATCTATATCTCCGTCTCTATCATAATCTGCTGGGATTACACGCGATCCACTTGCAGTAATTACTGGCAATACTGCTTTACTCAAAATAAGATTTCCTTTTCCATCATTGAGATAAATTCTATCTTGCAACATGATATTTCCTGTCAAATATTCATTACCTCCACTCACAACATACAAATCCAGATCGCCGTCCATATCCACATCAACCATAGCAGATCCCATATCTTCATGATAAGGGTTCGGATTCAACTGAGCAATACTACATTCTTTAAAGGTAGCATCCTTTTGTTGCAATAAAACCAATCCTTGCTGCTGAACTGCTCCACCTACAAAAATGTCTTGCAATCCATCTGCATTGACATCTCCGATGGACAAGCCGGCTCCTAAAGTTGACATTTTGTGAGGTAATAAGACTTCATCTCTAAAATCATCAAAATCATTTTCTCTGTGTTTGAAATGTACTTTGTACTTTTCTGTTATATCTTCAAACAAATAATTTCTTTTTGCTTTTATTCTCTTATTCACTTTCGATTTAGAAGGATCGATGGAAATTGTTTGGTTTGTTTTTATATTTTTTATAAGTGATACTTTTCCATTGGACCAGGTAATTAACAAGCTATCAATAGTCTTTTCATTGCCCAAACCAAAATGAAATAAGGGTTCACTACTAGAATAAAACCCTCTGGAATTTGTTAATTCTGCCAATTGTTTTTTTCCATTATAATAAATGGTTGCTCTGGTTCCGAAAGAGCTTATATTCTTCTCTCCACTCTTTACTTGGATCCTTAAATAATTTTTATGATAGATTTCTGTGGTATTATTTCTATATAAAAAGGCCTTGTCATCTACATTGTTTACAACAAGATCCAAATCTCCATCATTATCTAGATCGGCATAAGCTGCGCCAGAAGAAAAACTCAATTCTTCTAAGCCCCAGTCTTTATTTTTTTTATCAAATTTTAGGTTTTGATTATTTCTATAAATAAGATTTTTAATTTTTTGAGAAGGAAAGAAATCCAGACACGTCTTAAGGTTTACATATTCCCACAAGGTCTTATTATTTTTTCCATTTAATTTGTTTTCTTTCTTTAAAGCAGCTATATAATTCCCCAGTTTAGTGGTTGCATCTGTGTTTCTAATTTCACGTTTGATTCCATTTGTCACAAATAAATCTTTATAACCATCGTTATCAAAATCTGCGAGTAAGGGTGTCCAACTCCAATCTGTATTCGAAACACCAGAAAGTTGGGCTATATCACTAAAACTTAAATTGCCTTCTTTTATAAAACCGTTGTTCAATTGCAATACATTAAACATGTATTGGTAGTGACCTCCCAAATCAACAACATTCCAAAACTCTTTTGGATTCATGCCGCTCATATTGGATTTGATTCTAAAATTATCTTCTGCAACCATATCGACCACCATCAAATCTAGCCATCCATCATTATTGATATCTGCAACATCACTTCCCATGCTAAAGAAAGAAATATGTTTCATATAGGAATCTATTTCATTTGAAAATGTACCGTCTTTTTGGTTGATATAAAAGAAGTCTGGACCTTCATAGTCATTGGCAACATAAATATCTTGCCAGCCATCGTTGTTAAAATCGGCTATAACAGAACTCAATCCATATCCTACATTCTCCAATCCACTTGCTGCCGTCTTATCTACAAAACTCGAGGAATTATTTTCATAAAACCGATAGGTAAGTTCCGTTTTTAAATGATTCTTACCAACTAGTGGAGATAACAATGCTGGGTTTGGAGGTTGGTTGATTAAGAAAAGATCAAAATCACCGTCACGATCGTAGTCAAAAAAATTGGCATTGATGCTCCTTCCTGAATTGTTTAGATTGTACTCTTTTGCTTTTTCGGTAAAACTGTGGTCTCCGTTGTTGATATACAACTCATTTTCGCGCAGCTCCTCCTCTTTTTCATACAGTGTTTTGCACACATAAATATCTTGCAAACCATCTTGATTGATATCGATAAAGGTTACGGAGGAAGTCCAGCCCCCCTTATCTAAAATCCCAGCAGATTTAGTAATGTCTTCAAATTGTAAATTTCCTTTGTTCAAATACAATTTATCTGCAACTTGATTTCCTGCAAAATAAAGATCTTGTAAACCATCATTGTTTATATCTCCAATAGCAACCCCGCCGCCTTCGTAAAAGGCTTCGTATTTAAAAATATTATTTTCTTTGGTTTCTTCTATCGTATTGGAAAACTTTATATTAGAATGTTTTGAATCTATCAAACTAAATAGTTTTATAGGTGTTTTTATTATAGCTACCTCATCTTTACAAGATACCAGTCCCACTAATAACAAAAACACCGTAAAACTCCAATTCTTAAAGTTTCTCATAATCCTATACAAATATTTCAATACATTTCATATTTCTTACAATATAATTAAAAAGGTGTGCTTTCACACACCTTTCTTTTGAACAAAATCAAATCATTAATTCGTTTGACTTACATCCCACCAAACAGTAGCATTAAAATCATCTTTTTCACCAGATTTAAGTCTAGATACTGCAGTCTGAATACTTTCAACATTCAAACTATATTCTAAATCAGGATAAGAAAATCTCGTTGGGATAATTCCAGGCACATTTGCTCCTGCACCATCATAATTTACTGGAGTTAACATAGGATATCCTGTTCTTCTCCAGTTCGACCAAGTTTCATACCAGTTCATGTAGGTAGTCACCCAGTATTCTCTTCCTATCATTTCCAATCCATTAGCATCATTATAAGGTCTGTTTGCCAAATAAGCATCTATTGTTGCCGTGTCAGGAATTGCAATTCCATAAATACTCCATTGCGTAATACCTGCATGTACTGCTGCATTGTATAAACTTTCTGCATCGCCAGAAGTCCAAGTTCTTTTCGCTGCTTCTGCCTGTAACAATAACATTTCGGCATAAGATATATAAATCATCGGAGCTCCCAATTCAATAATCTTTGTTCTAAAAGTAGAATAGGTTTCGATATTATTATCTGGAGCCGTTAAATTACTCAATACCGTTGCATCCAAATCATTTGGCAATCCTTTTTGTGGTCCACCACCTTCTCTTACCGTTCCGTACATTTCTAGCCTAGGATCGTTAGAATCTCTTAAAAAGTCAACAAGTGTTGCCGACAATTTATAGAAATTGTTTGAATTAAAAGCTCTAGAAGTTCCATTTGCACGTAAGGCATCATGCGTAGAAATAGCATTGTCTTCATTGCTTGTAAAAACACCACCTGCTATGGCTTTATTTACCCATGACTGAGCAGATCCTGCATCAATTTCAGACATACGCATTCCCAACCTTAACATTAAAGAATAGGCATATTTTTTCCATTTTGCAATATCTCCACTGTAATAATTATCACCAGAACCATACGTAGGTTTGGAAGCTGTTAAAGCAGCTGCAGATGCTTCCAATTCACCTAACATATGTTTGTAAATAGATTCTTGAGAGTCGTATGCAGGAAGTACATTTTCGAGCAAAACTCCACCTCCAGCTTCCAAATATGGAATATCTCCATATTGATCTGTCAAACGATGAAAAGCAAATACTTTTAAAATACGAGCAATTGCATTGTAATTTACATCTTCAGGATTTTCTGAAGTACGGCTTACCAAATCTACGATGTTCTTAATCAACCCAGGGTACTCAGAAATCCATGTAGCATCCGTAATGATATCAATATCGTAATATTTTCCTCCAGGAAATTCCTCACGAACTTTATCAGAAGCAGCATGCTGAATAAACCCAGCTGCTTGTGTCAACAATCCTCTTGAACTTTGATGAAAATTCCCACTCAATTCCAACTGACAGTATAATAATTGTGCTCCGTAGGTCATTTCCTGAGAAGCATTAGGATCTATATTGACATCAGCCAAACCATCTTCACAGGATACCGTAATAAGTACCATGCCTAGCAACAATCCAACTAATTTTAATTTGTTAAATTTCATAATATATATATTAAAATTATTAAACATGATCTACTTAAAATTTCACATTTAGATTCACCCCAAGAGACCTTATTCTAGGTACTGGAAAAAATTCTAATCCTTGTCCATTTCCTACATGATACCCAGATTCTGGATCTACATTTGGAACATCTTTATAAAGTGTAAGAAGGTTTCTACCTACCAATGACAAACTCAAACTTGCTACACTCAATTTATCACTAATTTTTGAAGGAAGTGAATAACCGATACTAACCTCTCTTAATTTGACAAAATCAGATTTGTAAATAAACTCTTCTGTAATTTTATCTCCTATTCTTCTATAATATTCTTGCACATTTTCTGCGGATACTGTTCCAATTCCAGTTTCTCTTCCTACAAGTGTATTTTTATGCAATCCATACATATATGCTCTTGCATTGGTACCACTGTGCATATAACCTCCAAAACGGTAATCGATAGAGAATGCTAAATTGAAATTTTTATACCTAAAGGAATTCTGAAGTCCTCCATTATATGGTGCATACCCAGTTCCAAAAGGAACAATTCCAGCTTCATCATCACGCAATGGCAAACCTGAATCGTCTAATTGAATAGTACCACTTGCATTTCTAAGGTATTTATATCCTGAAACTTGGCTATAAGGCATTCCTTCATAGTGCCTAACAAAAGCGTGTAAATGACGTGATTGTTCTACATTTAAGAATTCATCCTCTTTCTCTGGATCTAAAAGACTCTTAACCAAGTTTTTATTGTATCCTAAGTTGAAAGAAACATCCCAAGTAAAATCATCATTTCTAATGGGAGTACCTGTCAATAAAAGTTCAAGACCTTTGTTTGAAATCTCCCCAATATTTACAACTTTACTTCCATACCCTGAAGCCACAGAAACCGTTGCGTTCAAGATATCATCTGTCGTTGTTTTATTATAATATGTCAAATCTATTCCGAAACGATTTTGGAACATTCTCACATCAAAACCAATTTCAAATTCAGAAGTTAAAAATGGAATCAAGTTGGCATTTGGAATTCTTCCTTGCGCAATACTTCCAACAGAATTCCCCATATGAGGGTTTCCTAAACTATAAGAAGAGTTCAGAGAATAAGGGTCTCCAGCTCCACTTGATTTACCATAAGAACTACTCACTTTAAAGAAGTTGATAGTTTCTGGAAGCTCAAACATATCACTAACGATACCACTCAACCCAACAGATGGGTAAAATTGTGATCTTCCATCTAGTGTGGAAAACCAATCCTCTCTACCTGTAGTTGATAAGTATAAATAATTTTTATAAGATATCTGAGCTGAATAAAATAAAGAATTTACAGCTTGTGAAGTAATGCCCATTCCTGCACTTCTGTTTTTTGTATTTGCATACACTTCCCAGAAAGGGATGTCGAAAGTATTTCCACTTACTGATTTTGAGCGTACTTTTTGTCTCATTTGATTTCCTCCTACAAGACCATTTATGCTAAAGTCTTCATTGATTTCTCTATCAAAACCAACCATCAAATCAATATTTTCTTCTTCAAATCGATTCGTATTATGACTTATACTTCCAGTACCAGCACCATATCCCTGTCCTTGAGGAGAACCGTCTGTTTGTTCTACTATTTGAGAATCAATTCCCATTCTACCTTGAACATATATCCAATCATTCACTTCGTAACGCAAAGAAGTATTTGCCATTAACCTTTCCTTCTCATCAAAACGTTCTGCCTGATAAGCTGCCCAATAAGGATTTGACCACCAAACTGTACCATGTACGTTCAATTCTCTTCCATCCAATCCAGCACCTAATTTATCGGTTACACCTTTTGCCAAGTCTGGATGTACATTGGCTGGGAAATTTGCAATACCCGTATTCGCATTCATTGGAAAATCAGAAACACGAATCGCATTGCTTGTTCTTTGACGTATATAGGTTGCTCCAATACTACCACTAAACTTATCAGAAAATTTAGAATTTACCTTAATGCTATAATTGTTTTTCTTAAATTTTGAATTTGGCATCACACTTTTATTATCCGTATCTCCTAAAGAAAA
>Ga0105356_10000456_pt1 | contig 38727 bp, 35 predicted proteins | sample GOMGulsemesocosm_3_FD_83502 | JGI IMG/M metagenome (GOLD analysis project Ga0105356, IMG submission 83502) | Methane-oxidizing microbial communities from mesocosms in the Gulf of Mexico - GOM9D Gulf of Mexico | ecosystem: Environmental > Aquatic > Marine > Cold seeps | place: Gulf of Mexico...
AAGCTTTTCGATTGGGTATGCTAATTGACGACGGCCCCAATCTTCTAGACGGTGAATTTCACCACCAGAATCTTTGATAGACGCACTGTAACGCTCAATCATTGCAGGTACTTGTTCACTCTGGTCAGGGTGAACCATAAATACGATTTCATAATGACGCATTTATTATTCCTTACGGTTTGTTAGCCCTAACGTGGCACGGCTGGACCAGTCTGAGGGCAAGGAACTATGGATAGCCGAATTTGGAGCGCAATTATAAGAGAGAATAATCAATTAAGCAAGACAATAGCTAAGATTTATCAGGTGTTTGGCAAAGTAACAGTAACGAAAGCGACAAAACATCCGAAAAGAATTCTAATACATTGATATATAGCCGCAAAAAAAACGAGCTGCGTTATCGTATTCGCGCCAACATAGGCTCGAAAATGTCACACAACCAACCTCATCACTATTTTAACAGCTCATACGGCTGCCAGTTATCGTAAGATGAAAGATTACTCGTGAGCGCCTTAATCTCTTTAGAGCCTTGTAGCTTTTCCACCGCGTTAGAAATCATCGCATCTATCTCCTTGCTACGACTATTTTTGGCAATAGCGGCTTTAACATCGAAGGTACCAAAAAATGTGCGCCGGACGTTCTTGAGCCCCAGGCGCTTAATCATTGGGTCGACCACCACATCGGCATAAATAACCCCATCGATTCGACCAGCATTAACCATTCTTAAAGACGCTTCTACTTTGGTTAAGCTGCCCACCTTAAAACCGATAATATCGGTCCAGCCTCGATTAGTAACCAACTTCATTCGCGCCAAATTGTTGTTATCGAAAACTTTACCTTTATGGGTGTAAAGCACAAAGTTGAGTTTCCAAAAGGTTGCAGAGGATATCTCAAAAGGATGACTCAACGTAGTGATCGCAGGGTTATGAATATAGGGAGCCTGTAAATCCGCACTACCATCTGCGACCGCCATCAAGGTGCGCATTAAGGGTGAAATTCGTATGCTCGCCTCTTTGCCCGCTAATTCGGCCATTTTTTTAAAATAAGTAGGGAAAGGGTCTGACAATTTACTGGTAACACTTGGCGCATAGGCCAATGCTATTTTTATTGGCGGGTGATTTTGTTGTGCCTGTGCCATCACCTGTGATGATGGAAAAACTGCGCAACACCATAGCGCCAAATATTTCATATATTTCATATATTTCAAAGCATACATCCGTGTAGTTTATTGAACGATAGGCTTATTATATTTTGTATATATTAACAACGAATTAGCGTTTACATCGCCGCTCCTTGCCATTGCTGCCAAGGATGGCAGTACTTAGGAAATGTCTGGAACTAATTTCCTGCTCGATAACTGCTCCTGCGCTATCCTAATGTGCACATCCCTGTGCAAACATGGCACCACGGCATTGCCGCCAGGGACGGCGGTACTTAGAGTTTGTCTGGAACAAAAACTCTGTGCCGCCAGGGACGGCGGTACTTAGAGTTTGTCTGGAACAAAAACTCTGTGCCGCCAGGGACGGCGGTACTTAGAGTTTGTCTGGAACAAAAACTCTGTGCGTGCAGGGATGCACGTACTTAGACTTTGTCGGGAACAAAAAGTCTGACCGTTCATCTCGGCAATATGCTCCCGGCATTGCCCTACCTAGCACATCCCTGTGCATGCTGAACTTCGCCGCTCCTTGCCATCCATGGCACTGCGGCGTACCGTTCATCTCGGCAATATGCTCCCGGCATTGCCCTACCTAGCACATCCCTGTGCATGCTGAACATCGCCGCTCCTTGCCATCCATGGCACTGCGGCATACCGTTCATCTCGGCAATATGCTCCCGGCATTGCCCTACCTAGCACATCCCTGTGCATGCTGAACATCGCCGCTCCTTGCCATCCATGGCACTGCGGCATACCGTTCATCCTGAACATAAAAAGCCGCTTAACGGGAGTTAAGCGGCTCTTAGGTGGCGTTCGTTGTCGGGTTTAAAGGCCGCGCTGACGCACTACTTCAAATAGACAGATACCGGTGGTAACCGACACATTGAGGCTAGATACGCTGCCCGCCATCGGCAAGGAGACCAGGTGGTCACAATGCTCGCGAGTTAGACGACGCATGCCGCTACCTTCGGCGCCCATCACAATTGCGATTGGTCCGGTAAGTTTAGCATCATATACCGCAGACTCAGCTTCACCAGCGGTGCCAAAGATCCAGATACCTTGCTGCTGTATTTCACGCATAGTGCGCGCCAAGTTAGTCACTTGGATTAGCGGCATGGTTTCTGCTGCGCCACAGGCAACTTTGCGTACGACCGGGGTCAGCGACGCAGCGTTATCTTTAGGGACGATAACAGCGTGTACACCGGCAGCATCGGCACTACGAATACAGGCACCTAGGTTATGCGGATCGGTTACACCGTCGAGGATCAATAAGAACGGCTGATCGTTTGCCGCGATAATCTCATCGAGATCGGCTTCAGTTTTGACCCGCGCTGTGCGTGCGTTTGCGATAATCCCTTGATGAGACTCACCGTCCGCGCGATCTTCTAAGGTTTTCTTGGCAACGAACGACACACTAACACCATGACGCCTGGCGAGGCTGATCACTTCGTTCATCCGTTTATCATCGCGCCCTTTAAGCGCGAAAATTTCAAGAATACGTTCTGGTTCGTTATTTAAAACGGCTTCGATGCTGTGAATACCGAATAATAAATCATTTTTGCTCATTAATTACTTGTTACCTTGTGGTGTCTTGTTGCGGCTGCTTTTGCCAGCACGCGATTTGCTGCCGGTGCTTTTTTTAGCACCAGATTTTGCTCTGGGTTTGTCTTTACTCGCACTAGAGCGCTTATTAGGCTTGTCAGAACGTTCTTTGTTATTGTCTTTGCTGCGACTACTGCGGCGTTTCTTTGGCTTGAAGTCACTTAGCGTTAGATCAATTTTCTTGTCATCAAGGTTAACTGAGGCAACCTTAACTTCGATGCGATCACCCATATGGTAGGTGACATTGCTATGCTCAGCAACCAGACGTGCTTTGACCTGATCGAAATGGTAATAGTCTTCGGCCAATGCGCTAATATGCAACAATCCTTCGATATTGATATCGTCCAAACGCACGAAGAAACCAAAGCTAGTAACAGTGCTAATCGTGCCAGCGAAGATATCGCCAACATGCTCGAGCATGTATTCACACTTAAGCCAATCGGCAACATCACGGGTTGCGTCATCGGCGCGGCGTTCCGTCATTGAGCAGTGGTTACCTAGGTTAGCTACCTGCTCTTTTTCATATGGGTATGCGCCGATTTTTTTGCCTTCTTCAATACCAATTTTCTTTTGCTTAACCAGTATCGATTTAATCGTACGATGCAAAATGAGATCAGGGTAACGACGAATTGGCGAGGTGAAGTGACTGTAATGTTCCAGTGCAAGACCGAAATGTCCTTCATTCTCTGGTGCATAAACCGCCTGACGCATCGAACGTAACAACATAATTTGAATCAATTCGCTATCGTCACGAGTTTTCACTACCTCGAGCAGCTTGGCGTAATCGGCTGGCTTTGGCTTCTCGCCACCACCTAGCTGAAGACTTAGTTCACCAAGGAAGGCTCTGAAGTTTGTTAGTTTTTCATCACCCGGCGTATCATGTACGCGAAATAGGGCTGCGCCCTCATGCTTCTCGACAAATTTTGCCGAAGCAACATTGGCTAGAATCATACATTCTTCGATCATCTTATGCGCATCGTTACGTACCAATGGCACGATTTTGTCAATCTTGCGCTTCTCATCGAAAATAAACTGCGTTTCGCTACTTTCAAAGGCGATTGCACCGCGATCTAGGCGGCGGCTATTGAGTGTCGTATAAAGTTTATGTAACTCTTCTAACTCTGGCACACGTGCACTAAATTCTTTACGTAGCGCTTTATCGCCATCAAGAATTGCTGCAACCTTGTCATAGGTAAAACGTGCATGCGAGTTCATTACCGCGGGGTAAAACTTATAGCCTGATAAATTACCAGCATCACTGATGGTCATTTCACAAACCATACACAGACGGTCTACATTAGGATTTAATGAACATAGGCCATTAGAGAGTACTTCTGGCAGCATCGGAATAACGTTGGCAGGGAAATAAACCGAGTTACCGCGATCTTGCGCTTCGTCGTCCAGCGCAGTACCAACCTTGACGTAACTACTAACGTCAGCAATAGCTACCCATAAACGCCAGCCGCCGCTTTTCTTGCGTTGACAATATACCGCGTCATCAAAATCTCGGGCGTCTGCGCCATCGATAGTGACTAACGGCAGTTGACGTAAGTCGATACGGCCTTCTTTCGCAGCTTCTGGCACGTCTTCGGTCAAGTGAGCAATTTCTTGGTTGAGTTGCGCAGAGAATTGGTGTGGCAGATCATGATTGCGCAATGCCATCTCGATTTCCATGCCAGGATCCATCTCGTCCCCCATCACTTCACTGACAACCCCTAACGGGCTCTGGTGACGCGAAGGACGCTTAGTGATGCTAACGATGACCACTTGACCATTGCGCGCACCATTAACCCCTTCAGTAGGGATAATAATATCTTGCGCAATGCGTGACTCATCGGGCACTACAAATGAAATATCGCCATCGACAAAGAAACGGCCAACATATTGTGTTTTGCCAAACTCCACCACCCGTACAATACGCGCGTCGCGTTTGCCGCGGCCAAAGGTAGAATGCTGCGCTAATACGGTATCACCGTGAAAGACGGTATGCATCTGTTTCTGGTCGACAAACAAATCCTTCCCACCATCTTCTGGGCGGAAAAAACCAAAGCCATCACGATGACCGAGTATTTTGCCTTTCATCAGATCCATGCGTTCTGGCAGGCCGTAGCTACCGTTACGAATGTAAACTGCTTGACCATCACGCTCCATCGCACGTAAACGACGGCGCAGGCCTTCAAGCGAGTCAGGATCGTCAATATTAAACGCCTGCGCTATTTGCTCACGCTTTAGCGGCGCGTCAGAATTCTTTAGTAGCTCAAGAATCGACTCGCGAGAAGCAATGGGATTATCATAATTTTGTTGTTCGCGTTCAAAATGCGGATCTTGATCGACTGAAAAGTTTTTAGACATTAATTATCGTCATGTTTGAAAAATTGGCCGAAGTATAACAGATTTAAACGAGACTGCCTAAAAATGAATCATGAACAAATATTTAGCACTATTTGGAGAAATATAGTGCACTAAGAGTTACTTAATCAGTGGCCGCTTTGCCCGTTCAACGACACTGGGGGGCATCACAGTGGCAAGTTTAGCCAGCAGATTAGTCGCTTGTTGGCGTTTTTTACCATCGGCAATGATTGAATTATGCAACCAGTGATAGGCACTCTCATAATCGACTGGACTGCCCTGTTCTTGAGCGAGGATATCTACCAAACGTAGCTGCGCGTTGACATTGCCAAGACTTGCTGCCTCGGTTAGATAGCGCAGTGCGCGTTTTAAGTCTTTTTGAAAAAACTTACCAGTATGGTAATAACGTCCCAGTTGTTCAATCGCCTCAACGAGTCCCTGATGGGCGCTCTGCTCCATCATGTAGATACCGTATTGCTCATCGCGCTTAACGCAAACGCCGTAGGCCAGCATGTCGCCATAGAGAAATTGATAGCTCGGTAGTTTCACTATTTCGGCACGTGCCTTAATATCTTCAACCAACTGACATTGATCTTTTTTAACCCGTTGCAAGTGCTCATTATCGGCTATTAACCCTAATAACTCCCGTTGACTATACAGTTGGATCACGCCATCTTCTTCGGCGACTACCATGCTGCTTAGTGTGGTTAAACTCAATATGATTATGGTCAGAGTAATTTTTAACATCAATATTTACCTTAGTTCAGTCATGCTTACCCTATTTATATCGGCATAAACAGGGTTCTCTTGAGATTTGTTTTTATCAATGACCATTTAGTGGTTACAATGGCGCAGTTAATTTATTACATTAATTAAAAGGTAATCCAGTGGCATTTGTCTACAACCCACCAATCACGCCATGGCTAAACATTGTCTACCAGGACAACGATATTGTGGTACTAGATAAACCCAGCGGGTTACTCTCAGTACCGGGCCGAGAGTTGCATCATCGTGATAGCGCCACCACCCGATTAATGCGGGTTTTACCAACGGCATTAGTAGTGCATCGACTCGACATGGATACCTCGGGCATCATGCTATTTGCCTTGAATAAGGCTGCACAAAGTGGCCTGTCCCGCCAATTTCAAGCACGCACCACCAGTAAAAAATACCTAGCCCGAGTGCTGGGCAATCCTGCCACTGACCAGGGCAGTGTCGATTTACCCTTAATTTGTGATTGGCCTAATCGCCCATTGCAAATGGTAGATTTTGACGTCGGAAAACCGTCACTGACCCATTGGCAAGTCCTGGGGCGCCAAGCGGATTCGAGTCTCATTGAATTAACGCCAATAACTGGTCGCTCTCATCAGTTACGAGTACATATGCAACAAATAGGCCATCCGATTTTAGGGGATAGGTTCTACGGCAAGCCCGATGCCGTTAAGCTCGCTCCTCGACTCAACTTACATGCCCACACCCTAACCATAGCGCACCCCATTAGCGCGGAGCCTTTAACCTTTACGGCTACTTGCCCGTTTAATTGACTGCAATTGCTCTAGGCGCCTGATTACCATATGATAGTAATAATATTAGGTGGAGGATTAAGCGGTGCAAACATCGATAAATCAGCTTAAACTAAGATTAGTAATCTTAGTTTCGTTGTTGCTAACGTCTTATAGCTTATACGCAGCCAACGATACACAGGCCTCATTAGCCAATGAGCAAGCTCTGGCCCAGACCTTTAAGGCTGAAGAAGTACATTGGCTAGAGGCCGAGGGCGGCAAGTTTCTGTCGCTCAAGCGTCAACATCTCACCGCAAGACGTCGTGGCATGGCTATTTTACTCAGTGATATTACTACGCCATTAAACAGCCCAAATGCGATCGAGCCGTTGCGTCATTCTCTCAATAAGGTAGGCTGGGGAACGCTGTCGATAATGTCGCCCTCTCCCGCTTTGCTAAACCAGCCACAAGAGTATGTCAGCGCCCTCGTCGCACGTTTAAATAGTGCGTTAGCTTGGGCGCAAAAAGGTCATCGCAACACCACCATAATAATGCAGGGCCGACAGATTGCCTATTTATTGGATGCGATGAACACCAAGACGCTGAAATTGCCGAGCGCGTTGATTTTACTCAATCCACGTCCCGCTTATGCGCAAGCGACCAAAGAATTACAACAAAAATATCCCGATAGCCACGGTGTACTCGCCATAGAGATCAGCAAAACTTCCCTACCGTTATTAGATATTAATCATCTAGATCGTAGTGTGCTCTATGACGAATTAAACTTGCGCAAAGAAATGGCAGCGACCAACAAACATAAGAATTTTCGTCAGATAAAGCTCAACCTACAAGATAACCACGCCCAACTTAATCGCACCATTTATGGTTGGCTGAGCGTGTTAGGTTACCGCTAGATTAAAGCGGAGCAGTCATTGCTCGAGCTTGTACCATCTTGGCCCGAATATCACGCACCGCTTGGTCAAGCCCAATAATCGATGCTCTGGCGATGATCGAGTGGCCGATGTTGAGCTCATATATTTCAGGAATAGCAGCAATTGCCTCGACGTTATGGTAATGCAAGCCGTGTCCCGCATTCACCACTAATCCACGGCTGTGGGCATATTTGGCCATCTTAGCAATACGCTCAAGTTCTGATTGCTGCTCGATCGAGTTAGATGCATCGGCGTAACAACCTGTGTGTAATTCAATGTAAGGGGCACCCACGGTCACCGCAGCGTCGATTTGCTCTTTATCGGCATCGATAAATAATGAGACTTTAATACCAGCACCTTTTAGCTGTGCGATAGCTTCGAGCATAGTATCGAGTTGCCCTGCGACATCTAGTCCGCCTTCGGTGGTTAATTCTTCACGCTTCTCTGGCACCAGACACACATACTCAGGTTGCACTTCACAGGCAATAGCGATCATTTCCTCGGTCACTGCGATCTCTAAGTTCATCCGTGTCTGGAGCGTTTTAGCTAAGGTGTAAACATCGCGATCTTGAATATGACGGCGATCCTCTCGCAGGTGAATGGTGATACCGTCGGCGCCAGCCAACTCCGCTACTGCCGCCGCATGTACCGGATCAGGGTAGTTAGTGCCACGTGCCTGACGAAGCGTAGCGATGTGGTCGATATTGACCCCAAGGTAAATTGGATTCATGAACTATTCCTATGATTAATTTTTTTCGGTCGAGTAAAGAGCGCTCGGCTGTATAAAGGTTTGCTGCCCAGTAATGGGGCTAGCGCTTGCCGCGTATATAGCTTTGCTTGATATCGGGTTATCTTGTCACAATATTCACGCTTTGCAATACTAATCAATGCTTGGCCGCTAAATTGACCATCGATGCGAGCTACAAATCCCTGTTCCGGTAAATAGTGATAGTGCCAATGCGCTTCCATTTTCTGACCATCAACATCATGAGTAAAGGAGCAACCATGGCCGAGTTCATCGAGCATAGCGATCTCAAATTCCCGCAGAGCTATCTCTATGTTTTGCTGTTTAGACAACGTGAGTAATGTCGCGTGATAGGCACTATAGATTTGGGGTTGCGCGGCTTCTTTAGCCAACAAACGCAATATTAGCTCGTTAAGATACAAGCCACTGTAGAGAAAATCGCGACTCAGTGGTATCGCCAAGGTTGGTGAGTCTATTTTGATCAGGGTTTTTAAATCGCCGTGGCCTTGCCAACTCACCAGTAAGGGTCGAAAGGGCTGCAAGATGCTTTTATTGACGTTGTTTTTACGTTTTACCCCTTTAGCAACGGCAGTGATGCGACCGTGACTTTCACAGAAGAGCTCAACAATCAGACTGGTTTCACTAAAGGGGCGGGAATGGATTAAATAGGCAGCGCAAAGTCCACTGAACTCTGTTGGGCTGCCCATGATTAACTAGTCACCATAACCTAGGCTGTTCAATGCACGTTCGTCATCTGCCCAGCCGGATTTAACTTTAACCCAGAGTTCGAGGAAAACTTTGTTGTCGAACATTTCTTCCATGTCTTTACGCGCCTCACGACCAATTTGCTTAAGCTTTTCGCCTTTCTTGCCAATGATCATGCGTTTTTGCCCTTCACGTTCCACCAGAATGAGCGCGCTAACATTAAACACACCGTTAGGTTGCATGGTGAATGCTTCGATCTCAACCGTTACCGCATAAGGTATTTCGTCACCGGTGAAACGCATCAGTTTCTCGCGAATAATTTCCGAGGCCATAAAGCGCTGCGAGCGATCGGTAATATAATCTTCCGGAAAATGATGCTGCCCCTCGGGCAATGCTGCACGTGCTAGTTCAATTAACTTCGGTACGCCGTCGCCGTGCTTCGCTGAAATCGGCATAATTTGCTCGAAATCATATTGCTCCCCCAACCATCGCAGGTGTGGCAATAGCTCTGAGCGGATCTGCACATTGTCTTCTTTATTGACGACGCAGATAACCGGGGTATCATGGCAACTCTTACGTAGCTTATTAAGAATCATTTCGTCGTCACCAGTCCACTGAGTACCTTCGAGAATGAAAAACACCATCTCGACGTTACCAATTGACGTAGCAGCTGCGCGATTCATCAAACGATTAATCGCACGTTTTTCTTCACTATGTAGTCCGGGTGTATCGACATAAATGGTTTGTGTGGCACCATCAGTATCAATACCCATCACGCGGTGACGCGTGGTTTGCGGCTTACGGGAAGTAATACTGACCTTTTGCCCTAGGATCTTATTTAATAGGGTCGACTTGCCGACATTAGGTCGACCAACGATGGCGACGAAGCCACAGCGTGTCTGATCATTATTTTGTTGTTGCATGTATTGCCTCTAGCGCTTTTTGCGCTGCATCTTGCTCTGCTTTGCGACGAGAGGTACCCACACCTATCGCTTTCTCCTTTACCCCTTCAACACCACACGACATGGTAAAGCGTTGATTATGGGCCTGCCCGGTTACTTCAATAACTTCGTAACTAGGGAGTGGTAAGCGTCGTCCTTGTAGCCATTCTTGTAATTGGGTTTTAGGATCTTTCTGGCTCACGCCTGGTTCAATAGTCGCCAGACGTTGTTGGTACCAATGCAAGACCAAGGTCTTACAACGCGCCATTCCATTATCGAGAAAAACAGCCGCGATAATGGCTTCAACGGCATCTGCGAGAATAGATTCGCGACGAAATCCGCCGCTCTTTAATTCGCCAGGGCCAAGACGTAAGTAATCGCCTAGCGCGAATTCGCGCGCTATTTCGGCCAATGTTTGACCGCGAACGAGCGTCGCACGCATGCGACTAAGATCCCCTTCAGAAACTTTTGGGAATTGCATGTATAAGGCCTCTGCGATAAACATGCCCAACAATGAATCGCCTAGAAACTCAAGACGCTCGTTGTGTTCACCACCCATACTACGATGCGTTAGTGCTTGTATCAGATAATCTGGGTTGGTGAATTGATAGTCAATTTTTCGTTCCAGTTTATCGTACGGAATATTTCTCATTATTATTATTGTCCAATTTTTCCAATACGTTCAGTTCTTAAGCCAGACGGAACCCAAGTTGGTATCCAGTCATCGCTATTGCGAGTGAATTCAAAGCTGGTCCAGATAAATACTGCTTTACCGACCATGTTTTGTTCTGGCACAAAGCCCCAGAATCGGCTGTCTAAGCTATTATCTCGGTTGTCACCCATCACAAAGTATTGCCCTTGCGGCACCAACCATTCGCCTTGACGGATACCCGTTTGGTTAAAGTATTCGGGACGACCAGCAAATGCAGGATTAAACAATATCTTATGGCCGATACCTAACAGATCTTCATCGGCTTCAGTCAAAGGATAACCTTGATCAACAAAATCCCCCTGTGAAACGATATCGATATCAACTTCTTTAAATTTCTTACAATCGATGTTCTCGACACCCTCTGTGCTACAGGCAGACTTTATATACAATTTTTTATTGCGATAAAGTACAGTATCACCGGGTAGCCCAATCACTCGCTTAATATAGTCAATCTCAGGCTGTGGTGGATATTTAAATACGACGGCATCGCCGCGCTCCGGCTTACCCGTCTCAATGACCGTATTGCGTAGCACCGGCAATTTAATCCCGTAAGCGTATTTTTCCACTAAGATGAAATCGCCAACGAGCAAGGTAGGCATCATCGAACCCGATGGGATCTGAAACGGTTCGTAGAAAAACGAACGCAACACCAAGACAAAAGCGATCACCGGAAAAATACCACGGCAATTCTCAGCCAAGGCCGATTCTCGCATTACCGCCTGTTTAGCTTCCTCATTGACAGAGTCAGGTAAACCGGCAACGATTAGTTCGCGCTTGGGTAAAAAATAAAAATAATCGATAGCCCAAACAACCCCAGTAAAAAGGGTTGCCAATACCAATAGCAGTTCGAAATGACTCGCCATTCATTAATCTCCGACTTTTAACACCGCTAAGAACGCTTCTTGCGGCAATTCAACATTACCAACTGACTTCATGCGCTTCTTACCGGCTTTTTGTTTTTGTAATAGTTTCTTCTTACGACTGATATCGCCGCCATAACATTTAGCCGTCACGTCTTTTCGTAAGGCTTTAATGTTAGTACGGGCGATAATCTGTCCACCAATGGCTGACTGCACCGCAATATCGAACATTTGGCGTGGAATAAGCTCTTTCATCTTCTCAACCACTGCGCGGCCACGACGCTGCGCATTGTCACGGTGAGTGATCATCGCTAGTGCATCAACCCGCTCACCATTAACCATCATATCGACGCGGACCATGTTTGACACCTGGAAACGTTTGAAGTTGTAATCGAGCGATGCATAACCACGAGAGGTAGATTTCAAGCGATCGAAGAAATCTAGCACCACTTCAGCCATTGGTAATTCATAGGTCAAAGCGACTTGCTTACCATGATATACCAGATTGGTTTGTACACCACGCTTATCGATACAAAGAGTAATCACCGAGCCTAAATATTCTTGTGGCACTAAGATATTCGCTTCAACCATCGGCTCGCGTATTTCTTCGATATTTTGTACCGGTGGCAAATCAGACGGGTTATCGACTCGCAATATCTCACCATCAGTAGTCAGTACTTCGTAGTTTACGGTTGGCGCCGTGGTGATTAAATCAAGATTATACTCACGTTCGAGACGCTCTTGAATGATTTCCATGTGCAGCATGCCAAGGAAGCCGATACGAAAGCCAAAGCCTAGAGCACTTGATGTTTCAGGCTCAAATTGCAATGACGCATCATTGAGGCTTAACTTATTGAGTGCATCGCGGAAGTTTTCGTAATCGTCTGAACTGATCGGGAATAGGCCAGCATACACTTGCGGAGTTACCCGTTTAAAACCAGACAAAGGCTCTTGCGCCGAGTTGCGGGCACCGGTAAGTGTATCGCCCACAGGCGCGCCGTGGATCTCTTTGATGCCGGCGATAATATAACCAACCTCACCCGCCTTTAGCGTGCCAGTTTCGGTTTGCTTAGGCGTGAAAATACCGACTTTATCGATCATATGGATATCACCAGTGGACATCACTTTCATTTTGTCGCCGACTTTAATCTGGCCATGTTTAACCCGAACGAGGCTTACTACACCTTGATAGTTATCAAACCATGAATCGATGATCAACGCTTGTAATGGCGTATCATGTTCCATGTCACCGACTGGTGGTGGCATCTTTAACACAATTTCTTCTAATACATCTTCGATACCCAAACCAGTTTTAGCGCTACAACGTACCGCTTCAATCGCTTCAATCCCCACTAAGTCTTCAATTTCTTCGGAAGCGGAGTCGGGATCAGCCGATGGTAAATCAATTTTATTGAGTACTGGCACCACTTCTAAATCCATTTCAAGGGCGGTGTAACAGTTAGCTAGCGTTTGAGCCTCAACACCTTGCGCGGCATCAACCACCAATAGCGCACCTTCACAGGCCGCTAATGAACGGGACACTTCATAAGTAAAATCAACATGGCCCGGTGTATCGATAAAGTTAAGCTGATAGGTTTCGCCGTTGCGCGCTTTATAATCTAGGGTGACACTCTGAGATTTAATGGTAATCCCACGTTCGCGTTCAATATCCATTGAATCAAGAACCTGAGCTTCCATTTCACGATTAGACAAACCGCCGCAAAACTGGATTAAACGATCTGATAGAGTAGATTTGCCGTGATCGATATGGGCAATGATAGAGAAATTACGTATATGCTTCATGTAAAGAATAGCCAACTTAAAAAATTAGGGACCCAAACAATTTAAGAATGCTATTACCAGCAATTCCCATAGTTTTCGGTACAAACACAAAATTGTCGCAATTCTACCGCAAATAAGCCCTTGTGCCAAAGTTAATCGCCAGAAGCGTGAAAAAGATCATGACATAAACCATCTGTCGTTAGGGCTCAGCTGTAGTCCACGCCAATGATTTCAATCACAGGAATATTATCATCGAGTCGCGCGATAACGTTTTTTCCCAATTTATAACTGGCAAAGCCGCCAACAAAAGACGTCACGATAGCCAACCACTCAGGTAGCACAAGTACTTCGACCAACAAGTATTGTCCGATTGAGCCAGCGACAAGAAGGCCTAGTAATGGAAAGAGATAAGTAACAAAGGCATGAAGCAAAAGGTTCTGTTCTACCGTCGCGATGGTGACCCATTGGCCAGGGCTGACGATTAAGGAAGAGTTGACCACAATTTGTTGGGTTTTCCCGCTAAACGCTTTAGCCACGGTGCCAACGCCGCAATTAGACTCATTAGAGCAGCCACTGCAAGTGGAGTTAAGTGCGCACTCTAATTCAACTTTATCGCCTAGTACTTTGGTCACACGCGCTTTTTGCTCGATCACCGCAATCGCCTCTTTGGTTAATTAGTTTACGCACCATTTTAACACGAGACGCCACCCGTAAACACTAACTTATATTCCCGTAACCAGCCCCTCAAATAGCGGTGGCAACACCGCTATTATTATGCGCTTACTGTGGTTTAACCGACCGTGCGATTTTCAGGGCTGTTTCATAAGGAACACGGCCAACGACGGTAATATCCGCATTACCTTGACGATAGTTTGCCATGGCAATACCATTTTGGGTTATGGCTTTTTCGGGCAGTGCTAGCTCCCCTGCTGGCGAAACATATACCGAGATGTCAGATAAGCCATCGCTGAGTAATAAATAATCGACGGTTTTGTCAGTCACCATTAAGCGGTGATTATCTCTAGTTTGTAATGAATATCCGGCGGGGATCCAAGATAGTGACCAATTTTGCGGTGGCAACGGTGGCGCGACACTGACCTCGACCTTATTGGAGCCTTTGAGTTTAATTAAATTACTGCTTGGCAGATCGCTCACGCTCAAACCAACGGCTTGAATTTGCTCTAACAAATTATTATCAAGGTCAAATAGATCATAGCGCATAACCAAGGATGTCTGCAGATCGAGCCAAAGAATATAATTGAAGCGATGTTTGTCTTTTGACTTTAATCTAATCAACTGACAAATACGTCCGGCAATGCGCCCTTTACCCAGTGCCGTCACCGAATAGTTTTGGCTTATCTGTTGTAGTTTCCCGACAAATTTGACCGGCGAAGGTCCAACTATTTTCTGCGCGTAGACGCTATAGGGATTTGTCTCGGGCTCAACATAGGTAACGACATCGTTTATCCGATAACTGTGGCGTACCGGGCCACTCAATGAAGCAATGTATACAACCTCATCACCATCGACACGTCCATGCTCGAACGCATATGTTTGCACATGACCGCGTTCTAAGTGAATAAGGGGAAGCTTAAAATTTAATTGTTGATGTGCTGACTCCATGCTGGAGAGCCATTGATGCGGTGTTTTCTCGGCAAGTGTCGTGCACGACACCAGCAGAGACAATACACCGATAATCCAGTGATGCTGTGGCAAATCAAGCCCCTATTGCGTTTTGTCGAGATTACTTTGTGACTTCAAACGTTGCTGTAATAAATGATCTTTAATATAAGCATTCATGCGACGTTGCTGCTCAATGCGTTGCTGCTGTTGTAATTCTTGCTGCAAGTCATTTGATGGTGTGGTTTGAAAACTAACAGGTGACGCATAACCACCGGTTGGAATCGTTTGAAACACTGGCAGTTGTTGATGGCTAGCCTCAGTGTTTAGCTGCTGAACCCCAATAACCATGGCCGCAGCAACTGACGCCGCAATACCATATTGCCCTAACTTACCAAAGAACGGAATAACCTCGGCTGTTTTTGTATTGCCTTGCTTATGTTCATTGGCAGGCGTTACTTCAACATCCTTAGTCATCGATGGTGCAATAATCGTCGGTTCTTGCTCGATAGCCGCCGAAATTTTATCGGCAAAATCGAGTTCGAAGGCTGGCGACAATTCATCGCGCATTGCATCACCAATCGTATGATAACGCTCAAACGTTTGGCTTAACTGTGGATCGTTGGCTAGTTCATCGAACAACGCCGTTACTGCGACTTCTTCACCATCAATAAATGACGATAATGTTTGCTTTTTTTGTGACAAAATAAAATACCTTCTATCGTTGCATTAGTGGATCGATTTGCTTATCTAAAGCCTCTCGCGCCCTAAAAATCCGCGAACGAACAGTCCCCACGGGACATTCCATTACATTAGCGATATCTTCATAGCTCATGCCGTCTAGCTCACGCAACGAAATTGCGGTGCGTAAATCTTCTGGCAATGCTTCTAACGTTTTAATGACTACATTTCTCAATTCACTGGTCAACAGCAGGCGTTCGGGCGATGCACTTTCTCGTAACTTATCGGCATCATCAAAAAACTCACTCTCTTCGATATCAAGATCTGATGTCGATGGTCGACGTTTTTGTGCGGCTAAATGATTCTTCGCGGTGTTAACCGCAATCCGATATAACCAGGTATAAAAAGCACTCTCGCCTCGAAAGTTAGGCAAAGCTCTATAAGCCTTGATAAATGCCTCTTGGGCAATATCGGGAACATCACTTTGATTCTTCACAAAACGGCTAACCAGACTTAATACCTTATGTTGATACTTTCGTACCAATAAATCAAAGGCAGCCTTATTCCCCTGCTGAACCAATTCAACCAATTGTTGATCTGTCTTTTGCTCGCTCATTCAAGCATCGTCTCCAACTTCATTTTCATTTATCGATTGCTTAACCTAAGCGCATAACAATAGACTGAGCTGTTTTAATAAAGTTCATTAATCATAATAATATTTTACATTTTATTTGCTTATAAACTAAATAGCACTAATTTCAACGACTTTTTTCTAGGCTAAAACGCTAATTTTAGCTAGTATTGTAGCCTCTAACCCGCTTTGCACAATTAATCATGACAGACGCTATCGAACATTCTTGTGACATATTAATCATTGGCAGTGGTGCCGCAGGACTCACACTTGCACTGCAAGTTGCTAAATTTGCTAAGGTTACAGTGCTTAGCAAGGCCAAACTTAATGATGGTTCCACCTTTTATGCACAAGGGGGAATTGCCGCTGTGTTTGATAAAAAGGACAGTATTGAGTCACATGTCAATGATACGCTAATTGCTGGCGCTAACCTGTGTGACCGCAGTGTCGTAGAAATGACCGCGAAACAGGCGAAATCCTCGTTAGAGTGGTTAATTGAATGTGGTGCCGATTTTGATCAGGAAACTTCTTCAAAGGGCGAGCAGCGTTATCACCTCACGCAAGAGGGCGGACACAGCCATCGCCGGATCTTACATGCCGCCGATGCAACCGGCAAAGAAGTGCAAACAACACTGCAGGCTCAGGTAATAAAACATCCCAACATCCAGATATTAGAGCGTTACAACGCGATTGACTTAGTCTGTGGTCCCGATAACAAACGCGTCATTGGCGCCTATGTCTGGAACCGCCAGCACGAGCATGTCGAAACGATTTATGCCAATCATGTGGCCCTAGCAACAGGTGGTGCCAGCAAAGTCTATCAATACACCAGTAATCCAGATGTCGCCAGCGGCGACGGCATTGCCATGGCGTGGCGCGCGGGTTGTAGCGTCGCTAACCTTGAATTTAATCAATTCCACCCGACCAGCTTATATCACCCACAATCGAACAATTTTTTACTTTCGGAGGCATTACGCGGCGAAGGTGCCCTGCTAAAACGCCCCGATGGTAGCCGTTTCATGGATGACTTTGATAGCCGAGGCGAATTAGCGCCACGCGATATTGTGGCGCGTGCCATCGATTATGAAATGAAACGTTTAGGCGTCGACTGCTTATACTTAGATATTAGTCATAAGAATGATGATTTTATTACGTCACATTTCCCGACCATCTATCAACACTGCCTAACACTAGGTATCGATATTACCAAAGAGGCAATGCCGGTTGTTCCTGCTGCACATTACACCTGTGGTGGTGTTGCCACCGATAAACAGGGAACCACAAATATCGACGGGCTGTACGCCATCGGTGAAGTTGCTTACACCGGGTTACATGGCGCGAACCGCATGGCCAGCAATTCACTCCTTGAATGCTTGGTTTTCGCTAAGAGCGCTGCCGAACATATAAAACTACAGCTTAATCGAGATTATCAACCTATTACTATTCCACCATGGGATGAATCAAAGGTCACTGACTCCGACGAAGAGGTGGTCATTGCGCACAACTGGCATGAGTTGCGATTATTTATGTGGGATTATGTTGGTATCGTGCGTACTGACAAGCGCTTAGCCCGTGCAAAGCGCCGCGTAGAAATGTTGCAATGCGAAATAAATGAGTACTATAAGAACTTTAAGGTCTCAAATAATCTACTTGAGTTACGTAATTTAGTCCAAGTGGCCGAATTAATCATCGATTGTGCGATGCAGCGTAAAGAGAGCATTGGTCTACACTACAATTTAGATTATCCCGAGACTCTCAAGCACAGCGTACCGACCGTACTAACCCCAAAAAATAAAGAGTAAGCGTTATCTAGCAATCTGATAACGCATATTTATTGCTATAACTGACGTATTGCGTTTTCGCCCCAACTGACCAAGCCACCTTGTTTAAAGATTAATGGTGTACATTCATCTTTAGTGGTCAAATCGTCTTTGTGGACACGGTGGGTGCGGTAAAAAAGTACCTGTATTGCTTCACCATTTTTGGCATAATTTTCATTAAAGTCCGCGGTTCCCATGCGACTGGTCACATCAACAAAGCTCATGCCAGGGGTTAGGCCCGCAATATGTTGACGATTGCTAATTGCGCGATCGTGACTATTACTGATGTCTAAGTCTGAATCGTGTTTATCGCCATCGATGGCAATTACACAACCCGTCAAACCAAACATTAGGGGCGCTGTCACCAGTAAAATTGCTAAGGATTTTCTCATTATTTTTAACTCCAGTTTATTGTATGCTTTGTATTAGCAACTAACGCGCCAATAGCTAACAGACTGATTTTAATCGATTTTTAATTAATAAAGAGAGTTGTTTTTTATATTTCACCAAAATAACGTGCAATTAACCAAAAGCGCTGGTTAATCATACCAAATGAATTAAATTTGATGGCGCGCCAGGCGAATAATACGTGATAAACGCCTGAAGCTCTGGTCGTCTAGTGAGTCTTTCCAGATAAGGTATCGTTGCACATTAACGTTATTGGTGACTGTGACTTTTAGTAGGCAAAATTGCGAGGTGGCATAACTTGCTGGTGATACTTTACCCCGCCACACTATTTTTCTAGCGCTTAGATCATTAATAATCGCCAGCTCACCGCTATCATTAATATGTAACTGAAAATCAGCGAGCTTTTTCCTGTAAGTGATAGCGCAAACCAGCAGTGTGCTAATAGAGACCAGCGCGGCAATCGATAGGCGATGAACTAACGAATCTGTTAGCATATAGCAAGCCCCTGCAATTGCGAGGCTTAGCGCAACCTCAAGCCTAACAGCAAACTCAGATCGAGCCAGTACAGTCATCTGATAACGGTAACCTAGCATAAGTAACCTAATCGTTAAGCGTGGTCGAGAACTCTAGCTTATTAAAAAAGAGCCTATCACCACGTAAGCACAGCAAGTATTCTTGGCACTAGACCTTAACGCGATTGACGATGTAGCTCATCATCGCTTGTAGCGCAGGATCTTCACTTTTTTGATGGCCCATTGCCCAGGCAAATAAATCAGGATCGTCACACTCGAGCAAGCGCTCAAATGTCACTTTATCTTGATTGTTGAGCCCATCCCAAGCCTCTTCGACAAAAGGCATAAACAACACGTCTAGCTCTAACATGCCGCGGCGACAAGCCCAACGTAAGCGAGGTTTGTCGAGGGCGGTTTTTGGTGGGTTTTCAATCATATTACTGGTCATAGATAATCCTCGTTAACGGCGTTAAATTAGTCGTTAACTCATCAACTTAGGTGAGAGGGGCACATTACATCCCCCTTGAAATTCTGGTAACAGTCAGTGACTATATCGCCACTGGTGCTTTGATCGGTGGATGGGGCTCATAACCCACCAACTCGAAGTCTTCTAACGTGTAATCATAAATAGAAGCCGGCTTGCGCTTAATTTTCAGCTGCGCTAAGGCGCGTGGTTCACGAGCGAGCTGGGTTTGAACCTGCTCGACATGGTTAGCGTAGATGTGACAATCACCTATCGACATCACCAACTCGCCGACCTCAAGGTCGCATTGTTGCGCTAACATATAGACCCACATCGCGGCTTGCGCGGTATTAAACGGATTACCAAGGAACATATCATTGGAGCGCACCGTGCACATCAAGTTTAATTTATTATCGATAACCTGAAACTGATAGAGTAAATGGCATGGTGGCAATGCCATTTTACCAGCACGTGCATTTTCCTGGGGCGTAAGCTTCTCATCGGGTAAGTCGGCTACATTCCAACCATGAAACAAGATTCGACGAGAGTTCGGATTATTTTTAAGTAAATTAATCACATAATCTATTTGATTGATTTTACTACCATCTTTAGCTTCCCAAGCAGTCCACTGTTTGCCATAAACAGGCCCTAACGAACCATCTTCTAGTGCCCATTCATTCCAAATTTTGGCATCGAGCTCGTTAATATTGGTACTACCAGAGATAAACCACAATAACTCGTTAACAATGGATTTAAAGTGAACCTTTTTCGTGGTTAACAACGGAAACCCCTTGGCCAAGTCACAACGAAATTGACGACCGAACACCGTGATCGTACCGGTACCAGTACGATCACCCTTAATGGCGCCGTTTTCTAGAACATCGCTTAATAAATCTAAATACGCTTTCATGTTGCTCTCTATTGTTGTGCTGGAGTGGTTATTGGATTTTTATAGCCGCGATAGATAAGCCATGCACCAACGAGTAACATTGGAATGGTCAACAATTGCCCCATACTTAAGTTAAGTGTTAGTAGCCCAAGATGTGCATCGGGTTCACGGAAGAACTCAATAATAAATCGGCACACACCATAACCGAATAGGAATACGCCACTAACCATGCCAACAGGACGCGGTTTACGACTAAATAGATATAGCACCACGAACAGGCAAAAACCTTCTAAGGCCGCTTGATATAGCTGTGATGGATGGCGTGCTAACGGCCCGCCGTTGGGGAAAACCATCGCCCAAGGCACCTCAGCAACGCGACCCCATAACTCGCCATTAATAAAGTTACCAATGCGGCCAAAACCTAAGCCTAATGGTACTAAAGGCGCCACAAAATCGCCAAGCTCTAATAGTTTCTTATTGGCGGTGCGGGCAAAAATAAACAGCGCCGTAATAACACCAATTAGACCACCGTGGAATGACATGCCACCTTCCCACACTTTAAACAGATAGAGTGGGTCTTGCAGGAAGTAATCGAAATGGTAGAACAATACATACCCAACGCGCCCCCCAAGAATAACCCCTAAGAAACCATAAAAGAGCAAGTCACTCACTTGTTCTCGGGTCCAGCCTGAGTTGGGTTTATCAGCACGCGCGTTGCCCAGCATCATTGCCCCTAAAAAACCGAGCAAGTACATTAGTCCGTACCAACGCAGCGCAATGGGTCCAATCTCAAAAATGATTGGGTCAATCTGAGGGAATTGTAGGTATTCTTGCACTTATTATATCCTTAACCGATTAAAATTTTTGTTCCAACAATAAATAATAACACTGCAAAGCAGCGTTTTAGCACTTTTACTTGCAGCTTTTTGGCCACTTTTACACCTACCGGCGCCGTGAATAACGAGACGCAAATAATACCAACAAATGCCGGTAAATAGATATAACCCATGCTCCAAGGGGGTAACGTTAAGGCAGTATGTAGCCCCGACCACATATAGCCAAATGAGCCCATCAAGGATACTACAAATCCCGCCGCAGAAGATGCGCCGATGGCTCGGCGCATGTCCAGTTTCGTCACCGAGGTTAAATAGGGGACCAATAAAACACCACCACCAATACCCAATAAGCTCGATAGTGACCCAATGAGACCACTCACCGCAGTTAGCTTAGATGATGGGATATCGGGTAAGGTATCGGCGCAGCCGTCGGCTTTTTTGGAGCCCAACCACATCTGTAACGACATAATGATAACAAAACAGGCGAAGAACAGCTTAAGCAAGTGACTTGGGATCGTATCAGCAAAATAACTGCCAATAAGTGCCCCTAGCCCGACTCCACTTAAGATGTAAGGTAGAATGGGACGCGGAATATTACCTAAGCGATGATGCATAAATAAAGTAGAGCTTGAGGTTAATAAAATAGCCGCCAGCGAAGTGCCTAAAACCATTGGCATCAAAGCCTGCTCATTGACTCCCGCTAATGGTAATAAAACCAATAACACAGGCACAATAATCAGACCACCACCAATCCCTAGCAAACCGGCTAAGAAGCCCACAACAGCACCAAGGGCAAGGCAAATAGCCAATATTTGTAACGCGATATCCAACCTAAACTCCAACGTTAAAACAGATGCGCTTATTCTACTCGATTAGTACCGTTAATCCATAACATAGTCTAATTTGTTATAGCCTAAATATTAATTTCGATGCATGGTTTCTTTCTTGGAAATCGGCATACAATGCCCAACCAGCTCTTTCATCGCCTTGCGGTAAACATCTCGCTTAAAGGAAATGACTTGGCGCACCGGATACCAATAACTAACCCAGCGCCAATCATCAAATTCTGGATGATTGGTATGGAGCAGGTTGATACTAGACTCCGGGCTGACTAATTTTAGCAGAAACCAGCGTTGTTTCTGGCCGATACACACCGGCTGACTATCATGACGGATCATTCTGCTGGGTAATTTGTAATGTAACCATGAGCGCGTCGATCCTAAAATCTTAACATCATGGGGCTTTAATCCCACTTCCTCGTACAATTCACGATACATCGCTTCTTCAGGGCTCTCTCCCTTATCGATCCCTCCTTGAGGGAATTGCCACGAGTGTTGACGGTAGCGCCTAGCCCACATTACCTGACCATGACCATTACATATTATAATGCCTACATTGGGGCGGTAACCATCAGCGTCTATCATGTGTTTCCTTAAATTCAGGCTGTCTTTAACTATTTACAATCTTATAGCAGACTCACTGCTAAATTGATACCAATACCCTTAACGATGCAGAACTATTGTGCAGCTTTTGCCACAATCGCTCTAAAACACTACACCATCACAGATTGTCTATACGCTCGTTGCATGTGTTAATTAGCCATAATGACGGTTCAAATCTGTCAAATGGCGGTGTTTTTATCGCTTTATGATACAAATACAGAGCCAAGACCAACTTTAGTCAGAAAAACACAATTATGCATTATGGGTGTAACTTACCAGAAATAAAATCCAGCACTAAAGCATGACAAAAATACATCAATATCACTCAGAACAACAATCACTAAACTTAGTCGTCACTGTAACCTCCTAATAAGGGCAAGCATATGTCAGTTACACCCTATAATCGTCACTTAAAATGAATAACTATCACTAATTTTTAATCTTATTAACAAAATCAGCTAGCTTTAGCTAAAAGTTATCAATTTTATTCAAGTTTTCTGTGGATATAATGATAACAATCAGTCATAAAGTACCAAAAATGACAATTTAACAGCCAAATAAATTTTATTAACTCCTCGTTACCCCCTTACCAACACGAAAAACGAGAGCATCAATATCAACAACTTAACACACTTACACACAGGAAACCCACTGTTACAGTGATATTTATAAAAACGATCTTCTCGATCAAAACAACCACCAAAAATCAACTGTTCAAAATTCCGTCATCACAACAACATATCCACAACAGTTTCTCATTTAGCACTAAAAACAGACTGTTTTTCACCTAAGAATCAAATATACAGAATTTACAAGCAATATTTAGGGATAAAAAAATAGTTATCCCATTTTTCTGTGGATATCTATGTGCACTGTCATACTAGGTGCTGTATTTTAGCGCTTATTATGACTGTAAGTGTCTTAATAATAACTTTAGTCATGGCATAAACACACAAAGATCAAACACATAGAGAAGCTATCAGATTAAGCCACGTCAACCGAACAAAAAACAACCTAAGCGGCTAAATTACCGATAATGACTAAAACAAAGTACACTTAATAAAAATGCTAACCAAATTGTAAGAATCATGATCAAGGCTCCACGACATCAAGATGAATTATTGGCGCGTGCTCAGGCGATTGCGGGCCTAAGTCTAGCGCAGCTATCTGCTCAACACGCAATGAGAGTGCCCGAATCGCTAGTCCGTAACAAAGGCTGGATCGGTAACTTACTCGAGCTCGCCCTTGGTGCTAGTGCTGGTTCGAAGCCTGAGCAAGATTTTCCACAGCTTGGTATCGAACTTAAAACCATTCCCATCGATCGTTTTGGCAAACCATTAGAAACCACCTTTGTTTGCATCACACCGCTCAAAGGCATTAACGGTTTAACCTGGCAACAGAGTAACGTGCGCAACAAGCTCGCTCGCGTCTTGTGGGTACCAATTTTAGCCGAGAAGTCATTACCTATTTGCGACAGGATCATCGGTACACCTTTTTTATGGCAACCAAGTATCGAAGAAAATAGTGCCTTACAACAAGACTGGGAAGAGATCATGGAGATGATCGCGCTCGGTCAGGTGGAACAGATCAACGCCCGTACCGGTCAAGTCTTACAACTGCGCCCTAAAGGCGCTAATTCAAAGGCGCTGACGGATGCTATCGGTGAAGATGGGCAGGCAATCAAGACCCTACCGCGCGGTTTTTACTTAAAAATACCCTTTACACATCATATCCTTAAGCAACATTTTGGAATTTCATAGAATAGCTTATGCGGCCTTGAAATAGGCCATCGCCTAAGATCATCCGATCAGTTGTATTAACCAGTAACTTAGCGTACAGTTCAAACTAGCGTTTGAATATTCGAAATTCCCGGTACAGGGGATATAGTTTACTACTGGTGATGCCCTACTCTTCACTAGCATTTTTGGAGCCATTATGTCGACCAACACCGTACACAATCAACATTTCCCATTATTGTTAAGCCCATTAGACTTAGGCTTTACTACCCTCAAGAATCGTGTCTTGATGGGGTCAATGCATACGGGATTGGAAGAAGAAAAAGATGGCTTTAACAAATTGGCGGCTTTTTATGCCGAACGCGCACGCGGCGGCGTTGGCCTGATTGTCACGGGCGGCATAGCACCTAATTTTCGCGGCCGTATATCACCTCATGGTTCACAACTAAGTTTCTCATGGCAGACTGGCAAACATAGAATAATCACCGATGCGGTGCATCAAGCTGGGGGCAAGATTTGTATGCAAATCCTCCACACTGGTCGTTATGCCTATCATCCATTTAACGTCAGTGCATCAAATATTAAGGCGCCAATAAACCCATTTAAACCACGCCAAATGAGCGAACGCCAAATCAAGAAAACCATTAAAGATTTCGTCTCGACCTGTGAACTGTCTAAGAAGGCAGGCTATGATGGCGTCGAGATAATGGGCTCTGAAGGTTACTTAATTAACCAATTTTTATGTACCAGAACCAACCAGCGCCAGGACAAATGGGGCGGTAGCTACGAAAACCGTAAGCGACTCGCGTTAGAGATAGTTAAGGCTTCTCGCCAAAGAGTTGGCCCAGATTTTATTATCATCTTTCGCCTCTCGATGCTCGATCTGGTTGAAAAGGGTAGTACCTGGGATGAGGTGGTTGAACTGGCCAAAGATCTTGAACAGGCCGGTGTCACCATCATTAATACCGGTATTGGTTGGCATGAATCGCGTATTCCGACCATCGCTACCTCGGTGCCGCGTGCGGCATTTAGCTGGGTTACCGCCAAAATGAAAAAAGAGGTATCGATTCCACTGATCACCACCAACCGCATTAATACCCCAGAGGTCGCCGAAAAAATATTATCCGATGGTGATGCCGACATGGTATCGATGGCACGTCCAATGTTGGCCGATGCAGACTTTGTCAATAAAGCAGCGGCAGGTCAAAGTGATCGCATCAATACCTGTATCGCCTGCAATCAAGCCTGTCTAGACCATGTATTTAAGCAAAAACGTGCCAGTTGTTTAGTTAATCCACGTGCCTGTTACGAAACCGAGCTAAACTTTGAACAAACCTCAGCGGTCAAGAAGCTGGCGGTTATTGGTGGCGGTATGGCGGGTATGGCCTTTGCTATTTATGCCGCACAACGTGGTCATCAAGTCAGCCTGTTTGAGGCTAAGGATCATTTGGGTGGTCAGTTTAACCTCGCTAAAAATGTGCCTGGCAAGGAAGAATTTGTCGATTCACTACGTTACTTCACCAGCGAGTTAACCCGCCAAAATATCGATGTCACTCTCAACAGCAATCAAAGCGTTGAAGCGCTGTCGGCGGCGGGCTTTGATGAGGTGATATTGGCGACAGGTGTCACGCCACGCATCCCAAGCATCGAGGGTATCGATCACCCTAGCGTGTTCAACTACCAACAAGTTCTTAACGGTGAGGCGACCATTGGGCAGCGCGTTGCGGTATTAGGAGCTGGCGGCATTGGTTATGACATCTGTGAATTTTTAACCGAATCGGGTCAATCACACACGGTTAACCTAGCATTGTGGCTCAAAGAGTGGGGCATCGACCAAACGATTAGCCATGCCGGAGGCGTCGAAGGTATGACTCAGGTTAAGCCCGAATCGGCACGTCACATATACATGTTGCAACGCAAAGAAGAGCGCTTTGGCAAGACACTGCAACCAACCACTGGCTGGATCCATCGTGCCGCATTGAAGAAGCGCACTGTCGAGATGATTGGCGGTGTCCAGTACATTAAGATCGACGACCAAGGCTTGCACATCGATGAAGCTGGCCAAACGAGAATACTAGAAGTAGACAATATTGTGATCTGTACCGGCCAAGAGTCGCAAAAATCGCTACACCAAGGACTGACTGATGCAGGCCTTAGTGTACATCTTATTGGCGGCGCGGATTACGCGGGTGAATTAGATGCCAAGCGGGCCATCCGTCAGGCAGCTGAACTCGCCGCTCGCATCTAACACTCACCTCACCAATGAAAAAGGATCATAATAATACGATGCTCCTTTTTCATGTCCGGCGCTTAGTAATAACCACGTGATTTAATTCACAATATTATTTATTTACCGCGCAAACCAGCTACGCTCACCTTGATTCATGGTAGTCTAATCCGAACTAATAAGAACAATAAGGCCGACCTATGTCCGTTAAACACCTGATGCTTGCCGCATTATGCAGCGCTACATCGACCACCGCTTTCGCTCAACATTCGAACATCATGACGCTGCAAGGCAGCGCTGATGTCTCTCCCGTAGTGAATACATCATCAGGGAGCAATACACCCCAATCGGCCAAACAATACACCGTCAGCGGTATTGTCACCGCAATTCAACGCAAGGCGTTAGGCAAGGACGTTCGGCCAGGCTTTTTTATTCAAGATCCCTTAGGCGATAATAACCCGCAGACTTCCGATGGTATTTTCGTCGTTAGTGCTTCCCACAAGGTTAACTTGGGCGATAATGTTAAGGTTACCGGCACCGTTGTTGAAGCCTATGGCTGGACCCAGATACGCGCGGCAAAGATAGACACCAGTGGCACAACCGAGCAGCTAAAAGCGCAAATGTTACAATCTATCGCCAGTGACGAAGACTTTAGCCAGACACTAGAACGACATGAAGGCATGTTAGTCACGATCGGCGCAGGTAGCAAGATGCTCGTATCCCGCACCTTTGGCTATGATCGACAGGCCCGTCGTAATAATATGGCGATCGCCCATCGTAGTATCAATCGACAGGCTAACCAGTTATTTTACCCTAACTCACCCCAGGCTCGCGAGCAACACCAGTCAAATCAAGCGCGTAACCTAACTATCGAATCATCACAAAAAGCGGGCAAAGGAGAAATTCCTTGGTATCCCAAGTTTGCTCAGGCCAATCACGCCGCCACTGCCGAAAACTATATCCGTATCGGCGACCGCGTTAATCAGTTAACCGGCGTACTTGGTTACTCGCATGGCCAATACCGCCTCTATGTAACACAAGAGGTCACTAGCGACAGTTTTACCCACCTTAACCCGAGAACCAATAAACCTCAGCTTAAGCAAGGTGATGTTACCGTTGCGACCTTTAACGTGCTTAATTACTTTAATTCCCCCTTTGGTGGTGATAGTAACCCAAGCAACAAGAGCCGAGGCGCCGCCAGTAAGAAAGAATTTGAGATGCAAGGCAACAAGATTGTTAAGGCTATTATTGCGCTCGATGCCGACATCATCGGCCTAATGGAAATAGAAAATAATGGCTATGGCAAGAAGTCTGCTTTAGTCGATTTACTGAGCCGCATCAATAAACAGTTACCGACTAACGAGCAATACCAATTTGCCCAGGCAAAAGACAGCGCATTAATCGGCACAGCGGCCATCACCAATCAAGTTATTTATCGTCCAAGTTCGGTGAGTGTCGCCAAGGTGCAGATCATCAGCATGCCACAACAGCACGCGCCACAAGTGGGTAAGGAATCTGGTAATAATTTCATGCGTGACGCCCTCACACCAACATTTATCATCAATAAGAGTGGCGAGCGCCTAACTATTTCAATTAATCATTTTAAGTCGAAAGGCTCTACGTGCTGGGAAGATGTGGCATTACAAGGCAACAAAGACATTGACCGACAAGGCTCATGTGAGAATTTTCGTGTCTCTGGTGCCTATTACCTTGGCTCTCAATTGGCGAAAATTGACGGCCATAAGCTGATCATTGGCGATTTAAACTCTTATGCCTTAGAAGACCCGATAAGCGTATTAACCCATCGTGATTCATTGCCAACAGACTACAAAATAACAGCGGCTCGTGATACCTACATTGGTGGCGATCAGCACACTGGTACGTTGCTCCATGGTGCTAAAGGCGCAATAATCGAAAAATCATTTGGTTACATCAACACTGTACAGGCTAAACACCCGCAGGCTTTTGGCTATTCATTTTCCAATGTTGTTGGCACCCTCGATTATATTTTGGCCTCGCCGTCACTGAGCCAGCATATTGTTGACGCCATTGAATGGAATATTAACTCGCCGGAGTCGACCTTGTTTGAGTACCCAAGAAAGTATACTGGCAAGATGAACAAGTATGGCGACCCCTACCGCTCGTCTGATCATGATCCGGTGCTAATTTCGCTTAAGTTTTAATTCACCGATAACCCGCTAAGCTTAATTCTTTAAGCTTAGCAGGTGATAATAGATGAGCAGGTCTAGCGTCAGACCTTGGATGAAAGTCATTACGGCGACCATCATAGCGGCAGCGTTTAGTGCCTATAGCGGCCTGCCCGTTACGTTCTTTGATATCATGATGATAGTAATGAGCGCCACCATCCTGTGTATTACGTTTATGATGTTAAGGTCAAGCAATCAATTAGCGCGTGATGAGACGCAACCGCTGAGCCCCTTAACGTTGCTCGGCCTTTTAACCGGTTTACTCCTAATGACACTATTGAGCATCGCTATATTGAGTATAACTTGGAATGAACCACTGGTCTTGAACACGGGGAGCCGAGGTGACATACATGGTTATACCCGTGACCATTGGAAATGCTTGTTTCAGAGTTTGGGTAGGATACGAGTACAAGGCATGATTTTTAATTAATGGTTATTCCCTGATTATGAATCATAACGCCGTAATCGTTTTCTACCCAATCTCCCGTAGGGCAAGACGATAAGCGACCAACTACGTCGTTATAAGATATTAGTTTAGAATGACTAGACAACACATATTACGCCTAGTATTTGGCACGCTTCTCGACTTGCTGAAATCATGCATTATCATTGGTCACGGGTATATACCCTCATTATTTTGAGCGTATCTATGGCCATTTTTTCGAGTAGCTGTTGTTATGCTTTGATCAAAGCTTTTATCCACCAGCTAAACGAAAAGCACGATAATAAGGGTTAATCACGCATCTTGGCAATTTCTTCATTGTCGAGATGGCGGATATCCTTGCCTTTAACAAAGTAGATGATGTATTCCGAGATATTTTGCACCCGATCTCCCACTCGCTCTAATGCGCGAGCTGCCCACATCACTTCCATCACACTAGGGATCGCACGGGGATCTTCCATCATATAGGTCATCAGCTCACGCATCATGCTCTCATATTGCACGTCGATACGTTCATCCTTACTATGCACTTCAAATGCACTATCGGCGTCCATACGGGCGAAGCAGTCGAGCACATCATGTAATAAGGCGACGCACTGACGCCCTAAATTCTCTAAGCTAACCAACAGCCGCCCCTGTTTATTAGCATTTTTTTCCAGCGCAACATTGGCTAGTTTTTTAGCGCTATCGCCGATCCGTTCTAGATCATTAACAGTTTTTGAAATGGCAAAGATAAGTCGTAAATCACCGGCCGCGGGCTGACGTTTGGCGATGATACGAGTACACTCTTCATCAATCAGCACTTCGTAAGAGTTAACCGTCTTGTCGTTACTGATAACCTTTTCCGCTAACACAGTGTCGAGCGTACTGATCGCCTCAATGGCATCGCTTAATTGCTTTTCGACCAAGCCGCCCATCATTAATACTCTATTACGAATATTTTCCAGTTCGCTATTAAATTGTCCCGAGATGTGACGTTTAAGATTTAAGTTATCCATAATTATCTCCTTTAACCGTATCGTCCGGTAATGTAATCTTCGGTTTTTTTCTTCACCGGTGTGGTAAACAACGTGTTGGTATCACTGTATTCAATCAATTCACCCATATACATAAATGCAGTATTGTCTGAGACACGGGCGGCCTGTTGCATGTTATGCGTCACGATAACCACGGTAAACCTCTCTTTTAAATCGGTGATAAGTTCTTCAATCACCAGCGTTGAAATAGGATCTAGTGCCGAAGTAGGCTCATCGAGTAGTAACACTTCAGGCTCAATAGCGATCGCTCTGGCGATAACTAAACGTTGTTGCTGCCCCCCCGATAACCCGAGCGCATTGTCGTGTAACCGGTCTTTAACCTCTTCCCACAACGCGGCGCCACGTAACGACTCTTCAACGGCTTGATCTAATTTTCGACGATCTTTTATCCCTTGCAGGCGCAGACCATACACGACATTCTCATAAATCGATTTTGGAAACGGATTCGGTCGCTGAAACACCATGCCTACCTTACGGCGCAGGGTCGCAACATCGACTTTACGATCAAATATATTTTGCTGCTCGAGCAGAATATGACCTTCGATGCGGCAGTTATCAATCAGATCATTCATGCGATTCATCGAGCGCAGTAGCGTCGATTTACCACAACCTGAAGGACCAATAAATGCGGTTACCTGTCCCTTAGGAATACGCATGGTAACGTCAGTCAATGCCTGTTTATCACCATAAAATAAGTTAAGGTTTTCTATCGCAAAGGCGGTATCGCTATCTTGCAGGTTCGCCAAGTCAAATTTCGGCTTATCTTGTTCAAAAGAGTCAAATTTTAATGTTTCAATATTAATCATGTGCATTTACCAATGGTGTTCGCTATCGCTTAAAGGATAGCTATTTATCTAATGCTCTAGCAAGCGGTACTTTTCACGTAAATAATTACGAATGCCAATGGCGGTCATATTCAATCCGACAATCACCGTCACAAGCAAGAATGAAGAAGCAAAGACTAAGGGGCGCGCCGCTTCAACGTTAGGACTTTGAAAGCCAACATCGTAGATGTGAAAACCTAGATGCATAAACTTTCTGTCCAAGTGGATATAGGGAAAGTTGCCATCGATAGGCAGTGTTGGCGCCATTTTAACAACCCCCACCAGCATCAATGGTGCTACTTCACCCGCCGCACGTGCCACGGCGAGAATAAGCCCGGTCATGATCGCTGGGCTGGCCATCGGAATAACAACTTTCCATAATGTTTCGGCCTTCGTCGCGCCAAGAGCATAACTACCCTGACGTAGCGAAATGGGGATGCGTGATAACCCCTCTTCGGTGGATACAATAACCACCGGCAAGGTTAAGATGGCCAAGGTTAATGCTGACCACAACACGCCAGGACTACCAAAAACCGGGGTTGGCGAAGATTCAGGATAAAATAACTGATCGATGCTGCCCCCGAGGATGTACACGAAAAAGCCCAAGCCAAATACGCCATACACCACCGATGGCACACCGGCCAAATTAATCACCGCAATGCGCACAAATTTAGTGACCAAACCTTTCTTGGCGTATTCATGCAGATAAATAGCCGCAACAACGCCAAATGGCGTAACAATCACCGCCATTAACATCACCATAAAGATGGTACCAAAAATGGCCGGAAAGACGCCGCCTTCCGTATTAGCTTCGCGCGGATCATCCATCACAAAACTGCCGATGGCACTAAACCAATGAGCAATCTTTTCTAATAGACTCATCCGATTAGGCAGATGAACAGCCAGTACCGAGGCGATATTAAGCGTCACGACTTCGCCGCGCATATCCTTAACTAATACATGGTCGCGGGTGCTCAGTTGGCGCAGACTAAATAGGTGTTTTTCATGCACCAGATATTGAGTCTTAAGCACATCGCGCTCTTTATTTAGCTGCGCGATGTTTGCCTGGCTTAACTGATTGTCAATCTCTAAGCGGCGCTCACGTAGACGCAGACGCTCCAATTGATAGTTAATCGCGCTAATTTCACCGTTTTGCAACCGCAACTCTTGCGCTTTTAGTTGATTGGCTCGGTTCAGCGCTTTTTTCAGTACGGGGTGCAAGCGCGTCATCTCGCCGTTGATCGTTTTACCGTCTATCTCCAGGCTATCGATCAAGCCATAGAAATTACCATTTTTGCTACGCTCAAAGACCGCCAGTTCAGGTAGCGCTTGTTGCGTAACAATTGACGGTGCCAATAACCATCTAAAGTCCAACTCAACAAATTCACGGTTACCCGTTTTAACCAGCAGTGAGTTAACTTGAGCAACATCGCTGGCCACTAAACGGCCATTATCACGTAGATGCTTGGCGTCGATGGTATCGGTGTCATACACTTCACCAATCACCCGTTCTATCTGACCGTTGGGGTGCTTTACCTCAAACTGATAAATCGTCGCTGGCCAAAAATAGGTTAGGCCGCGCCAAGCAATGAGGGACAATAGCCCAATGACCGCAATAAGACTAAGGCTGACCGCGCCTGAGGTTAACCAAATCCACGGCGAACCACTTTTAAACCAATTACCCATGAGTTAGGCCTTTTTTATCAAAAACATTACTAATAATCATTACAATGAACCGTATTTTTCACGTAAGCGTTGGCGCACCAATTCCGCAATCGTGTTAAAGAAAAAGGTAAAAATAAACAATACAAAGGCCGCAAGAAATAGTATCCGATAGTGTGTTGAACCCACTTCCGATTCAGGCATTTCCACCGCGACATTGGCCGACAGCGTGCGCATTCCTTCAAATATATTCCAGTCCATTATGGGGGTGTTGCCCGTCGCCATTAATACAATCATGGTTTCGCCAACGGCGCGGCCGAGTCCCATCATGACCGCCGAAAAGATGCCTGGACTGGCGGTAAGCAATACCACCCCGATCAGGGTTTGCCAGCGAGTTGCGCCAAGCGCTAACGAGCCGTTACTAAGATGTTGAGGCACACTGAAGATAGCATCTTCGGTGATTGAGAATATGGTAGGGATAACCGCAAAGCCCATCGCCAAGCCAACGATAAGCGCATTACGTTGATCAAAATCGATACCCATTTCGTTGCTAATAAACATCCGGGCATCGCCGCCCATAAACTGCACCTCGACGATGGGACTTAACCAATAACAGCACACCGCGGTTAATAAAATTACCGGAATTAGAAATACTGAGCTGTACTCTTCTTTAAACACGTAGCGCAGCTTAGTCGGCAAATGGTGATAAGTAAAAGCGCTTAATACAATCACTAACGGCAACAAGACTATCAGCATGAACACAAAGGGGAGATACTCTTCAATGATCGGTGCTAACCACAATCCTGCGAGGAAGCCTAAGATAACCGTCGGCAATGCTTCCATCGTTTCAACGGTTGGCTTGACCACTCTACGCAGGCCAGCAGGCATAAAGTATGCTGTATAGATCGCGCCAGCAATCGCAATAGGCACGGCAAACAGCATCGCATACAGTGCCGCCTTAATCGTACCGAACGAGATAGGAACCAATGAGAGCTTAGGTTCAAAATCATCGCTAGCAGAGGTTGACTGCCACACATAATCAGGCGCTGGATAACCTTCATACCAAACTTCTTGCCATAGTGCGCTAAAGCTTACTTCTGGGTGCTCATTATCAAGCTTATAAAAGTTAATCCAATCGCCACCTTGAAACATTAAGGCATTGTTTCGTGGTGAGAACACCATGCTTTTGGCCGGTTCACCAAGTGAGTAAGTCAAGAGTGTCGCTTCACTGGTCGTATGGAATAACGTCACTAGGCCTTGGTCATTTAACACCGCAAAGGTTTTTCTCGCGGGCTCAGCTTCTATTTTTAACACACTGCCGGGTACTGAAAATTGACGAATTTTAGTCAATCGCCGTCCGCGGTCACTCTTGACCTCAAACCATTGACTGATCACGCCATCGCTATTGCCAACTAAGATAGAACTACCACCCGAGAGCAAGCTAATACTTGTCACTTTAGCGTTGGCTTGGTTGATATCAAGTAATTGCAGCGGCGTATTAATATCCTCACTGAGCAGATCATAGACATAGAGTTGGTTTTCACTTTGCACGAACAGCAAACGTTGGTCAGGGGTCAATAAAAGATTATCGATAGTAACCGGCGTATTACTAAACTCAGTCACTTGACTAACCCACTCGATTTCTTCGGTCATGAAGTTTTCTTCGGCGCTAAGCTTAGTCAAGATCAACCGACCATCTTGGGTTAATGCCACGATGGATGTTTGCTCGTCATCACTTTGAAAGGCAATTTTTACCAACGCCTGACGCCGTGAGTCGACTTCTAAACCTTGATTGGTCATCGGATAACTGACACCGGCACTGATTTTTCTAACCTCAGTGGAAAAATCAAGGGTGAAGCTCGGCTGCGCGATCAAAACCTGACCATTAGCCAAACCAAAGGCAACATTATTTGCCGATTTCGCGCTACTGGTGACCTTAGCCGTTTTAGGTAAAGCAATCGTATGAGCCGGTGGACTCGATGGCACTAGCGGATAGAAATTAAGCATCGCCTGATCATCGAAATAGTAACCTATTTCGTTGAGCTCATCGCTGCCAAACGCAACAATAGTGGTATTAGGCTTGATCGGTTGTTGATGATGAGATTCGATCTTTGCGTCTCTAAATATGGGCTCTACAACATAAAGCAAATAGCCAAAGATCATCAATAACGTCATTAAAACCATTAATCCGCCGAGGGTAATGCTATAACGCGTTAACCGATCTTTAACCAGTCGCATCGTATTATTAGCGGCTAAACTAGATGATGACATTTACAGTAAATTCCTAAGATTAATCATACTGTGCTTAGCATAGTACTTCTATATGACAGTAGTGTGACATATCACCAGCGGTTGATTGATTATCGAGCAAATAACCAGTGATTAACTGGACAAAGCGACGATCTAGGTTTATTACTAATAAGTATCTCTGTGTGCCTCACTGTATTAACAAGGAAATTTATGAAAAATGTTGTCGTCACTTTCATCGGGAAAGACAAAGCAGGTTTAGTCGACCAATTAGCAAACTTAGTTTTTACCCATCAGGGGAATTGGTTAGGTAGCTCAATGAGCCATTTAGCGGGACAGTTTGCGGGGATCGTGCAGGTGGAACTGCCCGAGCTTGAATTAGCAAAGTTTAGCCTAAGTCTTGGTCAATTAGATGATTTACACACCACCATTCAAGAAGGGCATAAGACTGCAGGCGATGTAGAGCCTGAAAACTTACTTAACATCTCGATAATTTGTAACGACCGTTCAGGCATCGTGCAAGAGGTGACACAGGCCTTACATTCCGTTGATGCTAACATCGAACAACTTGGTAGCCAGCTTGAAAGTGCTGCTAATACTGGCGCTATCATGTTCAGGGCAAATATTACGGTACTGTTACCAGCGCATTCGACCATCGAACAGCTCACCGATGCTATCGAAGCGCTTGGCGACGATGTCATGGTGGATGTTGAATACGGCTGTTAATTCACAAGGTTTTGCCATGTGTGATGTTATGTCGTGCGGCCCTAGCGCCGCAGTCAAACCATTGATGGCAAGCCTTGGTTATTTGCAACGACCGTTCGGGCATCGTGCAAGAGGCGACGATGTCATGGTGGATGTTGAATACGGCTGTTAATTCACAAGGTTTTGCCATGTGTGATGTTATGTCGTGCGGCCCTAGCGCCGCAGTCAAACCATTGATGGCAAGCCTTGGTTAACGCCGACTGTTCTTGATAGCCTAATAAGGCAGTGATGCGAATCATGCTGATGCTTGGCTGTGCCAAATAATGACAGGCTAACTCACGGCGGGTTTGGTTTTTTATCTTCACGAAGCTCGTCTGTTGCTGCGTGAGTTTACGATGTAATTGCCGCACGTTCATGCCTAATGCAAATGCAACCGTTTGATTGTCACAACAATCAAACGCCAACATCGCCTTAATTAATACCACGACATGATTGAGCAGGTTCAATTCCTTCTCGCCACAATGGCGCAATAAATAGAGACTCGCGGCATTAGATAGATCTTGGCGCTCGATCATCACCGGCATCGACAAATCGCTTGTTCTAACAACTAAGCCGGCAATATGGTACTCATCGCGTAACGAACATTTAAACACCTGCCTAAAGTGCCAACTCAGCTGCTCTTTTTCATAGGGTAAATACAAACCGATAAAACTCAATCGTTGATTACTCAATTGTGCCACGACCTGACTCGCTAGCGCTAAAGTCAGCTCATAGGTCTGTTTTGCCTCTGCAACCTCAGGCAGCACGATGCTAAACGACATTAACGATTCATTGTCATTGGGCAAGTTGGTCAGCCCAATCATTAAACCTGGGGTATGGAAATGAATATACTTAACCAGACAGCTTAGCGCTTCTTCTAACGTGGTGGCCTGCTTTGCCACGATAGCTAATGGGCCTAAAATATCGATGGATTGCTTGGCCGCCAACTCAATACCAAAGTCGTCACAGTGTAATACTTTACTGCAATCTTCGAGTAACTGAATGTAACTTCTATAGCTCAGAAATTGGCCCTGTCCGCGTAATAATTTGGTGCTCAGGCCCTGCTTTTTTAATAACCCGGCAACATCTCCATCGAGAGATTTAACCAGCTCACTAAACCCTTGCAATGATTCAGCGCGAATTAAATGAGTCATTAACCCCCCTATGATTGGCCAAGATTATTGTCCTAAAATAACAAGTATTGTTAAATTTATCTATGCCAATATACCATCACAAACTAATAATTATAGGATTAGCTAATATGACTGCTCAAACATTTGACTATGTGATCATCGGAGGCGGAAGCGCTGGTTGCGTCATGGCCGCACGATTAAGTGAAGATCCAAGCGTCTCTGTCTGTCTCTTAGAGTCAGGTAAGAAAGACACCTCCAAACTTATTCACGCGCCTGCTGGATTAGCGGTGATGGTGCCCCACGGGATCAATGGCTGGCATTATGAAACCGTTGAGCAAGCACAGCTCAATAATCGCCGCGCATTACAACCGCGCGGTAAAGTGCTTGGCGGTAGCAGCTCGATCAATGCCATGGTTTATATCCGTGGTAACGCCTGGGACTATGATAACTGGGCTAGCCTTGGCAATGACGGCTGGAGCTATCAGGACGTATTACCCTATTTTATTAAGGCCGAAAATAACCAGCACTTTAAGGACGACCCATTCCACGGTAATGACGGACCATTAGTGGTCTCAGAGGTGCGCAGTCCAAGTATTTTTAACCAATATTTCCTAAGTGCCTGCAATGAACAAGGCATCGAAACAAAATCAGATCTTAATGGCCAATCGCAAGAAGGCTGCCGCTATGCTCAGGTAACGCAAGTAAATGGTCAGCGTTGTAGCGCTGCAAAAGCCTATATCACGCCGAATCTAAGCCGTAGCAATCTCACCGTGATCACGGGTGCGCATGTCGAGCGCTTAGCGATCAAAGATCGACGAGTAACCGGTGTACATTACCGCGTTAAGGGTCAGTCACTGGAAGTTAGAGCCAATGAGGAAGTGATTTTAAGCAGTGGTTCTTTCGGTTCGCCGCAAGTTTTAATGCTTTCAGGGATCGGGCCCAAAGAGCATTTGAGCAGTGTCGGTATTGAAACTATTATCGACCTGCCGGGCGTTGGCAGTAACTTACAAGATCACTTAACCGTGGTGCCAATTTATCGCACCAAAGAAACCAAAGGTACTTTTGGTATTAGTCTGCGCAGTTGTTATGAAATACCAAAGGGCATCATGCAATGGGCCAAGAGCGGTGAAGGAATAATCGCCTCTAATTTTGCCGAGTCCCACGCCTTTGTCAAAACAGATCCTAACTCTCCTATTCCTGATATTCAGCTTGAATTTGTCATCGGCATGGTGGATGACCACAGCCGTAAACTTCATATGGGTCACGGTTACAGTATTCATGCGAGTTTAATGCGCCCTAAGAGCCGTGGCACGGTCCGCCTTGCCGATAAAGAACCGAGCAGCGCGCCGCTTATCGATCCTAATTATTTAAGCGATCCGCGCGATCTTGACTCGATGTTACTTGGGCTCAAGAAGACGTTGGAAGTCATGGAGTCTAGTGCTTTTGATGGCGTCAAAGGAGAGATGGTTTACCCGATAGACCGTCACGATGATAAGAGCTTAATCGAATTTATACGCGTTAATGGCGATACCGAATATCACCCGGTAAGCACTTGTAAAATGGGTGTGGACAGCGATGAAATGGCGGTGGTAAATGGACAGTTAAAGGTGCGTGGATTGGATAATTTACGCGTTATTGACGCGTCGGTGATGCCAGCCTTAGTGACGGGTAATACCAATGCTCCAACAATTATGATTGCCGAGAAAGCCGCAGATATGGTTAAGTTAGCGTATGCAGCCAACAGAGAATCGGCGTGTGGCTAACACCGCCTGATACATCGAGTAGGGTGAGGCTTTTGCCTCATCCCTCTCACAGAACCGTACGTACGGACCTCGTATACGGCTCCTGTATTCTTCATATCTCGCTAATTTCTTAAATAAATTG
>Ga0105356_10000457_pt1 | contig 38661 bp, 34 predicted proteins | sample GOMGulsemesocosm_3_FD_83502 | JGI IMG/M metagenome (GOLD analysis project Ga0105356, IMG submission 83502) | Methane-oxidizing microbial communities from mesocosms in the Gulf of Mexico - GOM9D Gulf of Mexico | ecosystem: Environmental > Aquatic > Marine > Cold seeps | place: Gulf of Mexico...
CTGTCTCCGCCGTAAGACTCTACACCGGGTCATTTACCGGTACTGGGCTGGCGCCTAGGTTAGCGTGGTGGGCCACCGAGCGAAAATTGTGCCTGTGGTGTACGCAATCCTAGGAGTTTTTAAGGATACGCCCCTAGGCTGCGACAAATATTCTGTTTGCGTTTTTGTCCTTTTCGGTGGAGTGACAGCACTGCCACGAGTTCAATTGAGGCGCAGGGCAGCAGCGCGAGAGGTACTAAAGTCGTGGGAAATCAGTGTGTTACACTGGCGTCATCACCATTATAAGGATGTAATATGACGATCAATAAGCGCCGCGCTGTTCGCACAGCCCTGCGTGCTGGCGTAAAACTATCACACCCGGACGTCGGCGAGCTAGACTTACATACCGACGATATATCAGACTCCGGAGCCTATATATTGACCGAGGGCAACGAGCCGCCGGGCATTGACGAGCTGGTAGTGGTGCAGGTGCAAGGTATGGGCGGCGGCGAGGCACCGGCAGTGAAAATGTGCGTTGTACGTTCCGATGCAACAGGTATTGCTTTGGAGTTTGTACGAGAGTAGCCAGCAGCTGGCGGCGGGACAATTACTGCTGTATGTTTTTTGCTCGTATTGTTGTTTAGCGAAAGAGCGAGGCAATAGTTATCCGTGACGGTTTGTTTTGCAAGATGGTCTCCGGGTCTGAGCTTCTAGGGTTGCCCTATGAGCTATGCTATTATCGCGCCTTAACAAGACAAAACAGGATGCGAAATGCATATCCACATATTGGGTATTTGCGGTACGTTTATGGGTGGCTTGGCGGTTTTGGCACGGCAGTTGGGCCACACTGTTACCGGCTCTGATGCCAATGTCTATCCGCCGATGAGCACCCAGTTGCGAGCCGAGGGCATTGCCCTTGTCGAGGGCTACGATCCGGCTCAGTTAGAGCCGGCCCCGGATATGGTTGTTGTCGGCAACGCCATGAGCCGGGGGAACCCCACCGTCGAGGCGATGTTAGATCGAGGCCTGCCCTATACGTCTGGTCCCCAATGGCTGTTTGAAAATTTGTTGCAGGAGCGCTGGGTACTGGCGGTGGCCGGTACTCATGGCAAGACCACTACCAGTAGTATGCTGACCTGGATTCTGGCCTGTGCGGGTATGAAACCCGGGTACTTAATCGGAGGGGTTCCCGCTAATTTTGAGCTGTCTGCCAGTATCGGTGATTCGGCATTTTTTGTTATCGAAGCCGATGAGTACGACAGCGCATTTTTCGACAAACGTTCGAAGTTTGTTCACTACCGGCCGCGCACCGCCATCCTAAACAATCTAGAATTTGATCACGCCGATATCTTTGCCGACTTGGCGGCGATTCAGCGTCAATTCCATCATCTGCTGCGGACTATACCGGCAGCGGGGCGAGTGATTGCGCCGACGGCGGATAACAATATAACCGAGGTGTTGGCGCAGGGACTCTGGTCAGAGCTCGAATTGTGCACCATAGAGGCGGAAAGTGACGCCACCTGGCTGGCACAAACACTAAGTCCCGACGGCAGTGAATTCTCCGTGCAGTGCCGGGCGGCAGATAACAACATCACCACAGTTGGCGTGGTGCGTTGGCAGCTAACAGGGCAGCACAATGTGAATAATGCGCTGGCGGCTATAGCCGCCGCTCGACATGTCGGTGTAGTACCTGCGTTAGCGGTCGAGGCGCTGTGTTCTTTTGACGGTGTCAAACGCCGAATGGAATTGCTGGGTGTGCCGGCAGGGGTTGCGGTTTATGACGATTTTGCCCATCATCCCACGGCGATAGCCAGTACTCTGGCCGGTCTCAGGGCCAAAGTCGGCGACGGCAAAATCACAGCCGTTATCGAACCGCGTTCCAATACCATGCGCCTGGGTTCACATCTGGACAAATTGGCACCGTCCAGCCGGGACGCCGACCAAGTGATTTGGTACCAGCCGCAGGGTTTAGATTGGTCACTGGAGTCGGTGGTGGCAGCAAGCGCCGGTCGCGCTACGGTTGACTCATCGATTGAGCACATCGTCGCCACGCTCAAAGCCCAGTCGGAACCGGGCGACAGTATCGTGATTATGAGTAACGGCGATTTTGGCGGTATTCATCAGCAGTTGTTAGCAGCCTTAAATCTCAACCACCATTGATATTGATATGTCAGGACTATTAGATCTATGAAATCGCAGCTATTTTCGCTTTACGAGCGAGTTATACTGAACAACCACCGTGCTTCACTACTGCTTATGCTGCTACTGATAGCTGGGCTGTCTACCTACATTCCCAATTTTAAGCTGGACGCCTCCGCCGACTCGCTGGTGCTAGAGGGCGATCAGGCGCTGCAATATTCCCGGGAAATTACCAAGCGTTTTGAATCAGAAGACTTCTTGTTGGTGACCTATAAGCCCCATCAAGCGCTATTGTCCGACGCGTCGCTGGCTAGCCTAGATCAATTGCGAGCTGAGCTGGCGCTGTTAAAGGGAGTGTCGTCGATAACCAGTATTCTCGACGTGCCGCTACTGGAAAGTCCATTGGTAACACTGAATGACATTGCCAGCGGAGGTGAACTACGCACCTTGAGAACAGTGGGTATCGACCGCGACATGGTGTTAACCGAGCTGACCACAAGCCCAATTTATCGCAACTTAATCATGAGCAGCGACGGTAAAACCACGGCGGTGCAGATCAATTTGGCTAGGGATGAGACTCTAGACTCGCTGTTCGCGCAGCGCGAAAGTTTGCGAGAACTGGCGCTCACAGCCGACTTTAATCAGCAACAGGCGCTGGCCACAGCTGAGCAGAGCTACCGCGATTACTCCGCTCAAGTCAACGGGCAACGGGAACAGTTGGTGGCAACAGTGCGGGCAATTATCGAGCGTTATCGTGGCGGTGCACAAATGTTCTTGGGTGGCGTGCCAATGATAGCTGCAGACATGGTCAGCTTTGTGAAAAGTGATTTAGTGGTCTTTGGCACCGGTATTGTCAGTTTTATCATCATTGTATTGGCGCTGATATTTCGGCGTGCGGCCTGGGTTTTGCTGCCGCTTATCAGTTGTATTTTGTCGACGTCCTTTATGTTGGGATTAATTACCTGGCTGGACTGGCAAATGACGGTTATCTCCTCCAATTTTGTTGCGCTGCTGCTTATCATAACGCTGTCGATTACTATTCATTTACTAGTACGCTATCGCGAATTGCTGGCCGACAATGCGGACATGGATCAATTCCAGTTGGTCAGGCAGACCACCTATTTAATGATAAAACCCTGCATCTATACTGCGCTCACCACGATTGTAGCTTTTGCCTCATTGGTAGTGAGTGGGATTAGGCCGGTTATCGACTTCGGCTGGATGATGACCATTGGGGTGACAGCCGCACTTATCATTGTTTTTATCGTTATGCCAAGTATGTTGTTACTGCTAAAAAAACCCATCGGAGTTGCTGCGCAATCTGACGGCGCGGCCACAACACTGCGTTTTGCAGCCTTCGCCGAGCGCCACGGGACTATGATTTTATGGGCTACGGCGCTGCTGACTGTCATCAGCCTTTATGGCATTAGCCAACTCGAGGTGGAAAATCGTTTCATCGATTATTTTAGTGAGGACACCGAAATTTATCGCGGCATGGAAACGATTGATGCCAATCTGGGTGGCACTATTCCATTGGAAATTATTATCGATCCACTAGTGGAGGTGGAAGCCGCGGCGGTGGTGTCAGCTGCTGCCACCGAGAGCGGTGTATCCGCAGTTGCTGCTGATGATTTTGACGACGGTTTTGAAGATGATTTTGGCGATGATTTTGGCGATGATTTTGAGGACGATTTTGGTGGTGATGGCGCCGCGGCGCTGAGTTACTGGTTTAACCGCAATGGCCTGGAGCGTATTGAGCAGGTACACGACTACGTCGACTCACTGGAACAAACCGGTAAAGTGATGTCACTGGCAACGCCCTATAAGGTGCTGCGGCGGTTGAGCGACGATGTCGATGACATACAGTTGGCCTTGATGCAGACCAGTTTGCCGGCGGAAATCGATGACGTATTGATCGCACCCTATCTGAATGAAGACATTGATCAGGTCAGAATTACCGCCCGGGTGATGGAGACTAGTCGCGATCTGCGCCGTGCCGATTTACTGGCGGAAATAGAGAGCCAGCTGGTGCAAGAACTGGGTTTTCAGCCTCAACAAATTCACTTAACGGGTACGTTAGTTCTGTACAATAATATGTTGCAAAGTCTGTATCGCTCACAAATTTTGACTATTGGCGCAGTTTTTGTCGCTATTGTGCTGATGTTTTTAGTGTTGTTTCAATCCCTGTCGATTGCCTTGATAGCCATCGCGCCCAACCTTTTAGCCGCGGCAATTGTGCTGGGAGGCATGGGGCTGACCGGCATTCCGCTGGATATTATGACCGTCACCATTGCCGCCATTTCAGTGGGTATCGCGGTGGATAACACCATTCACTATGTACACCGTTTCCGAACGGAATTTGTGAAGGACAAAAACTACATAGCCACCATGTACCGCTGTCACGGGTCCATCGGCAAGGCCATGTTCTATACTTCCATTACGGTGATCATAGGCTTTTCTATTCTGGCGCTATCAAATTTCACCCCCAGCATCTATTTTGGTCTGCTGACCGGTACCGCGATGTTCGCAGCGCTGTTGGGCGCATTATTACTGTTGCCTCAGCTGCTAGTGACGTTCAAACCGCTGGGGCCCAATCGCCCGTTGCCAGAGAATAACGCGGTGCCATCCGCAAACGAGTGAGGCTGCGGCCAATTTACCGGCCAGGTCAATGAGTTCACTATGCAGTGTCGAATAAATTGCGGGGCCTGTTGTATTGCGCCGTCTATCGTCGGTCCTATTCCAGGCATGCCCCTGGGTAAGCCCGCCGGCCACCGCTGTGTGCAGCTAAATGTAGATAACCGCTGTCAGTTATTTAGCAGCCCTGCGCGCCCAGCTCTATGTGCTGCCTTTATGCCAGAACAAGAGCTATGTGGTGACAATAGAGAACAGGCGCTAGTGTTGATTGCGACACTGGAAATTGCCACGGCAGATACCAACAGTCGCTGGCTTAGCGAAAGTTAGAGGGTTTTACTATTGGAAACCATAGCGCTATTCCCACTGTCCACCGTGCTTTTTCCCGGTGGGCGCTTGCCGCTGCAAATCTTCGAGCCGCGCTATGTTGATCTAATCAGCGCCAGTCTAAAAAATGATTCCGGCTTCGGCGTGGTTTGTCTACTGCAGGGCGCGGAAGTTTTCGATCAGCGGCAAATGTCACCGCCTTCGTTCACTACTATTGGTACCTACGTAAAGGTCATCGACTGGAATAGCCTGCCCAACAACCGCTTAGCGGTGACGGTAGAGGGTGTTAAAAAATTTCGGCTACTGTCCAGTTACCAGCAGGCGGACAATTTGCACCGGGGCGAAATCGAATGGATTGCGCCGGAGCAAGCCGAGGCAGCGCCGGCGGATTGTGGCGAGTTAAAATCACTGCTGTCCCAGCTTAACAATCATCCTCAGGTGCAGAAGTTGAGTTACGACGTGGACATTACTGAGGCACCGGCACTGGGTTATCTGCTAGCGCAGTTATTGCCTATCGACAACAAATTGAAGTATCAATTGCTGCGCCTTGAGGACCCACTCGAGCGCCTGCAATCTATCGGCGACCTGCTTGAGCATCTCAGTCGTTAGAGCTTGGTCTTTGGCCATTTTTTTCCGGCACTTGATGGCAACTGAGGGACAGACTTACTATGCTACCGTTGATTATAGATGTAGAGGCGTCGGGTTTCGGCCGTGGCAGTTACCCGATAGAAGTCGGTGTGGTAATGGCCGACGGGATCAGTCACTGTATGCTTATTCGCCCGGAATTAGAATGGAAACACTGGGATGATAGTGCTGAGCAATTGCATGGTATCAGCAGGGAACAATTGCAGCGCTACGGACGTCCGGTGACGGAGGTCGCCGCCAGCTTGAACGATTGGCTTCGAGATCAACAGGTCTATAGCGACGCCTGGGGCAATGACAGTAGCTGGCTGGCGCTGTTATTTGACGCCGCCGGCCACAGGCAGCAATTTAAGTTGGAGTCGCTGCGGGGCTTGTTGTCTGAACAGCAACTGCAATGGTGGCACCAGACCAAGGACGACATTGTCGCCAGCAGCGACTTCAACCGTCACCGGGCCAGCTACGATGCCCTTATATTGCAGCGAACCTACCAGCAGACAGAGCAATTAGCACTCAATACGTAATAGTGACTGAGTCGAAAAGGTATATGCGCGCGTTATTAGCTGCTAAGTGATCTAACGCGCCCACTGCTGAGAGTGCTAAACTCACAAAAGATCACGATAACAGCAGGCCCAGTGGGTCGTCGAGGAAAAATATGGGTATTGGTGGTGTAGTGCCTGGCCTTGCCAGCGCCTTGCAGCGAGCGCAGTCGAGTCGGGAGACGGCGTCGGCGAGGATCAGTTCGGGTAGTGCACTTAACAGTGCAGGGGACGACGCCGCAGGTCTGGCGATTGCTAACCGTCTGCAAAGTCAAGGCAATGGTTTTCAGCGGGCTATTGGCAACGCCGTCGACGGTATTTCCCGGGTACAGACAGAGGGCGCAGTATTGTCTTCCATCGGAGATGCGCTGCAACGTATCCGCGAGTTGTCGTTGCAGTCAGCCAACGGCATCTTGACCGACCGCGATCGCAGCACTTTGCAATCCGAAGTACAGCAGTTGCAAGAGGGCATTAGCGCTCAGCTAGAAGACGCCGAGTTTAACGGCCGCAAATTATTTACCGGTGCAGAGGCGGGAGCTGTTCACTTAGCGGATAGCGGTGTTATTGAGCTGGGTGGTCGCGACTTCACAGCGGTGGTCGAAACCTTGAATAGCCTGGACATCGGTACCGCAGAGGGCGCTGGGGCGGCGCTGGCTTCAGTGGATGAGTTGGTGCAAAACATCGATAGCCGCCAGGGCGAGCTGGGTGCTATCAATGGTCGCATCGATTCTGCAGTGAATAACCTATATACCAGTGCAAGCAATAGCGAGCAAGCAAGAAGTCGGTTGCAAGACGCCGATATTGCAAAGGAAGCTAGCAACAATATCAGCGCCGGTATTGCCCTGCAGGTTGGCTTGGCCCTACAGAGCCAAGCCAACGCCGACAGTCGGCAAGTTCTGCAATTATTGGGCGGATAGCTGGCGCTATTGCTGTTGCCTAGGTTTTTCTTCACATCGTGCCGACCCGTCTGGCGGTAGCTGGCAACAAATTGTTGTTGCTCGACTGACAGGCCGGCGGCGGCAATTACAATCGGTAGCTGGTCGCGGTCATCAGTTTGGATATCGCGGTCATCACACTCTTCACCTGCTGTGGAAACACTTGTCCCCCCGCCGCCAACGCGTGGCTGCCGTGAGCCTGCTCATCGATTAGCATCTGCTCCAGCACCGCCCGGCTCTGCTGGTCCTGATCGGGAAGCTCGGTCAAATGCTGTTGCAGGTGTTCACAGACTTGTTCCTCGGTGGCGGCGACAAAACCTAGGCTCCAGCGATCACCGGCCAGACCCGCAAGCGCTCCCAGTGAGAAAGAGGCGGCGTAGAACAGTGGATTTAACACACTGGTATGGCTGCCTAACTGTGACAGACGCTGTTCACACCAGACCAGGTGATCGATCTCCTCGATAGCGGCTTGTTCCATTTCGGCTCTAACCTTGGGTAGTTTGGCGGTCAGGGCCTGGCCTTGATAGAGCGCCTGGGCGCAGACTTCTCCGGTGTGGTTGACTCGCATCAGACCGGCGACATGTTGCTGTTGATCCGTGGACAGGGGCAAATCTGGGGCGACCTCGCTGTCCGCAGGACTCGGCCTGGAGGCCGTTGCCGCGTTGGCAACCAAGGTGCGCAGGGCCTGATCGCCACTGACGATAAGCTTGTCGACAAAAGACAGTGCGCGCTGTTGTGGCTGTGGCATAAAATCTCCGCTGCTTATGATTCGCTTTGGTTGCTGCTTTCTCGCGCTATCGCCCGGTAGCCGATATCGCTGCGATAGTAGACCTTGTCCCAGTGTAGTGCCTGTACCTGCACATAGGCTTTTTGCTGCGCCTCGGTCACTGAATGGCCCAGTGCTGTGGCACATAAAATACGGCCGCCACTGGTCACTACCTGCTCTCCCTCTAAGCGGGTGCCGGCATGAAATACCTTGCAGCTGCTATCGTCACTACCGGCAGTCTCCAGACCACTGATAACGTCATTTTTGCCATAGTCTCCCGGATAACCACCGGCGGCCAATACTACGCCAACCGCGCTGCGGCTGTCCCATTGAGCCTCTACGGTGTCCAGCTTACCCGCTACCGCAGCACTGCACAGCGCTACTAGGTCGCCCTGTAAACGCATCATAATGGGCTGGGTTTCCGGGTCGCCGAAGCGGCAATTGTATTCGATGACCCGGGGCTCGCCGGCGGCATTAATCATTAATCCGGCATATAAAAACCCGGTGTAGTGATTGCCCTCGGCGGCCATGCCGACGACGGTGGGTTCGATAATCTCCCGCATAATGCGTTGGTGAATCTCGTCGGTCACCACCGGTGCCGGTGAATAGGCGCCCATGCCGCCGGTGTTGGGACCGCTGTCGCCGTCACCAACCCGTTTGTGGTCTTGGCTGGTGGCCATAGGCAGAATATTCTTGCCGTCGACCATGACAATAAAGCTGGCCTCCTCGCCCTCTAAAAAACTCTCGACCACGACTCTGTGTCCAGCCTCGCCAAAGGCATTACCGGCCAGCATATCTTCAACCGCGGCAATCGCCTCGGCCGTGTTAGTGGCGACAATAACGCCTTTGCCCGCCGCCAGTCCATCGGCCTTGACCACAATGGGGGCGCCCTCTCTTTTAATATACGCGATCGCCGGTCCGGTCTCAGTAAAAGTCTGATAGCTGGAGCTGGGAATATGGTGGCGGGCTAAGAAGTCTTTGGTAAAGGACTTGGAGCCCTCCAGTTGTGCTGCGCCTTTGCTGGGGCCAAAACAGGGCAGCCCGCGCTCGCCAAAATAGTCGACCACACCTTCCACTAGCGGTGCCTCGGGACCGACGATGGTGAGCCCAACGCTGTTGTCTTTGGCGAAGGCTGCCAACGCCGCAAAGTCCATTGTGTCGATATCGACGTTGTCGCAGCCCGGTTCCAGAGCGGTTCCGGCATTGCCGGGGGCGACAAAGACTGTGTCAACGGTGGCTGACTGTGCAGCCTTCCAGGCTAGTGCGTGTTCGCGGCCGCCAGCGCCAATAACGAGTACATTCATGTGTGGGGTCCAGGTAGTTTAGGGGCGCGAGATCGCGTAGCCACGTCTCGCTGGACTGTTGTTAGTGTCTAAAGTGGCGCATGCCGGTAAAGACCATGGCCATATTGGCCTCGTCAGCGGCGGCAATCACTTCTTCGTCGCGAATTGAGCCGCCGGGCTGGATCACTCCGGCAATACCCATACTCGCAGCATTGTCGATACCGTCTCGAAAGGGGAAAAAGGCATCGGATGCCATCACTGAGCCGGCGACTGCGAGGCCTGCGTGCTCGGCCTTAATACCGGCGATACGCGCCGAATTGATGCGGCTCATTTGGCCGGCGCCAACACCTACGGTCTGGCCCTTGCTGCCAAAGACAATGGCATTAGACTTCACAAACTTGGCCACTTTCCAAGTGAACAGCAAGTCGCGTATTTCGTCTTCGCTGGGCTGGCGCTTACTGACAACTTTCAGGTCGGCTGCGGTAATCATGCCTAGGTCCCGGTCCTGTACCAACATGCCGCCGTTGACCCGTTTGAAGTCGAAATCAGCCCGAGCTTCGCCCCACTGCCCACATTCTAAAAGGCGCACATTTTTCTTGGCGGTAACCACCGCCACCGCCTCGGCGCTGACGGAGGGAGCAATGATCACCTCGACAAATTGACGTTCGCATATGGCGCTGGCGGTGGCGCCATCGAGCTCCCGGTTAAAGGCGATAATACCGCCGAAGGCCGACTCGGTGTCGGTGGCAAAGGCCAGATCGTAGGCCTCGCCAATGGTATCGGCGATGGCGACGCCACAGGGGTTGGCGTGCTTGACAATAACGCAGGCAGGCTCGCTGAATTGTTTAACACATTCCAGGGCGGCGTCGGTGTCGCCGATATTGTTGTGTGACAGCTCTTTGCCCTGCAATTGCTTAGCGGTGGCGATAGAGCCCGGTGAGGGATTCTTCTCGATGTAGAAGGCCGACTTTTGGTGGGCGTTCTCGCCGTAGCGCATATCTTGGGTCTTGCTGAATTGGCTGTTGAAGGTGCGGGGGAAGTGTTCATTGCCGCCGCTGACCCGGTGGCCAAAGTAGTTGGCGATGGCGCCGTCGTAGGCGGCGGTGTGTTCGTAAGCTTTGATCGCCAGATCAAAGCGAGTGGCCTGGCAGGTAGCGCCATTGTTGCCCGCCATCTCCTCGAGAATAGTGGCGTAGTCGCCGGTATTGACCACGATGTTGACAAAAGCATTGTTTTTGGCAGCGGCGCGCACCATGGTGGGGCCGCCGATGTCGATATTCTCGATCGCGTCCTCCAGCGAACAGTTGGGGTCGGCGACGGTGTTTTCGAAGGGATATAGGTTGACCACCACCATATCAATAGCCTCGATACCGTGCTCAGCCATCACCGCGTCGTCTATGCCGCGCCGCCCGAGAATGCCGCCGTGAACTTTGGGGTGCAGGGTTTTTACTCGTCCATCCATCATCTCCGGAAATCCGGTGTAGTCAGAAACTTCAACGGCGGCAATATTGTTGTCGCGCAGCAGTTTGTAGGTGCCACCAGTAGATAGAATCTCGACGCCACCGTCCTGCAGGGACTGGGCGAACTCAACAATGCCGGATTTGTCGGAAACACTAATCAGTGCGCGTTTAATCGCTAGGAAGTTATCTTTGCTCATGATGAAATTCTACCTTGTGGTGAATAAATGGTGACGGGGCCCAAGCTGGGCCAATAAAAAAGGGGCGATAAATCACCCCTTTTTTACGCGGCGTCGATCATGTTTATAGTAAATCGTATTGCTTTAATTTTTTCCGCAGGGTGCCGCGATTAAGACCCAGCAAGGTCGATGCCTTGGTTTGATTGTTGCGCGTGTATTTCATCACCTCTTCGAGTAGCGGTGCCTCGACTTCGGACAATACCATCTCGTAGACATCGGTTACCGGTTGGCCATCCAAGTGGGCAAAATAATTATTAAGCGCTACCGAGACACTGTCCCGCAGTGTTTGTGCCTGGGCGACCGGTGCATTGGTCAAATGTTGTTTTTGGTCTAGGGGGCTTTGATCTTGCTGGTTGTGATCATGTTGGTGATCGGACACTGAGTCGGCGACAGGTGTGGCTGCGCTACTCGGTAGAGTGTCACTTATTTTCATGCTGCTATTACCTCTTGATGGTGTGTTGCCGGTTCGCCATATTGGTGGGCGCCCTCGGCATCGTTTGTGTTGTTAGGTCTATCGTTAGGTCTGTCGCTAGCCGGGGCGATATTGTCGCCGCCGGCGGCCAGTTGTTGGGTGATCGATACTGCCTCGAGCGGATTATCAAAATAATGATTAATCGCAGTCAATTGCAGCTGCGCCCGCTGCAACTGATTAAAGGCCTGACGAAATTCGCTAGCATCGCCAGCGGGGATCTGTTGCAGATACCAGCGCAAATGTTTGCGCGCTATTCTTGCTCCCATCAGTTCGCCGTAGAAATCGTGCAGGGCCTCGATATGTTCGAGTATTATCTGTTGTTGCAGGCTCAGTGCCGGTGGCGGTAACGGCTCGCCAGTGGATAAAAAATGGTCGATTTCTCGGCATATCCAGGGTCGGCCCTGGGCAGCCCGGCCCACCATAATGGCATCGGCACCGGTATAGTTCATCACTTGTCGCGCTTTGATCGCCGAGTCGATATCGCCGTTGGCTATAATCGGTATCGACAGCGCCGACTTGACCTCGGCAATAGTGTCGTATTCCGCTTGGCCTTTAAAAGCACAGGCTCGAGTACGGCCGTGTATAGCGAGGGCGGCAATACCACTGGACTCGGCAATTTTGGCAATGCTGAGGGCATTTTTTTGATCCGCCGCCCAGCCGGTGCGGGTTTTCAGCGTGACCGGCACATCCACCGCGGCCACCACTGCAGTTAAAATGGCGGCAACCAGGCGCTCATCCTTCATCAGCGCTGAACCCGCTGCTTTGCGGCAGACTTTTTTCGCCGGGCAACCCATATTGATATCGATAATCTGTGCCCCCAACTCAACATTTTTGCGCGCAGCATGGGCCATCATAGCGGGGTCGCTGCCGGCAATCTGCACTGAGCGCGGCTCCAGTTCGTCGCTGTGATCAAGGCGCAGCCGCGACTTGCGGCTATGCCAGAGGCGAGTATCACTGGTCACCATTTCCGATACCACCAATCCCGCTCCCAGACGCCGGCACAGCTGGCGAAAGGGCAGGTCGGTGACACCCGCCATGGGGGCGAGAACAACCTGGTTGGCTAGCCTGTAGGAGCCGATCTGAAACACGATATTTCCCGGGCGAATTGGGCTCGATTGAGGCCGTTGAAAAGAGGGCGCTATCATAGTCAAAAGTGTTGTCCGTTAAAAGCCTTGCGGACAAGTTTTGTACAATTTTTTTTGGCTTAAGCCAGGGTCTGGACAGTGCCCTGGGCCAGCGGTGCAATGGCCGGCGAAGTTTTTATCGAATACCCAGGGCGGTGGAGATCGCTCAAATCCAGCGGCGCTGGGCTCGACAGGCATTGTCTGGTAGCTGGGCATGGCCGCGGGCCATCTTGGCCCATAGCAGCGGGCCAAAATCGGCTTCCTGCTGGCTTATCGGACAGCTCGGCGGGCTGTTTAAGCACGCTTTAAGCACGCTTTAAGCACGCTGCTCGAAAGCGCTGGTTTGAATCGCTCAGCTAGGTCCATTGTGCTATCGCGGGGACATGGTAATCCTTGACAGCCACCGGCGTTCACAGGGTGTTGACTGATGGCACCAGCGCGGCGGGCAGGATTATTGATAAGCGCCGCGCGGTAAGGTAGGGTAAAACGCTCAATAAAAATGAATAGGACACAGGCCATGGCGAATAAGATGATGGACGATGCGCGCATCGACCCCCGTATCAAAGCAATACTGGGGGCAATGGAGCTCGGTGCCGGCAGTGACGTGGCCAGCCGCGACGAGCTGCTGAGTGCGGCCAAAAGTGACGAGGCCATCGCGCAGCGAGAGGGGCTGACCGCACTGCTGGAAATGTGCGATACCGAGGCGATTGCACCGAGTGCGGGGCTGATATTGAGCCGTCAGTCAATTCGCTCTGAGCCCGATGGCAACAGTATCAATATTCAAATTATTCGCCCTGATAACAGCGAGATACTGCCCTGTGTTTATTATATTCACGGTGGTGGCATGGCCTCGATGTCCTGCTACGACGGTAATTACCGGGCCTGGGGCAAAATTATTGCGGCTCAGGGGGTGGCGGTGGTGATGGTTGATTTTCGCAATGCTCTGACTGCTTCCTCGGTACCGGAAGTAGCGCCCTTTCCAGCGGGCTTGAACGATTGTATTGCCGGTCTGAAGTGGGCCCATGCCAATGCCCATACGCTCAATATTGACGCCGATAACATTATCGTCGCAGGTGAGAGTGGCGGTGGCAATCTGACCCTGGCGACCGGGTTGAAATTATTGAAAGACGGTGATATTGCGCTGATCAAGGGGCTCTACGCCCTGTGCCCCTATATCGCCGGTCAGTGGCCGCTGGCGGAAAACCCCTCTTCGGTTGAAAATAACGGCATTTTGTTAGACCTGCACAATAATAATGGCGCCATGACCTACGGTATCGAAGCCTTTAATGATAAAAACCCGCTGGCTTGGCCCGGTTTTGCCAACGAAGATGATGTTAAAGGGCTGCCGCCGGTGGTGATTTCGGTTAACGAGTGTGATCCGCTGCGAGACGAGGGTCTGGGTTTTTATCGGCTATTACTGCGCGCCGGAGTCGATGCGAAATGTCGCCAGGTTATGGGCACGGTTCACGGCACCGAGATTTTCCCGATGTGTTGTCCCGATATTTCTCGAGCCACCGCCGCAGATATCGCCTTTTTTCTGCGAGACGTATAACACCGACACTGGCAGCTAGTGGCGCTTGACTAGGGCCTCAACCTTTTAGCATTAGCTCCAGTGCCTGCTCGAATACTGCACCCCCCAGCATTGAACCTAGGGGGATTAGCAAATACAGTGCAAAGCGGGTGAGGGTGGGGCTGTCGAAGGGCCAGTTGCGAATGCCGTCGATGGTGTTTTTATAGGCATCGATATCGGCAATACTGTGCTCACCGCTGGCCCCGGCTTGCAATTGGTTGCGGGCCACTATTAAGTGAGTCTGACACCAGGCCAGTTCTCGCTGCTTGGCCTGCCTGATTTTTCTCCGTATGCCGCTCAAAGGCAGCATCAACCCCAGCGCGGCAAAAATTGTCATCAGCACACCGATCGGGATGACTAAAATATCAAAATCCGGTACCAATAAAAATAGCGACATCATCGTGGCAAAACCCGCTACCAGCAGGGCATTGCACAGACCTTGACGCACCAGCGGTCGATAGGGGGCCAGCTGCAATAGGTCGAGAGTTTGAATGCGGGCGGACAGCCGCGACAGCCGCAATGACTCCACTACCAATACGTATAACAAACAGCTAATCCAAGCGCTAAACAGCGGCCCAAGTATGCGCATCCAACGGGTATCGTAGTTGGACTGGGCCCAACTCCAGGGGTCGGAGCCCACCGTGGTGACGATAGTAAAGTAGCTCTGTACGGCGATACCTAGCATTCCCGCCAGTATCAGCGCCGCTGCATTGTGCTTGCCTACGCGTTCAATCTCAGCCGATTGTTGCGACAACACCAGTTGCAGTTCGCTGGCGGATTGTTCGGCGCCTTTCAATAGATAGATATAGGCGCAAACGCTGTAGGCAGTTAATAAAATGTGAATAATGGTGAGCCTATAGTCCCCGGAATCGCTCAACGTGGCACCGCTGACATAGCGGCCGACAAAAAAAACACTAAATAAGGTGACCAGCAACGCGGCGCCGAGGGTCAGTGGACGCCCCGGCAAGCGATTATATATACGCAGCGTAAGCGGGCGTTGCACCGAGTTGAATACACCACTGTTATTTATCAAGCCGCTCTCCAGTATTGACAGGATGTAATGGAAAAAGCAGCCAAAATCTGTATGCTCTAGCCGCAGTTATGTTGAAACGGCCTAATAATAAACACGGGCAAGCGCGGGCAGCAATCCATTTTTTAGTGCTGAGGAAATATTGCTGCTAGTGTACTGGCCGTTGCTAGGCATTCAGTAGCTCACAGGCCTTAATTTTAGCCGCTTCGATAAGCCCGGTCCTAGCTGCGCAGGCTCAAACAAATACCAGGATTTAACCATGAAAGCTGCAGTTTATTATAAAAACGGTGCCCCTGAGGTATTGCAATACGAAGACGTGCCAGACCCGGTGATCAAGGCTAAAGATATTTTGATTCGGGTGCATTGCGTCAGTATAGAGGGCGGTGACACCCTCAATCGACTGGGGGGACCACTGCGTACGCAGCCGCATATTGTCGGCTATCAGGCTGCCGGTGAAATAATCGAAATGGGCGCCGAGGTCACCGGACATCAATTGGGCGACCGCGTCACCACGGTTATGGGCGATGGCTCCCACGCTGAGCTGCGAGCGGTGCATATGACTTCCGCCTGGAAAATCCCTGATCAAATGAGCTACCAAACCGGCTCCGCCATTCCGGTGCCCTTTGGCACCGCCCACGACTGTCTGTTTGAATACGGCCGTCTGCAAGCCGGTGAGACCGTGTTGGTACAGGCCGGCGGCAGTGCAGTTGGGTTGGCGGCGATTCAGTTAGCCAAACGGGCCGGGGCGATCGTGATCGCCACCGCCTCCAGCAGCGCCAAACTGGCGGCGCTGGAAGCGTTGGGCATGGACCACGGTATTAACTATGTGGACAGTGACCTAGTCAAGGAAGTGAAGAATATCACCGGCGGCAAGGGCGCCAACGTTATTGTCGATCCGGTCGGCGGACCGACGATGCAAAAAAGTATTTACTCTCTGGCCTACCGTGGCCGGCTGTCGACAGTGGGGGGGGCCGGACGCGAGGTTGTGAAGTACGATCTCGGTGGTTTGATGGGCGGCAATCAGAGTGTTAACGGTGTGTTTCTCGGTGCCGAGATTCGTACTGACCGTGTGCAGAGCATGATTAAACAGCTTATTCTCGATATTGATGCCGGTGATTTGAAGGTGGTGTTGGACAAACAATTCCCGCTGGCTGAGGCCGCTGCCGCCCATGCCTTTATCGAGAGTCGTCAGGCCTTGGGCCGGGTGACATTAATACCTTAGCCGCCGATTTTTTAACACTGCGAGGCTATAACGCTTACATAGCAGCGGGGTTTCGCTCCGCCGATACTAGGACTCTAATATGACAGCAATCTCTGGCCCCGATGCGGGCCCCGTAGCAGTAACCGGCGCCTCCGGCTTTATCGGCTCCCATGTGGTAAAAAATTTAGTGGAGGCGGGCTTTACGGTTCGCGCCTGTGTTCGCGACGCCAGCCGCGGTGACAAGATGGCCTATTTACTCGCTATCAGCGAGGTCGGCCCCGGGAACGTCGAACTGTTTAGTTGCGATTTGTTAGAGGCAGCCAATGGCGTCTACGATCAAGTGTTTGCCGGCTGTGCGGCGGTATTTCACGTGGCGGCGGATCTGGGTACTGACCCCAAGTACGGTCCGCCCACGGCGCAGATGACTTACGACAGTTTGCTGGCGGCTACCGCTGGGGTATTGGCGTCCTGCGAGCGCGCCAAAACCGTGCAGCGAGTAGTTTACACTTCCTCTTCCGCCGCGGTGATGGGTCCTGGGGCAGCGGATCGGCCCGCCGATCATATCTATACCGAAGACGACTGGGCCGGGGGCAGCTACGAGAGTTTAGCTGAGCGCTATACAGCCACCAACCGTCGTGGCGAGGTTTTTGAAAACTGGAATGTTGCGCGCTCCGCCTATGCTAAGGGCAAACTCGATGCCGAAAAGTTTGCCTATCAGTTTGGTGAGCGCAGTGGCATCGATGTGGTCTCGGTTTGTCCATGTCACGTATTGGGTCCGCTGATGGGAGCGCCTCACAACTCGGTTTGGCAACAGCGTATCGGCCAGTTTATGGAGGGCGGAAACGGTGGTTTTAGCGGTAGTGGTCAGGATTGGAATATTATCGATGTGCGCGATATCGCCGAGACCCAGCGCTTGCTGGCAACCAGTGCGGTGGCGACTAACGGCTCGCGTTATTTGATGGTGGCCCAGGATGAATCTGGCGAGCCAACCACTTCCGAGCTACTCGACACCCTGGGCCAGCTGTTTCCGGAGATTGATGTGGCCAGAGACTTTCAGCCGCCGGCCAGCGCCACGCGGCTGCGGGCTCGCTGCACCAAGGCCATTACTGAGCTGGGCTTAAAACCTCATAGCGTGAATGACACCCTGCGCGACACGGTTAACTCACTACTGGCCCTAGAGGTGATTACACCGGCACTAAAAAACGATTGAATGCATCTGTTCGATTGACTTGTGTGCGGCGCTAAGGCTATGGCATATTGCCTCGCTAAGTAGTTTGTTGAAAAGATTTTTTAAGGCGTGATTTGACAGTACGAGTTAGGGCTAAAACCCAACAAACAATGATCGCAGAAGCTAAAATCCCATCGAAAGTTGGGTGCTAACAATGTCAATTGGCTGTGTGAATGGCTATGTCGATTGGCTATTTCGACTGGAGATGTTGCAAGACGTTCTCCTAACAACATAAATAAATGGAGTTGCACGATGAAAACAATGAAGGCCGTGGTGGTCGATGAACTCAATCAATACAGTACCCAAACCGTTACTATAGATGCGCCAAAGGCCGGTGAACTGCTGATCAAGATGAAGGCAACCGGGGTCTGTCGCTCTGATTTGTCGGTTATCAGCGGCACTATTCCGATGCCCCTACCCTGTGTTATTGGTCACGAAGGGGCGGGCATTGTCGAGCAAGTGGGTGAGGGACTGAGCGGGTTTGAAGTCGGTGACCACGTGATCCTGTCTTTTGTTCCCTTTTGTGGCACCTGTAATGACTGCCACAACCACCGCCCTAATATGTGTACCGCCGGCTCCGCCGCCGGGGGTCGTATGTTAGACGGCACCAGCCGGGTGCACCGTGGTGAGGAAGATCTGCAGGTGATGACGTTGCTCGGTTGTATGGCCGAGTATGTGGTCTGCCCCGGTATCAGTGCAGTAAAAATCGCCAAGGATATTCCCCTGGACAAAGCAGCCCTGGTGGGCTGCGGTGTTATGACTGGAGTGGGTGCAGCGATCAACACCGCCAATGTTGAGCCTGGCGCCAGTGTCGCAGTGTTTGGTTGTGGCGGTATTGGCCTGTCAGTTATTCAAGGTGCGCGCTTGGCGGGGGCTGGAAAAATCATTGCGGTGGACTTGTCAGACAACAAACTCGAGATGGCGAAAAAATTCGGTGCAACCCACACCATTAACGGCGGCAGTGAAGACGCGGTCGCGGCGGTGCATGCTCTTACCGGTGGTGGTGCCGACTATGCTTTTGAAGCAGTGGGGGCGCCGGCGTTAATGGAGCAGACCTATGCTGCAGTGCGCCGGGCCGGTACCGCAGTGGTGGTCGGGGTTGGCAAACTCACAGACAGTATGTCGCTCAATGCGCTGATGATTTCACTCAGCGGCAAGACGCTAAAGGGTAGCATGTACGGCGACGCCAATCCGCCAGTAGACTTTCCCAAATTGCTGGAGCTATACCAATCAGGCAAGCTTAACCTAGACGACATGGTTTCCAGCACCTATACCATCGACGATGCGGCCAAAGCCTTCGACGATATGGAAGCCAACGTCAACGCTCGCGGCGTCATACTCTACGACTAGTACTACAGCCCCTGACGGCGCCTTTGCTGCTACGGGAAACCGCTGTGGCAGGGTCAGTCAGCAACCGAGGGAAAGCCGATGAATGGTGGTAAATGGACGGTCGGGGATGTCACTATCACCCGTATTGTGGAGATGGAAACCACTGGCGGGACACGGTTTTTACTACCACAGGCAACGCCGGAGGAGGTCAAAGCCATCGACTGGCTGAGCCCGCAGTTTGCCACTGATAGCGGCAAGTTAAAAATGTCGATTCACGCGTTGGTGGTCGAGGCGCCGGGGCGCCGTATTATCGTCGACACCTGTATTGGCAACGACAAGCAACGGGCCTTTGCCGACTGGAGCAACCTGCAAACTCACTTCCTGCAAGACCTGGCGGCGGAGGGGTTTTCACGGGAGTCGATCGACACAGTACTGTGCACTCACTTACATGTCGATCATGTCGGATGGAATACTATGTTGGTCGACGGCCAGTGGCTGCCGACTTTCAGTAATGCCCGCTACTTGGTGGCGGAGCAGGAGTATGCCCACTGGAGCAGTGAAGGTGACGACGAGCAGCGCCAGGTAATGGCCGATTCTGTGGCACCTATTTACGCCGCCGGACTGATCGACCTGGTGGCCACCGATGCGCAGATTTGCGACGAGATTTCATTGTTACCCACCCACGGACATACGCCCGGTCATGTCAGCATTCAAATACAATCGAAGGGTGAAAAAGCGCTGATTACCGGCGACTTTGTCCACCATCCATGCCAGCTGGCACGGCCCGAATGGGCGGCGGTGGTCGACACCGATAGCCAGCAAAGTACGGCTACCCGACGCCGGGAATTTGCCGCCGGAGCCGATAGTGAGACGCTGATTATTGGCACTCACTTTGCCAGTCCCAGTGCCGGCTATATTAAAACCGACGGCGATGTGTGGAAGCTGGTTACCGAGCGCTAATATCGACAACAGGGAATATTCAAATGACCGACGTGCACGGTGGGCCTGTTGGCCCAATTGAGGGCATCAGTGCCCGTGGACTGCAAGTAGGTAGCTATAGCCGCCGCATGTCGGTATCGCTGGCACGAATGTATGAAAATGCACTGGATTGGGAGCATTTACCCCATTTACACAGCGGCGCTTTCTGCGCGATTGAAATGATCGAAGCAGGGGACTGGGGCTGGCGGGCCAAGGTTGGTTTGGGACCCAAAGGCGATGTTGAGCGCGATGACTTTATTGTATTGCAGCTACATCTTGACCGGAAACGCCACCGCTGGATTAGCTCTACTCTTGCTGGGCCCGGTGCCGGCAGCGAAATATGGACACATGTTTTCGACTTGGGTAGTGGCGACATTGAGGTGCTGGTGGACTTTTTTATCCCCACTAACAACGCTGCTGAGCGCGAACGCACAGGCCGTTACTACGAGAGCCTCTACGCTCGGCTGTACGATGAGGACGAGGCGATGATGGTTGAGCGCCAGCGTCAACTTGATAACCGGTCACGCTCTAGCGCCACCGAGTCTAGCGGTAGCGGGTCGATGCTGTCGGGTAGGGGGGAGTGGCTCATGGGCTCGATGGCGCAGCTCAGACCGCAGTTGCCGTTGCGCTTCAAGCATAATGATCGCGAGTTTCGTCTGCTCGATGAAGGTGAGGAGTTGTTGGTCCATGCCACCTTGTGCCCGCACCAGTTGGGTCCATTGGGGCAGGCCGATGCGGTGAATGGCACAGTGGAGTGTCCCTGGCACGGCTACCAGTTTGATATTCGCAGCGGCCGTTGTCTGACAGGACAATCCTGTCAACTACCCCGGGCGCCGATGGTTTTTGAAAATGCTAACGGCGATATTATTGTCCGCGATTAGCGCGTTATTTAGGCGCTAGCTCGAGATTTTGTTGGCAGCTCTGCGCACCCGTCGACCCAACTGATGCGCTGCAACCATACCCACTAATCCGGTAGCGGCTAGGCTGAGAAAATAAATCGTATACCCACTGCGCCCGGGATAAGCTTCCAACAGGGCGCTGTTGTACAGTGGCAGGTAGATATCAGGTGAATAGCCCAACAGGGATATCAAGCCGATTGCCAGTCCCTTAATGCGATCGGGTACGTCACAGCTCTCCAGTGTCGCCCAATAGACGCCGCGCACCGCGTAGGTCAACAGCCCGACTAATAATACCACTGCCAGCATCAGCCCGGCGGCGGCACTGCTGGGTAAAAATGCCATCGCCGTCAGCGCTAGTGAAGCGAGAAAAATTAATACGGTTAACACATGTTGGCGATTGAGAAAGTCGCCGGCAAATCCCGCTGTGGCGGCACCGATCGGCCGCATCCACAACTTAGCCACGGTAATAGAGGCCACAGTGACCGCAGACAAACCGAGAATATTCTGCAGGTATCCCGAAAATGAATAGGTTGCCCAAAACAACTGGTAACCACAGATGATGATCGTGGCGCATAGCCATATCTCCGGGCAGCGTAAAACCACTAACAAATCGGCATAAAATGTCTTGCTATCATCGCTCTCTTCGCCATCAACAGTGACGGCTGTCTGGTGGTCTAGGCCAAAAAACACCAGTGGTGCCATCAGTAATAACACCGCGACATAGAGATAGATTACTTCCAACAATGCCTGCTTGGTGGAGCCTCCGGGGGCCTCCAGCGCGTAGGCAAACCAAGCTACCGCAATGGTGGCGAGCAGGGCCTCGAACAGGCCGCGGCCGCCGTCGAGAATACCGAAAAAACGCCCTTGTTCTTGTTTTTGTGCCAACAGCGCCACCGCTTTAATATGGGCGGACCAGAACGTTAAGCCGGTGGCCAGTCCCCAACCGGCGAAGATTAGTTGCAGTTCGCCGAAGCCGGGCATCGTAGCAAACCACAGTCCCAGCAGGCCGGTGGCTGCCAGCGAGCCGGTAAGTAGCAATCGCGGTGCAATACGGTCGGCCAGCCAACCACTGGGTAGATAGGTTAGTACAAAGATAACGCCCAGCATGGAATAACACTGACTCAGCTGGCTGAGGCTAATGCCGAAGGATTGCAGAATAGAAACTTCAAAATTTTGTCGCAGATACAGCAGAGGGTATATAGCACCGGCGGCGACTACGATGACAGCTAATTGAAGATAGCGTCCAAGCGCCCCGTTATTTTTGGCTTGCAATTATGATACTCCGGCTGGATGTAAAAGCAGGCACGCTAACACAATACGCTTAGCTTAGCGACGTTAGCGCTTTCGTCGCTAGAGTAGCGAGCGCAGTTCGCGGCGATTTAGTTGGCGTGGAATGACAGCACGTAGTTGCTGGCACTGGGGCCCGGATCGACGATCTCAAAGGCAATATAAACCGGCTGTCGGCTGGGCATAATAGTGGTTCCGGATAACTCGCCGTGGAGATATTCCGCTGGGACAAAGACGCGTTGGGCTACAGTACTGCCGTCGATGGTGGAAAATAGTAGTTCAATATCGGGGAAGCGCTGTTTAAAGGCGGCACCGTTGTTGATGATGGCATCGACAACGAGTGCATTGGGAGTGTCGGGGTGACTGCGTACCATTAGTTTGCTGGAGTGAATTTGGCTCACATCGAGCTGGCTTGGCACCGCGCAGCCCAGTGCCGCACAGACCCTGATCAGCGCGGCTCGGCTGTCGCCCCGGGCTAGCGTATCAAGATTAAAATAAACGGCCTGTGCCAGCAATGTTAGCAGAGCTAAGACGATGGCAGCCAGCCAGCTGCGAGAAATCCAGGGATTGCGCGTTTGCTGCTGTGCGATTTCCACCGGCACCGGCTCGATATTGGCAATATAGTCGCTGGTCGGCTGTCCTATGCGCTCTCCCGCCACCATGGTTTCGTTGTCAAAATGAAACTCCTGCGCTGCGGATTCTTCGGACTGCGCTACGGCTGGTCCGGCCACCGCAAGAGTTTCTTGCTCGAGATCATCAGCATCATCGCTGGGCGGCGGCGCAGTGTCCGGTGGCGGATAACTTAGGTCCAGAAATCCTTCGCTAAAAGTCTCCTCGGGCTGTGTAGATTCCAGGGCGTATTCCTGCGCGACGGGTGAGGTCGATAAATCCTCGGCAAGATCGTCAAACTCGAAGTCGTCTTCGACGCCGGAAACGCTGCTGGCAATATAGTGCTGGTTGTCCTCGGTGGCGTCCAGTTGCATGGCATCGCGGTTGTCTAAATCCGCAACCGGCTCAAGCGGGGGTGTCCAGCTGTCTGTGGCCTGTGGCCGCTGCTCGAGTTCGCCCTCAAAGATACGGTCGAAGGCACCATCATCGGGATGGTGGCTGGGGGTCGGTGCTATCGAAGCTGGCTCGCTGACGGTCGCAGCCAGAGTCTGAGCCGCAGCGTTAAACACATGCAAACAGGAGCCACAGCGCACCGATCCACCGGCGATCGTCAGCTGCGCGTCGGTGGCGCGAAAAGAGGTCAGACACTTAGGACATTGGGTGATCATTAGGGTGGGACCATTCTGGCAATAGGTAGTGGCAATAGGTGGTGGCAATAAGTAGTGGCTGCCCGGCGCGCCTTGGTTGCCGACAAGTGTATCGTTTTTTTCAGAAAAAACGAGTCTCATCGGCGCCAGTAGGGTGAGCGCCGTTGCACAGGGACAATAGCGCCCAGCCGATAGTCCTAGACGTCGCCAAGCTTTTTGCGGCCGTTGAGTCGAACCCAGTCCTGCTGCACGGTTGCTGGCGCCATCGAAAACCACTGCTTATAACGTGCGCTTAGGGTGTCTGCCTGATTCGATAAAATGCCAGATAGCGCCAGTTCCCCGCCCTCGGCACACAGCGTGGTGAGCAGTGGTGCCAGCTCAGCCAGAGGTCCGGCGAGAATATTGGCAACGACTACCCCGGCCTGGATGTTCGTGGGCACGTCCCCGGGCAGGTAGGTGCTAATACGTTCGCTGGCAATAGCGTTGCGCCGCGCATTTTCCACAGTGGCGATTAGTGCCTGAGGATCGTTGTCGACGGCGATTACCCTGCGGGCTCCGAGCAACAGTGCGGCGATGCCCAAAATACCGGAACCACAGCCGTAATCCACCACCACCTTGTCATGTAGCTCACAGCCGTCTAGCCAGGTCAGGCACAGCGCAGTGGTAGGGTGGGTGCCGGTGCCAAAGGCCAGACCTGGATCTAGCATTAGGTTGGCAGCAGTTGGGTCAGGCGGCGTCATCCAGCTGGGACAAATCCACAGGCGGCGGCCAAATTGCATCGGTTTGAAATTGTCCATCCAGGCGCGCTCCCAATCCTTGTCCTCCAAAATTTCCCAGCGACTGTCAGTGAGGCGCTGACCGCATCGAACTTCGGCGGCAGCGAGGGTGGCTGCGGTGTCAATATCGGCGCTAAATAAGCCAGTGATGCGGGTCTCATTCCACAACGGAGTTTCCCCCAGCGCCGGCTCGAGGATGGGTTGGTCGGCGTTATCTTCCATGGTAATGGACATCGCCCCCACCTGCAGCAGCGCCTGCTCGACGGTGTTGGAGTGTGCTCGGGTACTGCTGATACGAAGTTGAAGCCAGCTCATAATGATTGTCTTGTTAGTGGTGTAGCAATAGGCCGTCGGGTAGTACGGCAGCCGGTAATGTGGTCGATTAGTGACTGTACTCAGCAACCGCTTTCAGGCGATCTTCCAGATAGTGAATGGTAACTGCTCCACGGCGGATCTCGCGGTCTTTTAACACCGATAAATGCAGAGCGATATTGCAGTCAATGCCCTCAATGACAGTTTCTTCCAGGGCACAGACCATGCGTTCGAGAGTTATTACGCGGTCATCAGACCAACAGATAATTTTAGCGATCAACGAGTCGTAGTGAGGCGGTACCTGGCAGCCGCTGAATAAGTGAGAGTCGACCCGTACCCCGGGTCCCCCGGGTGCTTGAAAGCGAGTGACGGTGCCGGGACTGGGTAGCATAGTGATTGCGTCCTCGGCGTTGATGCGACACTCTAAAGCGTGGCCACGCAGTTTGATGTCACTTTGTTGCAGGGTCAATGGCGCGCCACTGCACAGATTAATTTGTTCCCCTACTAGGTCGATACCGGTGATCATTTCAGTGACCGGGTGTTCCACCTGAATGCGGGTGTTCATTTCGATAAAATAAAACTGTTGATCTTGGTATAGAAATTCGAAGGTGCCGGCACCGCGATAGTTCATAGCGATGGCAGCTTCAACACAGACCCGATACAAGGTGGTGCTTTCGGCCTCGGCAATATCTGGTGCCGGTGCCTCCTCTAGCACTTTTTGCTGGCGTCGCTGTAGCGAGCAGTCGCGACTAAATAGGTGTATCGCGCTACCTTGGCCGTCGCCGAGAATCTGCACTTCGACATGGCGGGGATGAGTTAAGTACTTCTCCAGATAGACCCGGCCATCACCAAAGGCAGCGGCGGCCTCTGCCCGGGTGACGTGAATACTGTGTATTAATTTTGCCGCATCATCGACCACGCGCATACCGCGGCCTCCGCCACCGGCAGCGGCCTTGATGATAACAGGGTAACCGATACCTGCGGCTACTGCGAGGCATTGATCAGGTTGATCCAGTGGCAGCGCTCCAGCGGAACCCGGTAGTGTCGGCACCCCGGCTTGGGTCATCGTGGTAAGAGCGGAGATTTTGTCTGCCATCAGTGCAAGGGTGCTGGGGCTAGGGCCAATAAAAGTAAAACCAGCCGCCTCGACCCGTTCAGCAAATATTGCATTTTCGGCGAGAAACCCGTAACCGGGGTGAATCGATTGAGCGCCGCTAATCGTCGCTGCGCTGATGATAGCATCGCTGTTAAGATAGCTGTCGGCAGCGGCGGCTGGGCCGATGCAGAGTGACTCGTCGGCCAGGGATACCGCCAGTGAGTCGCGGTCAGCTTGGGAGTATAACACCACGGAGGGAATGCCCAGTGCCTTGCAGGCGCGAACAATGCGCAGGGCAATTTCACCGCGATTGGCAATCGCCATTTTCCCCGGCGGCGTGCTCACTGGGCAATATCCCCAGCGGCGTTCTTAAACAAGGGTTAGCAGGGTTTGACCGAACTCGACCGACTGGCCGTCAGCAACCAAAATTTGTTGCACCCGCCCGGCTTGGTCCGCGGTGATTGGGTTCATCATTTTCATCGCCTCGATTATGCACAGCGTGTCGCCGACCGCGACCATTTGGCCTACTTTGAGAAAGGGTTCTGCCTCCGCCGAGGCAGCTTGATAGTAAGTACCTACCATCGGTGAATCGACAGTCAGCAGGGGGGGCTGCGCTGGATTGGCAGCCACCACAGGGGTTGCCACAACGGTTGCTGTGCTGCGGCGACTAATGCGCACATACTCATCGCCCTCTTTGATCTCGATCTCATCGATGGTCGACTCCTCTACCAACTCAATCAGTTTCTTAACCTTGCGTATATCCATACTCTGTCTCTAATGGTGCCGTGAGGTACCGCGTGGCGATTAGTCTGTCGGCCCGTTCAGGGCCGCCAGCGCCGCATTCAGTGCCAAGGTGTAACTGTGTGCGCCAAAGCCGCAGATAACGCCCTTGGCGATATCGGAAAAATAGGAGTGTTTGCGAAAGTCCTCCCGCTGGTGCACGTTGGACAGGTGTACTTCGATAAAGGGTATCCCGACTGCCAGCAGGGCATCACGCAGGGCAACACTGGTATGGGTGAACGCGGCGGGATTGAACAGGATATAGTTAATACCCTCCTGACGGGCCTCGTGGATGCGTTCGATCAACTCATATTCGGCGTTACTCTGCATTGCCAGCAGGTGGTGGCCGCCGGCAATAGCGATCTCGCTCAAAGTACTGTTGATGCTATCTAGAGTGTCGGCGCCATAGATATCAGGCTCGCGGCTGCCCAGTAAATTCAGGTTGGGACCGTGCAGAACAAGTATTGAGGCCATGATAGTCGCTCTCTTAATGCGTGCGGTGGTGTGTCGGATACTCGCCGGCGCGTGAGTCGGGGAGAATCAGTCGTCGATTATAGTAGCGCGTTTTTATCGAAATTCAATGACGTTGGCGGCAATTTCGCCGCCGTTTGCTACATAACCGCTGTAAAGGGGTTATTTAGCGCGCTCGAAGGCCGCCACCAACAGGCCAGGGGTCAAAAACTGCGGCAGCAGTTCGGGCTGGTCGCTGTTGGCGTGATACAGCAGATAAAGAGGAATGCTGTCACGGCCCTGTGATTTTACCAGCGCTGCGATGTCGGCGTCGGGGTTGGTCCAATCGCCTTTTAAATAAACGACTCCATTGCTGGCAAAGGCTTCGTCGACCGCGTCAGTGGCCAACGCCACCCGCTCATTGGCCAGACAGGTGATACACCAGTCGGCGGTAATATTCACAAACACGGGCTTACCCTGACTGCGCAGTTGGCTCAGCGTGTCGGGACTGTAGCGCAGCCAGTTGTTTGGCTCATCGTTTGGCGAGCTGACCTTGAGTAGCGGGCTGGCCAATGCACTCAGTGCCAGCGTCACCAGAGTGAGGCTGACCAGTCGCCACCACTGGCTGCGATAGCGCCACAGCCACAGTGCCAGGGCTATGCCGACACAGCCCAGTAGCAGCAGCGCCATGGAGTTGACACCGGTTTGATTGCCAACGATCCAGCTGAGCCACACCGCGGTGGCGTATAGGGGAAAGGCCAAAAACTGTTTCAGCGTTTCCATCCAGGGGCCCGGCTTGGGGATGGTGGCCAATAGCCTCGGGGAATAACTCAAAATCAGTACCGGCAGTGCCATACCGAGGCCCAGAGCAGCAAAAACACTCAGCGCTATAACCGCGGGTTGGGTCGCGGCAAAGCCTAGTGCGGTACCCATTAGCGGAGCAGTGCAAGGGCTGGCGACCACCGCGGCGAGGGTGCCGGTAAAAAAGCTGCCGCTGTACCCGGATTGGCTGGCCAGCCGATTGCCAGTGTTCATCCATTGGCCGCCAAATTCAATCAGCCCGGAGAGGCTCAGGGCGAGGGTGAAAAATAGATAACACAAGGCGGCGACAAACCAGGGCGATTGCAGTTGAAAGCCCCAGCCGATAGCCTCGCCGGCACTTTGCAGGGTGATCAACAGTGCCGCTACGGCGACAAAACTGAAGATGACCCCGGCGCTGTAAACTAGCCCGTGAGTGCCCTGGGACTGTTCGCTGTGAGTGGCAAAGGACAGCACTTTTAAACTCAGTACCGGAAACACGCAGGGCATTAAGTTGAGGATTGCGCCGCCCAGCAGTGCCAACAGCAACATCAGGGGCAGGCTGGTTTGGCCCTGAGAGGTAAGCGCTGGGCTCGGTGCGGCAGTCAAAGCACTGCCAGGGTCTGTTGCCAGTGCACTGGCACCGTTGGCGTCGAGGCTATAGTGGCGAGTTTGCGGGGGATAACAAAGGCCTGCGTCGGCACAGCCCTGGTAGGTGACAGCCAGGGTCATAGACTGGGTGGCGGGCAGATTTTTAAGCATGACATCGAGATTGTGATAATACACTTCTACTTTGCCAAAATACTCGTCTTCTTTTTTTAGTCCCGCTGGAATTATGGTCTCGAAGCTGCTTTCATTGCTGTCGGCATCGCGCAGTAGAAATTTTAGGCTGTGGCGATAGAGGTAGTATTCATTGGCTACCTGCCAATTGATGCGCACCGTGCGATCGGCTTCGGGCCATTGTACGTTGAGGATATAGGCCTCATCCACCGGCAAAAAATCTTGCTGCTGGGCAAAGGCGGCAGGGCTAGTCAGTGGGTCGCGCGCAGTCAATTGCGCATTGAGCGGGGCCTGGTACAGCAGTAGCAGTGCCGCGGCCATCAGTAGTCGAATAACAGTCATAGATTATGCTCGGTTACTTGTTCAGTTCAGCTTGTTACACTAGCGCGTAGAGGCGTTAATTGTAGCGCAATTTGAAGCTGAAATTTCACTTTAGTTCAACAGCTTAGGCGGTTGCTATAGCCAGATCGTGGCCAGTATTAGGAGTGCATACATTTGAATGTCGTCGCTAGTCTCCCGCGATTCGAGGTTGCATCGCTGTTGTTGGTGTTATTGCTGTCGGCCTGCGCCCAGCAGCCGCCGGTGAGTGATAGCGATAGTGCCACTGCGGTCCCAGCGGTGGCGGTCAGTGCGCAGCAGCTAGAGCACCGCCGCCAGATGGATCAACTGCTGGCTCGGGCGGCACTGCAGCTGAGTAGGGATCGATTGATGATACCGGTGGGGGACAGCGCCCATCACTATTTTTGGCAAGTGTTGCGGCTAGAAGAGGGCAATGTCGAGGCACTGCAGGGTATGAAGGCTATCAATGCGCGCTATTTACAGCTGGCGCAACAGGCCTATCAACAGGGTGCCTATGAGCGAGCCCAGCGCATGTTAACCGGCGCTGGTCGGGTGTCTACTGCCGCTGCCGAGATTGAGGTACTGCGTTTGCGCTACCGAGCTCCGGCCCTGGCCAGCAATGAGTTTTTATTGCAGTTGCGCCAGCTAGATGCCCGGGGCGAGGAACTGTTGACCTTTTTGCAGGAGCTGACCGAGAAGTTGGTGGCGGCAGATTCACGGTTGCTGATTGTCGCCCGCAACGATGCTGAGGGGCGCTGGATCTATCAGCAAATGCGGCTATTAGCTGGAGGGCACCGACTGCGAGGCGATATACAGCTTGGCTCGCGGCCAAGAATTATTCTAATCGACTTGGAGGCAAGTTAACTGAGGCGACAATACTGATAAATAGCTAATATCGAGTGTGTGATTATTTTCAGCCCTAGTTTTACGTTATAGTGAGCGCTATTTAATGGACAGCGGAGTAATAGGTGATCAAACCCATAGCATTGTTGATGCTGGCTGCGCTGTGGTGCGGGCAGCTACAGGCCGAATTAACCGTCACCGACGGCTATATTAGAGGGCTGCCGCCGGGGCAGATGACCACCGCCGCGTTTATGCGCTTACACAACAGCGCCGGGCAAGCCATTCGTATCGAAGGCGCCAGTAGCCCCGCCGCTGAGCGCGCAGAATTTCATCGCAGCAGCCGCCGCGACGGCATGATGAGTATGCAGTCTCTAGACGCGATTGCGGTACCCGCAAGTGGCCAGGTTGTGCTTGAACCCGGGGGGGTGCACTTAATGCTGATTAATCTGACCGGGCCATTGCTCGACGGTGACAGCGCCGAGTTAACCTTGCAGCTAGCGGACGGCCAGCAGTTGATTGTGACCCTGCCAGTGCGCAGTGTTTTGAACGAGCGCTAGCGCCCACACCCTAGATAGTCCCAACAGTTTCAACGAGGTCGATATGGATTGGCAGACAATTAAAGAACGTTTTGCACGGGATTCCGATAGTGAAGGTCTCTCGATAGTACCGAAACTGGGGCTGTGGCTGCTGGCGTGTTATTTGCTCGGTTCGGTGTTAGTCGGTGCCTATTGGTCGGTGTTGCCGGGGCCTGTCGATGTCGGCAAATACGCCCGCGCAGCTTCTGACAACAACGACCAGCGCGTGGTGGTTGGCACCACTACCACGGCGGCGCTAATAAGTGCGCTGCGGGTGCTGCTGGAAAAGCGTGGTGGCTTTCTGAGCAACGATATTTTGCCACCTGGCGTGTGGTTGGACAATGTCCCGAGTTGGGAATATGGGGTCTTAATCCAGTCTCGAGATCTGACCCGGGCGCTGCGGGAGAGCTTCAGTCGTTCCCAATCCCAGTCTCAGGAAGATGCCAGTTTGAGTAAAGCCGAGCCCAGTCTCAATTTTTCCAGTGATAGCTGGGCGATCCCTGCGACTGAAACAGAATATCGCAAGGCCATAAAGTTGTTAGAGCAGTATCTGCAACGCCTTGGTGACAAAAGCAGTACTCAGTCACAATTTTACGCTCGAGCGGACAATCTCAGCTACTGGTTGGCTATTGTTGAGTCGCGCTTGGGTAGCTTGTCTCAGCGTCTCAGTGCCAGTGTCGGTAAGCCGCGCTTGAACACCGATCTGTCCGGTGACAGTGCGGCCCAGCAGTCTACCGCGGCCCCTGCGGAATTAGAGGTGAAAACTCCCTGGAGCGAACTCGATAATGTATTTTACGAAACCCGAGGCAGTGCCTGGGCGCTGTCTCAATTTTTGCGGGCTGCGCAGATCGACTTTGCCGATGTACTGGCAAAGAAAAATGCACAGGTGAGCCTGCGACAAATCATCCGCGAGCTTGAGGGCGCGCAGCAGACGGTTTACAGCCCCGTTATACTCAACGGCAGTGGCTACGGTGTGCTGACTAATCACTCGCTGGTAATGGCATCGTATATTTCCCGGGCCAATGCCGCCATTATCGATTTGCGGGAATTATTGTCCCAGGGCTAATGCGCGCGGCAACAACAAAATTTTAGGAGCTACGGCATGCCGAAACCTTCATTACTGCGGCGATGTTTGCAGCCCGCGCTATTGCTTGTGACCCTTTTAACGGCTGCAGCCTGTGCGTATAGCCCGCAGCAGTTGACCGTGAAACCCACTATCAACAGTTTTGGTGCGCCCTTTGGCAACAGTCGCGCAGTGGCGATAGTGGTAGAGGATCGGCGCAGCGACAAGACCCTGGGCACTCGCGGTGGCGTGTATGAGCAAACTAGTGTCATCACCTTGGCTAACAGTCTCGAACAGGCTATCGGCCGGGCCGCTACTGCCCAATTTGCCCGGCAGGGGTTTGTAGTCAATTCGCTAGCGGGGCAGCCGGCAACGGTTAAAATTATTATTGATAAGCTCAGCTACGATGTGCCCAGTGATGGCATGGTGAAAAAAGTCTTGCTGGCGGCGTCATTGGCAGTGGAGGCGAGTGCCGGTGGCGCCACCTACACTGGCCAGTACCACACTGAGAGTGAGCACCCGACCGTGGTGACACCGACCATGAAAAAAAACGAAAAAATTGTTAACGAGTTGTTGTCAGCGACGTTGCTGCGGTTGTTTGAAGACCCCAAATTAAAGGCGTTTCTCAGCAATATTTAGCCGTTCTTAACGGCGACTAAAGCTTGCGTAGGTGGAATGTAAAGTGACGTGCTATGCAAGATGAACTCGGTTTTATTCTCAGCCGCCAGTGGCGAGATAGCCGCCGGGGGCTGCAGTTGGATTTTTGGCTGGCCACTGCCAACGGCGCTGTGCAAATGGTGTTTGAACAACAACAGGCGGTTTTTTTCTTGCCAGTGAGTGATAGTGCTAGAGCCAATGAACTTTTACAAACCGTTAGCGGTTGGCAGCGCAAATCGGTAGCACTGCGTGACTTTTCACAACAGTCAGTCGAAGCTTACTATTTCAATGCTCAGCGCAGCCTGCGCGCAGCCCGAGAGTTGCTACAAGCAGATGGTCTATCGCCGCTGGAAGCTGATATCAATCCCTGTGATCGATTTCTAATGGAGCGTTTTATTCGCGGCTCGCTGTGTTTTCGCGATACCGCGGCGGTTGACGATAGCCGCGCTGAAGCAGCATTGACCGCAGTGAAAAAAACCACTGGCGGAAATAGGAAAATTAACGCACCGGCGGTCAAAAGTGCGTCTTACCAACCCCAATTCAAGGTCCTGTCGCTGGATATTGAAACGGCGATGACCGAGCTGTCGCTGTATTCTATCGGGGTTTATGCCTGCGCTGACGGTGTCGAGTTTTCTCGAGTGTTTATCGTCGCCGACGACGACGTCAGCGGCGATGGCGACAGCGCGAACAGCGGCAACCTGAGTGACAACGCCTACTGCTACCGGGATGAAAAGCAGCTGCTGATTGCCTTTTTGGACTGGCTGGCGCAATACGACCCCGATGTGATTATCGGCTGGAATATCGTCAATTTTGATATGTGGTATTTACAGCGTTGCTGTGAGAAACACCGGCTGCCCTTTCGCCTCGGCCGCGGCCGCGCCAATGCCCATTGGCGCGTGGTCGATGAAGAGCGCGAACGGCGGGCAATTACGGTGCCGGGCCGGGTGGTATTGGATGGTATCGAGCTACTCAAAGTAGCTGCTTACCGCTTCGATAGTTTTTCACTGAACAATGTTGCCAACACTTTGCTGGGCGATGGCAAGCTGTTGACTGGCAATGATCGTGGCGAAAAAATATCCGATTTGTTTTTGCACGATAAGCAGCAGCTAGTGGATTACAATATTCAGGACTGCAAGTTGGTATTGGATATTTTCGACAAGACCCAGTTGCTCGAATTTGCCATCGCACGCAGCCAGTTGACCGGTTTGGCGCTGGATCGCGTCGGCGGTTCGGTGGCAGCCTTCGATTTTCGCTATCTACCGTTGCTGCACCGCCGCAACTATGTGGCTCCCAATGGTCATCTTGATTTGGAGATGGAGCACAGCCCCGGTGGTTTTGTGATGAATTCCAAGCCTGGTATTTTTGACCACGTACTGGTATTGGACTTTAAGAGTCTGTATCCCAGTATTATTCGCAGCTTTAAAATCGACCCGCTGGCGATGGCTATTGGCCTCGGTGAAGAGCTGGATCAAAGTGAGTTGGTGCCGGGTTTTAAAGGCGCTTGGTTCGCCAAAAACAATAGCCTGCTGCCGGACATTATTGCCGATCTGTGGCAGTCTCGGGATCGCGCCAAGGCTCTCAATGACGCCGCCTTGTCTCAGGCCATTAAAATATTAATGAACTCGTTTTATGGCGTCATGGGCGCTGGCGGCTGTCGATTTTTTGACTCTCGCCTGGCCAGCTCAATCACCCGTCGCGGTCATCAAATAATTCAGGAGACCGCCGTCTTTATCGACAAAGACAGCGATTTGGCCGGTACTTGTGAAGTGATTTACGGTGATACCGATTCGGTGTTTGTCTGGTTGAAAAGTGTCGATGGCGACGATCAGGCGCTGGCCCAGGGTCGCCGATTGGCGCTGCAGCTCAACCGATGGTGGACCCAGCGACTACGTGACGAATACGATCTCGACAGTTTTCTAGAAATTGAGTTTGAGACTCACTACCAGCGTTTTTTAATGCCGACAGTGAGGGGCTCTGACCAGGGTAGTAAAAAACGCTATGCCGGCGTGGTGCTAAAGGATGGGCAGCAACAGTTAGTGTTCAAAGGATTGGAAAATGTGCGTACCGACTGGACCAAGCTGGCCCGTGATTTTCAGCTGGAACTGTACCGGCGCATCTTTTTTCATCAGCCCTACCGCGACTACATCAAAGCCACAGTTGCCCAGGTGCTCGCTGGCCACTGCGATGATCTGTTAGTTTACCGCAAACGGCTGCGCAGAAAATTGGTCGACTATCAGCGCAACAGTCCGCCCCATGTGCAGGCGGCCAGGAAGGCAGAGGCGGCGGGGCAGCGTATACAATCTGGTGATTGGGTCGCCTACGTGGTCACTGTCAGTGGCGCAGAGCCGTTGACCGCGGTGCACTCGCAGCTAGACTACCAGCACTATATTGATCGACAGCTGGCGCCGGTTGCAGACAGTATTTTGTATTTTGTCGAAGATTCACTGGCGGCAATCACCGATCAACAGCTGGGTTTGTTTGGCTAGAGCAAGCCGCAGCCGAGTATTTCGGGTGTAGGTTGTCTACATGGCAATTGATAGCTGGATACTTGACAGAGTTGGTTAATCGCCCTCTTCGCGTTGACCTCGTTAGAGGTCTTGCTGGGTAGGGCGGCCATAGGGCGTCGCTGGTGTCAGCAATGCGAACTGTCAGTAATAACAGACGTTGTTGAAGGGCTGGATTTCTTGTCGCTAACAATACGGTTCTTGCTCTTTTCCTTTTATTTATCAAGGATGAAAACCCTATACTTCAAGCATTTTAATGAGTCTCTTCAATAACTTGTTGATCGTAGTACTTATGCAAAAATATTCCTAAAAATAAGCTGCATCCCCGAGACTCTTGTATTAAATTGTTGAGATTGTCATCCCTGTCGCAGGAGACTTATTCGATGTCCGGTCAACTATTAATTGAGTATCTCGATCGCAGGCGCGCCGACTACATCTTGCAACGTCATCACATTGCCTATACGGCGCCAGAAATTGCCGAGCAAAGTCACGTCGCCGGTAATGCTTTTGCCAAGGTGGTGATGATCAAGGTGGACGCAGAGTTGGCCATGGTGGTTTTGCCGGCCCACTACCGAATCGACTTGGATCAGTTGACCACCAGTTTGGGCGTCAATCATATTACCCTGGCAACCGAGCGGGAGTTCGGTTATCGTTTTCCGCGCTGTGAAATTGGTGCCATGCCGCCCTTCGGCCACTTATACGGCCTCGACGCCTTTATGATTCCGGTGTTTCAGCACAGCCGAATGATCGCCTTTAATGCCGGTACCCACTCGGAAATCATTCGCATGCCAATGGCTGAATTTTTGCGTCTGGCCTGTCTCACAGAGGTTGGGGCAGGAGCGGTGCCGCCCTCTGCCCGCCGCGAGCAAGCGGTGGTCTACGGTCATCTCTGAGCGCTGCTGCACCGACGGTGGATACTAGGTCTAATCTCCTTTGCTACCAGCGCAACGAATAGATGCCGGCGAGTACTAGGGCTTGCATGTTAGCGGTTGTGGCGGTTGTCGATTAACTGCGCGACCACTGAAGGGTCCGCCAGGGTCGAGGTATCACCCATATTGTCGAGCTCGTTGGCGGCGATTTTGCGCAGGATGCGGCGCATAATTTTTGCCGAGCGGGTTTTTGGCAAACCGGGAGCCCACTGGATCAGGTCGGGTTTGGCTATCGGTCCTATCTCCTGTACACAACTGGCAACCAATGCTTTTTTCAGTTCATCACTGGGGGTTTGTCCCTCCATCAGCGTCACATAGGCATAGATACCCTGACCTTTGATGTCGTGGGGGTAGCCTACTACAGCAGCCTCTGCTACGGCCTCATGCAATACTAGTGCGCTCTCGACCTCCGCGGTACCCATGCGGTGCCCCGACACGTTGAGCACGTCGTCAACTCGACCGGTAATCCAGTAGTAGCCATCCTCATCGCGACGGGCGCCGTCACCGGTAAAATAATAGCCTGGGTAGGTTGAAAAATAGGTGTCGATGCAGCGTTGATGATCACCATAAACACTGCGAATTTGTCCGGGCCAGCTGGTCTTTATCGCCAGATTGCCCTCACCGGCTCCTTCGATTTCCTGACCCTGGGCATCCAGCAGCACCGGCAATACACCGAATACGGGCTGGCAAGCAGAACCGGGTTTTAATGCCGTGGCACCGGGTAGCGGAGTCATCATATGACCACCTGTTTCTGTCTGCCACCAGGTGTCGACAATCGGCAGGCGGCTGTTACCCACGACCTGGTAATACCATTGCCAGGCTTCCGGGTTAATCGGTTCACCGACAGTGCCCAACAATTTCAACGAGCTGCGGGAGGTGTTGGTTACAAACTCGTCTCCCACCGCCATCAGTGCCCTAATAGCAGTGGGGGCGGTGTAAAAGATATTGACCTGGTGCTTGTCGCAAACCTGCCAGCAGCGGGAGGCGTCTGGGTAGGTGGGCACACCTTCAAAGAGCAGCGTTATGCCGCCGTTGGCCAGCGGTCCGTAGACACAATAGCTGTGCCCGGTAATCCAGCCGACATCGGCGGTACACCAGAATACATCCCCTTCTTGGTAGTCGAAGGTGTATTTAAAAGTCATCGCAGCCTGCAGCAAATAACCACCGGTGGTGTGTAGAACACCTTTGGGTTTGCCGGTGGAGCCTGAGGTATAGAGAATAAACAGTGGATCTTCGCTGTCCATCAGTTCTGGCAGACACTCGCTGGAGGCAGCAGCCACAGCCTCGTGATACCAAATGTCGCGCTCGGGGGACCAGTCGATGTCGCCGCCAGTGCGGCGCACGGTGATGACCGTGTGCACCTCGGGGCAACCTGTCAGAGCGAGATCTACATTGGCCTTCAGTGGCACCGTCTTGCCTCCGCGCAGACCCTGATCGGCAGTGATCACACTCTGGCACTCGGCGTTGAGAATGCGATCCTTCAGCGCCTCCGGTGAGAAACCGCCGAAGACCACCGAGTGCACCGCGCCGATACGGGCACAGGCCAGCATGGCGTAAGTCGCCTCGACCACCATCGGCATATATATGCAGACACGGTCGCCCTTTTTGATACCGCGCGAACGCAGCACATTGGCCAGTTTACAGACCTGTTGGTACAGTTCACGATAGCTGATCGTTAGACTGTCGGCGGGGTTGTCCCCCTCCCAAATGATCGCGGTCTGTTCGGCGCGGGTCGGTAGATGGCGGTCGATGCAATTACTGCTGACATTGAGTTTGGCCCCTACCAGCCAGGCTGCTTCGGCCTTGAGAAAGTTGCTCTCAGTGATTTTGTCCCAGGGTTTGTCCAGGGTTAAAAACTTCTCCACCTGGGAGGCCCAAAACTGGTCGGGTTGCTCGATCGAGGCCCGATACATGTTCTGGTATTGTTCCAAGGTGACGTGGGTGGTGGCCAGAACCTCTGCAGGAACCGGATAAAGTTTGCGCTCGTTCATAGGGCAGTCCTGTGCTGTTCGGTATGAGGGCTTGCTGTCGCTAGGCAGCAATGATAACCGCTGGCGCAATCAGTGCCAAAGCATAGCGTAAAGCCCTAAGCGGTGGAATAGCTATTATGGGGCGGCGATGGCAAAGAGAGGAGGTGCGGCTGCTTCAGTGAGCGGTGAGCATGCCCCAATCTTTTTTCGGATCTAGGGTGAGTGTAACGTTGTCAATAAGTCGGGGTCGGCCCAGTTTGGCCGCAGCCAAAATAACGAGTTGTTCGGTGGCGGCGGTGACATCGTGCAGGGTCTCGGCGTCGCGGACCGAAAAGTAATCCGGGTCGAAGCCTTCAGCCTTGAGTTTACCGGTACAGTACTGCTCTAGTTCGTGGTAGCTGTCAAAGCCGCAGGCGATGGCATTGCGACACTCCTGCAGTACCTTGTGCAATTTGGGAGCGATAAGACGCTCCTTCTCGGTGAGAAAGCCGTTGCGAGAGCTCAGTGCTAGACCGTCGACATCCCGGGCGGTCTCGACACCGAGAATTTCGATGGGCATACACAGGTCTTTGACCATTTTCTCGATAATGGCCAGCTGTTGAAAGTCCTTTTTACCAAAAATGGCGATATCGGGTTGTACGATTTGGAAGAGCTTGGTCACCACTGTCGACACACCGGAGAAGTGACCGGGCCGGGTCGCACCGCACAGGGTGTCGGCCAACTCCGGAACGACTACCAGGGTTTGCTTGTCCATGCCCTCGGGATAGATCTCCTCGACATCGGGGTATAGCAAATAGTCTACGCCTTCGGCCTGTAATTTCTGCTTGTCGGCGACTAAGGTGCGAGGGTAACTGGAGAGGTCTTCGTTGGCGCCAAACTGCAGCGGGTTTACAAAGATGCTGACCACCACCTTATCGGCGATCTGCTTGGCTCTGCGAACCAGTTGTATGTGTCCGTCGTGCAAATTGCCCATCGTCGGCACGAAGGCGATGCGCTTGCCGCTTCTGCGGTCTAGAGTCACGGTGACCCGAAGTTGTTTGCTTCTGCTAAATGTTTTCACTGCAACCAATACCTGCTTGCTCACGAGTCACGTATCTGTGGGCAATTGAATATAATAAGCAACGGGAAGCACCCGCTACTACTGCGGCCCGTGCTAGGGCGGGCAAGTATGCCTCAATCAAATGGTGGGATCAATGGCCTAAAAGACGATTTTTTGCTCTTATTTGAGCGCCCTAAAAGAGGGCAAAAATCCTCTGGTGCTCAGTCGAATCCGTGCTCTGGGGCGGGGAAAGAACCGTCTTTTACGGCGCAGTTAAAGGCGGCCAATGCGCCTTGTACATCGCTGTTCTCGGCGAGGAAGTTGCGCACAAAGCGTGGGCTGCTGCGGCTCATGCCGAGCATGTCATGCAGCACCAGTACCTGCGCGTCTGTATCGACACCGGCACCGATGCCGATCACCGGAATGCTTAGTGTGGCGCTGA